>Ga0335076_10003398_pt1 | contig 16002 bp, 12 predicted proteins | sample Lox_Sample_25_FD_206717 | JGI IMG/M metagenome (GOLD analysis project Ga0335076, IMG submission 206717) | Soil microbial communities from Loxahatchee National Wildlife Refuge, Florida, United States - Lox_Sample_2.5 | ecosystem: Environmental > Terrestrial > Soil > Wetlands | place: USA...
TGCCTACGGGATAACGCGGATCCATGTCTCACTCCTCCAGTGAATTTTCCTCGCCAGAAGCTTAGGAAACTTGGGGGCAGCCGTCGAGCGTTGCTTTTTGACAGTCGCTTCCAAATTGGCTTTACCTGGGTCGCCAGCATGTCCTGGAGTGACGGGGAAGCTAGTATTTTTCGTTATGTGAATTGTTCGGATTACTGGTTGGGACGCGTTGCAGGTAGACAAAACGTCTGAGAAGAGGGTGTTACAATGGTAGTTCGCTCAATCTGTAACTCAACTGACATTTTTGAATCTAACGCGTGGAGCAAATCTGCATGCAAAATGTGACCATCATCGGCAGCGGCTGCGCGGGTTTGACTGCGGCCATTTACGCTGCTCGGGCTGACCTAAAGCCGCTGGTTCTCGAGGGGCATGAGCCGGGTGGTCAGCTCTCCTTGACCACGCACGTAGAGAATTTTCCCGGGTTTCCTGAGGGCATCATGGGTCCGGAACTGATTGAAAACATGCGCAAGCAAGCCATGCGCTTCGGGGCGGAGCTCAAGGCCGGCACGGTGACCGAAGTGGATGTGCGCGAGCGTCCCTTCAAAGTCGTCGCTGGGAAAGACGTTTACGAGACGCGCGCTCTCATTGTGGCGGCGGGTGCATCGGCGCGCCTGCTTGGACTGAAAGGCGAGAAGGAACTGATCGGGCGCGGACTTTCCACCTGTGCGACCTGCGATGGCTACTTCTTTCGAACCAAGCCCATCGCAGTGGTCGGCGGCGGCGATTCGGCGATGGAAGAGGCGACTTTTTTGTCGAAACATGCGAGCAGGGTGTATGTGATTCACCGGCGCGAAGAGTTTCGCGCGTCCAAGATCATGATCGATCGAGCCATGGCGAACCCCAAAGTGGAATTCGTCACCCCGTATGTGGTGAAACAGATTCTGGCACCTGAGGGACTGGTCACTGGCGTTCTTCTGGAAAACATGAAAACCGGTGAGGCAAAGGAGCTGAAGCTGGACGGGGTGTTCGTGGCTATCGGTCACGATCCCAACAGCATCATTTTCCGCGGCAAACTGGATATGGACGAGAATGGCTACTTGATCGCACAAAACGGAAGTCACACCAAAGTGCCTGGCGTGTTCATAGCTGGGGATGTGCAGGACCACCGCTACCGGCAGGCGGTGACAGCCGCCGGTTCCGGGTGTATGGCTGCACTGGACGCCGAGAAGTTTCTTGCCGAACATAAGGACTAATTCGATACTGGCCCGTGTGAGCAACTCCGGGCATAATTGAATCATACATGTTGCGTTCGACGCTTCTGAAGCTCTCCGAAAGCAAAGGGTTTGCGCACTGGGTCACGAGCAACGGGACCACACGCCGGATGTCACACCGATTCGTGGCCGGGGAAACTCTGGACGAAGCTATCCAGGCCGCGCGTCAGTGTAACGACGCAGGCATGATGGTCAGTTTGGACTGCCTGGGTGAGAATGTGGCCACGCCGGCCGATGCGCAAAAGGCGCGCGATATCTACTTGGGCATTTTCGACCGCATCGCGCAAGAGAAATTGCAGGCGAACGTATCGTGCAAGCTGACGCAACTGGGGTTAGATATTTCCGTGGAGTTCTGCGAAGGATTGGTGTTGTCCATCGCAGAACGTGCGGGAGCCTACGAGAACTTCCTGCGCATCGACATGGAAGGCTCCATCTACACGCAACGGACTGTGGAACTGGTAAAACGCGTACGTGCCCAGACGCCTTGCGTCGGTGCGGTCATTCAGGCCTACCTCTACCGCAGCGAAAGCGACATTCACGACTTGCTGTCTTATGGATGCCGCATCCGGCTTTGCAAGGGCGCTTACAAGGAGCCTGAGGACGTGGCGTTTCCCAGGAAACAGGAGGTGGACGCCAACTACGTCAAATTGATGCGCATGCTGCTTCCGAGCGGGTTTTACCATGCGATTGCGACCCACGATCCCCACATGATTGCGGAAACCATCCGTTGTGCCGCGGAGAAGAAAATTTCCAAAGACGATTTCGAGTTTCAGATGCTTTACGGCGTGCGCACCGACCTACAGCGTCAACTGGTGCGCGACGGATACCGCGTGCGCATCTATGTGCCCTACGGGCAAGAGTGGTTTCCGTACTTCATGCGGCGATTGGCGGAACGCCCGGCCAATTTGGGCTTTTTCGCGCGCAACTTCTTCCGTTCTTAAGACCCGACCCGGCCCACTTCCCCTAAACTGTCTCCCGGCTTCAGCACATGAATCTGCAGTCCTGGAATGTCCTTAGACTCCACTTGCAATTGCTCAGGTGTGCCGGTAAGCATGGGAAATGTGGCGTAGTGCATGGGAATCGCGTGCTTGACACCCAGAAAACGCAAAGCCTGAGCCGCCTCGCGCGGTCCCATCGTAAAAACATCGCCGATGGGCAAGCAAGCCACGTCTGGTTTATACAATTTTGCAATCACCTGCATGTCGCTGAAGACGGTGGTGTCGCCCGCGTGATAAAGGGTGACGCCGCCGGGCAAGACCACAATGAATCCAGCTGCCTCCCCAGCATAAAGGCGCTGCCCATTATCGTCGATGGAGTTGGAATGCAGGGCGTTGGTCATGGTCACCTCGAAATCGCCGACCTTTTGAGAGCCACCCTTGTTCATTGGTAGGACTTGCGCGCCGGTATTCTTGGATTCCAGCCAAAGATAGGTTTCGAAGGTAGCGAGCACCTTCGGTCTGTGTTGTTTGGCCAAGGGCAATAAATCGCCAATATGATCGGAATGCGCGTGGGTTATGAAAATCGCGTCCAGGCGGTTCACTTTCTTCAGAATTTCCGGGCATCGCGGATTCGTCATCACCCAGGGATCAATCATGGCCACCTGGCCACTGGGAGTGGTGAGAGTAAACGTGCTATGGCCGAAATAGGTGATGGTGTTTCCTTTTAGATTCAACATGGATGCCTCCCGTGATTGAAGATGATGTGGGCGAGTTTCAAAGAAACGTCATTTGGCCAAAAGAGTACGAATCGCCGCATCGTAGGTATCGCGATCCGTACCGCCAACCAGGTGACCAATCTGACTGCCATCCTTGGCATAGAAAAAGGAGGCGGGAATCGCACCCTTCCAACCTTGCAAGACTCCATTGGCGAAAGCGTCCTCGTCTCCCTTAGTCTTGCGGTAATTTGGGAAGATGGGCTTGTAACGGGCGAGGAAGCGGCGCATCAGGATGAGGTCGCCATCCTGGTCGAGGTTGACCCCGACTACCTTGAGCCCTTTGGGGGCATATTCCTTGGCAAGGTCGTTGAGCATAGGGTATTCGTCGCGGCAAGGTTCGCACCAGGTCGCCCAGAAAGTCACCACCAGAGGCTTGCCCTTATACTGCTGCAATATTTTCTGATAGCCTTGGCCATCAATCATTGGCGGGTCTTTCGGTGCGGTGGTTTGCGCCAAAACGAGCGCGGCACTTGCGACGGAGATCAGAGCTGCAACTATGATTTTGCGATTCATACATTTTTTCCCCTTACATTCTAACGCGCCTGGGCCTGTTGAGAATCTACCAACTCCCACGTAAAATGATCAAAGGTACCTGCGACCTGGCAGTGCCGTTGTATTTTCTAACTTCTTGGGTTAGATGCGGCTGTCCACTCCCGGTTCGCTTGTGGCTCATTGATAAGGAGAAGCTGAATGGCTTATGTGATTGCCGAACCCTGCATCAACACTAAGGATACCGCGTGTGTTGATGTGTGCCCGGTGGACTGCATTCATCCGCGAAAGGATGAACAGGCGTACCAGGCGGAAACCATGCTGTATATCAACCCGGTGGAATGCATCGATTGTGGCGCCTGCGTACCGGTGTGCCCGGTAACCGCGATTTTTGCGCTGGAAGATTTGCCCGAGAAATGGGCGCAGTTCACCGCGATGAACGCCGACTGGTACAACAAGAAGTAAAACGAGGGCGCGTGATTTGGGGTGTATGAGATTGAAGTGGCGCTGCGGATGCTTCGCGGCGCCATTTTTGTTCAGGCCGCCTTTTGCTGGCCGTGCACATCCAATGGGTAAGTGGAATCCGAACAACTGGAGCTAAGTTTGCAAATTTCCGCACGGAGTATTGTTACGCTTCTAGTAATGCTGCTTCTCGGTGCGGCGACAGTTTCGATCGCGCAAACCGGCGCATCGGAGGGAACGTATAGCGGAACGCTTCAGGCCGGGGAGGCCCAGTTACACATTGTTTTGCACCTGTCACGGAACTCGGTCGGCGCGTTACATGCCACATTGGACAGCCTGGACCAGGCTGTTTTTGCGATCGAGGCGAGCTCGGTTAGTTTGAATTCGGGAACCCTGAAATTTGAAATTCGTTCTGTGGGCGTCAATTTTGAAGGTACGATGTCTCCGGACCAAAAGATCATATCGGGTAAGTGGAGCCAAGGTAGCGCGTCGCTGCCGCTGATGTTTCGACAAGAAGCCGCATCGCACAAGCCGGAAGATGCGAAATTCCCCGTGGAAGGGCTGTGGCAAGGTGCGCTGGAACAGCACGGCCTGCGGCTACGTTTCCAGTTACACGTTTCGCACGATTCAAAGGGCGAACTGATCGCGGCGCTCGACAGTCTGGATCAGTTTGTCAGCGGGCTTCCCGCGGCGAAGGTATTCGAAAAAGATGCTGTTTTCCATTTCGAAATCCCGGCACTGACCGGCAGCTACGAAGGAAACCTGGACACGACGAAGAACAGAATCACTGGCGAATGGTCCCAGAGCGAGATAAAGGACCAGTTGGAATTCAAACGTTCGGATCAGCCACTCGAACTGCGCCGGCCTCAGAATCCCACTAAGCCCTATCCTTACCGCGAAGACGAGATCACGTTTTCGAATGGGCCTGCAAACATCACCCTGGCAGGCACGTTGACCATTCCCCAAGGCACCGGTCCATTTCCAGCGGTTGTTTTGATTTCCGGGTCGGGGCCGCAGGATCGCGACGGTTCCATCGCGAATCACAGGCCGTTATTGGTGCTCTCCGATTACCTGACGCGGAAGGGAATCGCGGTGCTGCGTTACGACAAGCGCGGGGTAGGTCAGTCTACTGGATCGATGGAGATGGCCACCACGATGGATCTGGCCAGTGACGCTCAGTGTGCCGTCGCCTACCTGAAATCGCGCAAAGAAGTTGATTCGACAAGAATTGGCGTTATCGGACACAGTGAAGGAGCCATGATTGCCCCTGCAGTTGCGGCCAGTTCTGCCCGAGTGGCATGGGTTGTGCTACTGGCGGCGCCAGCCACCAAGGGCGAAGACACTTTGCTGAATCAATCCGACTTGATTGCGCGCGCGGGTGGACTGAGTGAAGCGCAGGTTCTGAGCAGTCTGAATTTCGATAAGCAGGCTTACGACCTGATTCAGAAAGAAGAAGATTCCGCGGCATTGACCGAGAAACTGAAGGCGCTAGTAAAGGAAAGCGGATTGGATGTGTCGATGCCACCGCCGGCGCTGGAAGCGCAATTACGCATGATGACGTCCCCATGGTTCCGGTTCTTTTTGTCTTATGACCCACTTCCGTATCTGAAGAAGACAAAATGTCCCGTCCTGGCACTCTATGGGGACAAAGACCTGCAGGTTCCCCCGAAAATTAACGCACCAATGCTGGAAAAGGCGTTCCAGGTGGGCGGCAACACGAATGCTGAGGTCAAGCAGTTGCCGGAGCTGAACCATCTGTTTCAACACGCCTACACCGGTTCTCCCACGGAATATGCCGCAATCGCGGAGACGTTTTCTCCCGATGCTCTCAAGATCATCGGCGACTGGTTAACCGCGCGCACCACGCAAAACTGAACCTTCGAATGCGGTGAGTTGTGGCACTGCCCTGTCTGGTGTGTCTCGGTTATCATGAACGATGAGCCTCATGACCACGAGCAACCCCAGCTTGCGGCAATTTCCACAACGTCATGGAAGAGTGCTACCAGAATTCCTACAACGCATTCCTCTCCTTACTGGAGAAGCACCCGAAAATACGCGCCGGGCTGCATTACTCAGGCCCATTGTTGTTATGGATCGAAAAGAATCACCCTGAATATTTCGAGTGCTTGAGAGCGTTGGTTACGAAGGGGCAGGTAGAACTGATTGGAGGAGGCTTCTACGAGCCCATCCTGATTTCGATTCCGGAAGTGGATCGCCGCGAGCAGATCTTGCGGCTGGCGGACTACCTCGAAAAGCATTTCGGGAAACGTCCGACGGGAGCATGGCTGGCGGAGCGGGTTTGGGAGCCACAGCTTCCTTCGACACTGGCGAGCGCCAACGTCAGCTATACATTGGTTGATGATTTACCGTTTCTAGCTGCTGGATTTGAGCCTGGCGAACTGTACGGACCATATATCGCAGAAGACTGCGGCAAGTCGGTGTGGCTTTTCCCCGGGCTGAAAGAGCTGCGCTATCTGATTCCGTTTCGGAGAGTGGATGAGACGATAGCTTTCTTCAAAGAAGCAGCGCGGGTACGACCGGGTGGCGCCGCGGCTTTCGGCGACGACATGGAGAAGTTTGGAGTATGGCCGGGAACGTTAAAGCACTGCTACAGCGATGGCTGGCTGAAGGATTTTTTTGCCGCGCTGGAAGATAACTCGAGCTGGCTAAAGGTCATCACGCCGAGCGAGTGTATCGCTTCGCATGTGCCGTTGGGGCGCGCCGATTTGCCTGCGGCTTCCTACGCGGAAATGATGGAATGGGTGCTGCCCACAGACCCTCGGATGCGTTTTTGCCAACTGCAGCGGGAGTTTTCCGCACGCCAGGATTTGTTGGCATTTTTACGCGGGGGAGGCTGGCGGGGATTTTTCCGCAAGTATCCGGAAGCGAACCTGCTACACAAGAAGATGCTGCGTGTATCCGCAGGCATTGCCGCGATTCCACCGAGGCGCGCCAGCCCGGAGCACACCGCACAGGTTCAGGAAGCGCGTGATCAATTGCTGCGGAGCCAAAGTAACGACGCCTACTGGCACGGGATATTTGGGGGACTATATGCGCCGCACTTGCGGACGGAGGTGTGGCGCAATCTCGTTCGCGCGGAAACCATGGTAGACCAACTGACGCCCGGCGGCTCCTTGCCTCGCGTGGAATTTCTGGACTATGAGGCTGACGGAAATTCGGAGTTGCTTTTCAGTGCGCCCGAGTATCAGGCCCTTCTCAAACCCGGCGACGGCGCCACAATCGCGGCGTTTGATTTTCGGCCTAGCGGCGCCACCCTAATCAACTCCATGCAAAGGCGGCCGGAGGCGTACCATTCGAGGCTGCGGGAAGCGGCGGGAGCAAATCCCAGCGCAGGAGCCGTGTCCATTCACGAGCAGCTTCGTTTGAAAGAGCCGAATCTGCAGCAGTTCCTCTGTTACGACCGGTTTCCGCGATACTCCTTTCGTTTGTTGTTGTTCGATTCGTCGCGGAGTTGCAGCGACTACGACAAACTGAAATTGGGAGAATGGAGCGGTCCGGCAGCAGGGAATTTCGACATTCGGCATTCTTCCGCCAATTACGCGGACTTGGTGTATGAGCAGACCATTCCCGCGGAATTCGCTGCCGATCCGGCCGATCCTCCACAATTGGTCATCACAAAGCATTTTCTGCTTGGCCCGGCTCCCCAAGGATGCGAGGTCAGCTGTGACGTGTCGCTGACGTTGACCACACCGTTAAAGGCACCCATTTGCTGTGGGATAGAATCGGTATTGAATTTCTTGGCGCCTTCAGAAGCGGATCGCTTCTTCGAAGGCGCCGGGACCAGACACGATTTACGGTTTGCAGGGTCGTTTCCCGGTCCGATGCTGCGCATGGAGGACGGCTGGCAGCGAATGCGGTTGGCTCTGCATGCCCCGGGTTGCGACGAATTCTGGGTTGCTCCCATCGACACAGTGTCAGAATCCGAAAGCGGATTCGAACGGGTTTATCAAGGCTCGCAGATTCTCGCGCTGTGGCGTCCCGATTTGAGCGCGAAGAACTCGTTTTCAGCGCGCATGCTGTGGAGAATCGAATCCTTCTAACGACCGGCCTTCGGTGTTGTTAGCGAGGCTGCCTACGATTTGATTCCAAGCATTTCTTTCAGTTTCGTCACCATTTCGTTTATGCCAGGAATTTTGTCCATGGCATTCTTCAGGTTTCCTTGTGTCGCTGCCGCAGACGCGTCCGACCAAGCTTGCTTCAGCTGTTCGAACTGTGCTTTCGCATCGTCCAATTTTGATTTGTCCATGCCGGCCGGCATATGCGCGCCGTGCGAATAAGCGTTCAGCTTGGTTTTGATTTCATCCAGAGTTTTGGGCATCGAAGCGCTCGTCTCCGTCCATGTCTTGGTCCATTCGTCTTTCTTTGCCGCCGCTGTGGTCGCCAAATCTTTGGCCTTATTTGCAGCGTCCTGAGCTGCGGACAGCGCCGCGGGATAGTCCCCTTTAGCCAATGCGTCTTTTGCGCTTTGTAGTGTTGCTTGTGCAGCCTGTAATTGCTCTGGGGCATATTTTTCGGCTTCCGCCTGCGCCGCGGTGATCGCGGATTGAGCGGCGTTAATCGCGGCATTCGTGGCTTCTTTCTGGGCATTTCCGCAGCCCTCCAGAACCAACGCCGCACCGAATAGCAGGCACACCATCCAACTTGCTTTTCTGACCATATCGATTTCCTTTCCGGAGTGTTGCGCCAAGCTGGGCGGGACTTGCGCGTCTCATCACTTAAGTGGAACTAGGAGCACTGTACTCGAATGTTTGCGTGTGTGACAAGCAAAGACCGTGGGAGGTGTTATTACCGCATTCGAATCCATCCGCTGTATGCTTTGGTTTCGTATGCAAAACAGAATGGTCCGTTGGGCCCAGTCAGCCTGGATGATTGCCATGGCGTCGTTGATGTTGCGGCTCGCGTACTTCGCATATATGGCCTACCAAATTCCTTCGGCAGTGCTGGCCACCGTACCCTTTCAAAACGAAGTGGGCAATGTCGCGGCTGCCATCTCAGGTGGAGAAGGGTTTTGCTGTTTATTTCGCCAACCTACCGGCCCGACGGCGTGGCTCTCTCCCGTTTATCCTCTAATGCTTGCCGCCGTTTTCAAGATTTTTGGAACATTTACGTTGCCCGCTTTTTACTGCGCGGTGATTTTGAATTGTGTTTTTTCCGCACTGGCCGTGGTTCCGTTGTTTCGGGTGGCCCAGCGCATTTGTGGAACTCCCGCGGCCGCTCTCAGTGGATGGATATGGGCCTTTTTCCCAAGCGGAATCATCCTTCCATTTGAATGGATTTGGGACACGTCGTTGTCGGTGCTATTCGCAACCGCTCTACTGTGGGCCACCATCAAGCTTAAAGGTTCCCACAATTACTGGGATTTCGCAGGGTATGGGTTGCTCTGGGGTTTGTCTCTGTTGACGAATCCCGCGTTGGGCGCCGTTCTACCATTCCTTTTGGGATGGCTCCGGTACCAGCAAGGGAGCAAATCAGAGCGGGGGGCGCGGCTGGTGTTAACTACGATCGGAGTTGTGATTCTGGCCTGCCTGCCGTGGACCGCGAGAAACTACACTCAGTTCCATCGATTCATTCCACTGCGATCCAACTTTCCCTTCGAATTTTGGTCGGGTAATAACGAGATTTTCGATGAGCGCTCGCACGAGGTAAACCGCATAACGCAGTACGAACAAGTGCATCTGTACGGGGAACTCGGTGAAACTGAGTTCCTCGACCGCAAAATGCACGAAGCTTTGAAGTTTGTGAGCAGTCATCCTGCCCTCTACCTAAAGCTATTCGGGCAACGAATCATCGCCACGTGGATGGGAACGGCCTCGCCGTTTCACGATTTCGCGCAAACGGACTCCGCACTCGCACGATTTTTGATCTTGTGGAACGCGATTAGCTTTTGCGGGGTGATTGCCGGCTTAATCAAGCTCTACAGATATCGGAGACGCTACTTCGCGCCCATAGCGGCATTTCCATTGGTCTTCCCGTTGACGTTCTATCTCGCGCATACCACGCTGCGGCACCGGCACCCGTGCGATCCAGTTTTGGCGTTAGTCTTGGCCATTGCCTTGATTCGAATCAAAGGCTCGAACTCACACGAGATAGTGTAGAATTCCTGGATTCAGGTTCATCCCGCCCAAGTCTTACGGGGACGCGTTCTCCGAAGCGACGGAGTTTGCTTTTATGCTGACCGGGTCGGAAACCCTCTATTTCTCGACGACCACGCAATTGCTGCTGACCCTATGCCTGGTTGCGCTCCTTTGGGCCCTGTACACTCGTCTGCAGCGATTCGAATTTTTTCGGTGGTGGGCTTGGGCGTGGACCGCGTTTGCCGTCTATCTTTTGACCGCTACCATTTCTCTGCGACTCGGCTCTTCGTGGACGCTAGAGAAGGGCGGAGCGATCCTGTTACTCCTTGCAGCCGGCTACTTACAACCGGTATTGCTAATATTCGGCGGATGGAGTTGGCGAAGCACGCAGAAGCGCTCGCGCCAGATATTCTGGGCGGGAATGGGGTTTTCGGCAGGCGCTACGTTGCTGTGTTTCGCCTTGGCCTATGCGTGGCGAGCAGTTCCGACGACCAGTTTTGGCATTCGAAATGCTCCGCGAACCCTGGTTCTGGCTTTTGCCCTACTGTACTGCTGTACCGTGTTTTGGAACGAATGCCGCAAGAGTGGTTCGTATGCCGCCCTAATTACCAGCATATTTTGCCTCACCTACGCGGGTGACCAACTTTTGTACTCCTTGAGCTTTAGCGAGCTGCTTGCCTCTCACTGGCAGATCCATCTGTTCAAACCTCTGCACAGCCTTGCCAACTTGGAGAATCTGGGTCATTCGAGGCTTCTGTTCCTCGATCTGATTGATACCTGCGGCATTTGCCTTGGCATGATTCTGTTATTGGTCGAGCGGTACCAGCACACTGTATCGCAACTGGAAGACAGCGAGCAGGAACGGCGCGACTTGGCGGTCGATAAAGCTTCGCTGCAGTTCGAGATCCACTGCCGAGAGCGTGCCGAAAGAGAATTGCGGCGGAGCGAGGAATTCAGCCGTAGCGTAGTTCAGAACTGTCCCGTAGCGATGGTGGTGTCTCGTGGGGCGAGCGAGGCAGTGGAACTGCTAAACGAAAAATTCACTGGCTTGTTTGGCTATACGAAAGAAGAGGTTACCTGCGTAGGCGACTGGTGGTCGCTGGCCTATCCGGATCCCGCCTATCGCGAGCGAGTGCGGTCGCAATGGAAAGAACTCATCGATAGGGCTAACCAGGGCACCCGCGAAAAACTGGCGATGGAAGCGAGGGTCCGTTGCAAGGACGGGAGTTTTCGCGACATCGAATTCCATGTTTCGAAAGTGAATGATCTCTATCTGGTCAGTTTCTTCGATCAGACCGAGCGAAATCGGGTTACTGATGACCTGCGCGCCAGCGAGAGTCGCTACCGCGACCTCGTCGAGCATAGCGAGGACATCTTGGGCACGCACCGGGTGGACGGTCAAATCTTGACCATGAATGAATCGCCCTGCCGGAGGCTTGGCTATACCGTTCAAGAAGTTTTGGAAAAGAAGATTCAGGATCTGCTCGCGCCGCGGTTCCGTTCGCTCTATGAGACATTCGTGGAAGAGTTGCTGCGGAAGGGCGAGGCGAGGGGATTAATGGTGGTGATGACACGATCTGGCGAAGAACGTATCTGGGACTACCGCTCAACATTACGCCAGGACGTGCCTGGGGAACCCACAGTTCGAGGGATGGCTCACGACATCACTGAACGATATCGTGCCGAGCAAGCGCTCCGACTATCGGAGGCCAAATTTGCCACGGCGTTCCGCGCCAGTCCGCATGCCATGACCATCACTTCTTTGCGAGACGGCCGGTTCATCGATGTGAACGCCAGCTTCGAACGGCAAAGCGGCTACGCGCGCGAAGAAGTGTTGGGCAAGACGCTTCTGGAGATCGGCATGTGGGCAGACAGCGCGGATTTTGCCGGCATCATGGCCGATTCGCTGAAACGAAAAAAGGTCGTTGCCCGCAAGGCCCGCCTGCGCACCAAATCCGGCCGAGTTGGCTACGCGCTGTATTCCGTTGAAGTCATCGATCTCAATGGAGAGCCTTGCGCGCTCGTTGCCGGCGAAGACGTCACTGAGCGTCTGGAAATCGAACAGGCCTTGCGCGAGAGCGAGAGCAAGTTCCGATTGGTAGCCGAAACCGTCAGCTCGGCCATCTGGCTGCACCAAGAGAACCGCTTGGTTTATTTCAACAGAGAGTTTGAACGGTTGACGGGCTATTCGAGACAAGAGCTTATTGCCATAGACCCCTGGCAATTGATCCACCCCGATTTCCGGGCGGAGAACTATGCGCGAAGCCAGGCGCGATTGGCCGGCGAACCGGTACCGTCGCGCTATCAATTCGCGATTCTGACGAAAACCGGCGAGAAACGCTGGCTGGATTTCTGCGCAGCGCTGACGGAATTCAACGGTAAGCCAGCGATTCTCGGCACTGCTTTGGACGTTACCGCCACCAAACGCGCTGAGCAGGAATTGAAAGAGCACGTGATGTACATGGATGCATTGCTTGCCAACACTCCGCTGGGGATCATAATTAAAGACGAGAATCAGCTGGTGCGGTTCTGTAATCCCGCGTTTGAACATATGTTTTTGTATACACAGGAGGAAATTCAAGGCAAGAACCTGGATGACCTGATTGCGAGCCACGACCGGCAGCAAGCCACACAGCTCTCACATGCGGTGCAAGATGGTGGCGTCGTTCACACCACAGCCCGACGGCGTCGCAAGGATGGAACGATGATTGATGTGGAACTGCATGGGGTGAAACTGTTTTCCGGTGAATCCTTCGTTGGCGCGTTCGCCATCTATCAGGACATCACTGAGCGGCGCAGATCGGAAGAGAAGCTGATCTCACTAAGAAATCGCCTGGCTCGAGCTCAAGAAGAAGAGCGCGCGCGCATCGCTCGCGACCTGCACGACGATACCGGTCAGCGACTGGCGCTCTTGAGTATCGACCTTGAACAACTCAAGCAAGCTTCCGAAAAGGTCAAATCGTCGCTCACCCACCAACTGGAAGCGTTGGTGAAAGCGGCCAGCGAGATCACTTCCGACGTGCACAACGTTTCTCGGCGTCTCCATCCATCGCAAGTCGAGCTTCTGGGGCTGCCTAAAGCGCTGGCTAACTTTTGCAAGGATTTTGCCGTGCGCAACGCAATGGAAATCGTGTTTGTCGATGCGGGCCTGCCCAAACGCCCGCCGCAAGATGCTGCGCTATGTCTTTTTCGGGTAGCTCAGGAAGCTGTCCGCAATGTCCAGAAACACAGCGGGGCGAGCCGGGCGCTCGTTCGAGTGGATGAAATTTCCGGCTCCATGCGATTACGAGTTTCGGATGAGGGCGGAGGTTTCGATCCCGATGCCACGGATGTGACGCAGGGGCTTGGGCTGTTAAGCATGCAAGAACGCCTACACAGCTTGGGTGGGGAATTGTTTATACACTCCCGCCCGGGCGGGGGAACCTGTATCGAAGCGTGTATCCCGCTTTCCGCAACCGTTGCGGCCGAATCGTAGCGAACTGTGGTGGTCGCGTTGGCGCTGGGCTTACCAGACTTTGCAGACCTTCGCCTCCGGTTTGGTCATGGGTTGCCCCGCTTTGCAGGCAAACGCTTGCGCAAATTCCGGCATATTCACAACTACGCCGTTAATGCGGTATTGCGCGGGCGAATGCGGATCGGTTGCGGCGCGAACGCGTAGTTCCTCCGGCCGATCGTTCGAGCAGGCCCACTGTGCGAAACCGATGAAGAAGCGCTGCTCCGGTGTGAGTCCGTCACGCGGCTGAAGAGAAAGGCCTTTGGTGGCATCTTGCCAGGCCATGTAGGCCAGAATCTCGCCCCCTAGATCTGCCACATCCTCCCCAAGGGTCAGCTTGCTGTTGATGTGAATGTCGTCCACAACGGTGTAACCAGCGTATTGATCTTCTACGCACTTAGTGCGTGCGTCGAACTTTTCGCGGTCTTCCTTGGTCCACCAGTTCTTCAGGTTTCCAGCGGCGTCGTACTGGCTGCCTTCGTCATCGAAACCGTGGGTTAATTCGTGGCCGATGGTGCCGCCGGTATTTCCATAGTTGGGCGCAGCATCCATTTTTGCGTCGTAAAGCGGAGGCTGCAGCACACCTGCCGGAAAGTTGATGTCGTTCATCTGATCGTTGTAGTAGGCATTGACGGTCGGCGGGCTCATGTCCCATTCACTGTGATCGACGGGCTTGCCAATTTTATTGAATTCGCGGCGATGTTCGAATTCGGAGGTGCGCGCCATATTACCAGCAAGATCATTGCGGGTGATGGTGACGCTGCTGTAGTCGCGCCACTTATCGGGATAGCCAATCTTGTTGCGAATGGCATGGAGTTTGCCGAGCGCTTGCTCTTTTGTTTGCGGGCTCATCCAGTCCAGCTGATTGATACGAATGGCCATCGCGTCTTCAATGCGGCGTACCATGTCCAGCGTGGTTTCCTTGAGTTCCGGGGAGAAGACCTTGGCGACGTACACTTGTCCCAGCGCCTCGCCTAACTGGCGATCCGTGTAGCTCACGCAACGCTTCCAGCGTGGTTGTTGTTCTTTGGCCCCGCGCAGATACTGACGGTAGAACGCAAAATTTTCATTCACAAACGGAGAAGACAGGAACGGAGAGGCGGAGTCCGCCACATGAAATCGCAGGTACGTTTTCCAGTTCGCCAGCGGTTCCTTACTCAATTTGACACTCAATTGCCTAAAAAAGTCCGGCGTATCCACGTTCAGAATCGCGAATTGCGGGTATTGCGCCGTGTCATAGTAGGTTTTCCAGTCGAAGTTTGGCGCCAGTTTTTGCAGTTGTGCGCGATCCATCTTGTGTTTGAGTTTGTAGGGATCGCGCCGTTCCACTCTGGTGAGCGATGCCTTCGCCAGGTCGGTTTCCATGCGCATCACCGTTGCCGCATGTGTTTTTGCTGCTTCCGGGGTTTCGCCAATGAGCTCGAAAACCTTTTGCACGTGTTGGAGATAGCGCTCGCGAGTCTCTTTCGATTTTTCGTCCAGCTTGGTGTAGTAATCCCTATCCGGCAAACCGAGTCCGCCCTGATCCAGTTCCGCAATCACTTGTTCGGAATTGTCGGGATCTTGGGTGGACCCCGCTGCGAACAGCAGCGACCGGCCATACATCTGCTGCAAACGCGCCACCAACGGTGCTAGCTCTCCCGCTGATTTCAGATTGGCAATCGCCTCAAAGTTGGCCTGCAGGGGAGTGCTCCCCAGCTTCTCCACTGTCGCCTCGTCCATGCACGCCGCATAGAAATCACCAATTTGCCTTGCGACTGGATCGCGTTGCGGGCTGTCCACAGCCGCCTGCTCCAGGATGCCCTTCAGGAAGGCCAGATTATCTTGGTAGAGTTTTCCGTAGACGCTCCAGGAAGTCTGGTCGGCCGGTATAGGATTGTTTTTCTTCCAGCCGCCGCAGGAGTACTGATAGAAATTCAAACAAGGATCGGCGGTCTTGTCCATCGAGGCGAGGTCCAGGCTCGGCGTGTAGGGAAGAACCGGGCCTGTGCTTGACGGTGCGACAGCGGGGGTTTGGGCAAGCGCCGCCATGGGCAGTATGCACGCGAACAGCGGGGCACACCAGAATTTCAGATTCATGTTCACCTCATTCAAGATCGGCAGACGGACGCTGGCAGCGCTAGGAACGCGGGAGTGGCCGCAGCGACACAACTGGTGCAAGTATACTGAGATTTATCCTGGCAGCAGAGTTTCCTGGCTGGCGATGCCCTGCCAGCCGCGCTGTCCGTAGATATAGACGTGGGTAACCCGGAATTGTCTAGCAAAAGTTTGGCCTTCGCGGGTCCCGCGCACGCTCCAAAGGCAAGTGACGACGGCGGTGTCTTGAAACATACGCACGCGGATATCGGAAGCCAGGAACGAAGAATACTTGACCGGGGAGTTCTCGATTGAGGCAATCCATCCGGCTTTGTCCTTGACCTGACCAGAAGGGAGGATGCCGATAAAATCGTCGCCATAAATTCGACGGAATAACGTTCCGTTATTCCATTGCAGCGCGCG
>Ga0335076_10003399_pt1 | contig 15998 bp, 10 predicted proteins | sample Lox_Sample_25_FD_206717 | JGI IMG/M metagenome (GOLD analysis project Ga0335076, IMG submission 206717) | Soil microbial communities from Loxahatchee National Wildlife Refuge, Florida, United States - Lox_Sample_2.5 | ecosystem: Environmental > Terrestrial > Soil > Wetlands | place: USA...
GTTATGGACTTTTTCGGCTAATGATTTGGGAATCTCAACCGCAAATGGCTGCGACGACTGCGGCGAGAGTGCCTGCTCAACATATCCGTCCGAAACCCATACCACTTTGCCGTTGTTGTCATAGAAACTGGCGATTACGTGTGGAATGTTCACGACTTGGCCACTCTCGTTGAACAAGTCACCGCGCAGGACCTCCCTGCCCTGGGGGTCTGCTTCCAACTTCTGATTCATGACGCCGATGACCGGGTCGGAAGAAGCAGGCACCAACATCGCCTTCACGTCCATCCGAACGTTCTTCGCTTTGCTGAGGCTAATCTTCGGGAAGTCAATCCGATATGGCGTAACTTGCTTCGGCAACAAAACGTGATCGATCTTGTCGAAGCTATTCTCGTCGTCGATAGCATTTCCCGATCCATCCACAAGGGTCGCGTTCACGTTTACGAAGGCTGGGATCGTGTCTTCATTGACGACTTCCCCCATAACGACCGCGCCCTCGGCTGAATCTATGGCATTCATCGAGATGATCCGGACGTGAGGTGCGTCGACGTTGCCTGATCCCCACTCTTCTCCACTACTTCCCGTAACGAGATCCCAACGCAAGTAATTCACGGGGATGACTTGTGCCGGAACATTCGGGGTGGGTGCCTGGTCCCAGACCACCTTCCAAACGTCGCCGCTGCGAGCGAGGCGAAAGTCACGGACATCTTCGACTGGCCCAACCGGGGTAGCCCAGTGCAGGTGGACCCGCATCTGAGCTTCTGAATCTGTGGCGTGCAGCGGACGCGAGTCGTAGCCTTCGAGATTTGAGAAAGCGCGAAGGCCTCCATTAGAGCCAATCCAATCTTGGATAAAGGCTTGTTTATTCAGACTGCCATTCGTTTTCTCGACGTCGGAGAACGCCCGGTCCCAATTACGTTTTTGGACGTCGAGAAGAAAATTCGAGAGTGCCTGTTCGGGGGTCGAAGCTTTCTCTGTGAATCCGGGAAGGGCCGAGCCCTGGGCAATGCCGACCGTCGCACTTCTTCGACCGGCACCGGTAAGGCCAACGGCCAGCAGAAGCGCGGTAACGATCACTAGAAGAATTGGCAGAATACGATTCATTGTAACGACCTCAGGCAACGTAATGCCGTTCGCGCTGTTCGACATGCATAGCAGGCTCAATTCTTACCGGCATAGTGCGGCGGGCAGGTAACAGCAATTCGAGGAACATCGCCAGCACGCAGACACCAATTGGCAGAGTCCCCCACAACAAACCCATCCATGCCGGAGGTATCGCGTCGGAAACAATACGATGGGCCGGGGGGACATCGTCTTTGGACCAGACCGTGATCTCGCCATTGTTGAAGGTCTCCGTCTTGCGCCAACCGACGAAAGTGAGCAACGGCTCGTAATACGGATCGTGAACGAAAATGTATTTCAGACCATACCGGTTCGCGTGCTCCAGCATTGCCCGCAGCGAGGCCATGCCAGCAGTGCCATAGAATTTGGCATTTGTGAGCTGCGCGGAGCCATACTTCGTCATTTCTGGCAATAAACGCGCGGAGTTGTAGTCACCATCGACGCTGGTCGCGTCTGTGTAGGTACCGACCTTAGCCAACTCACTGCCGAAGCCCAAAGTGAGATAGCGGTAGGCATCGTGCCCGTCACGATTCAGAAACGCGTCGACTGGACTCACGTCCATACTCACGGTGGGGCGAAAGGGGTTCGCGGTAAGCCAGGCAAGAGCAGCTCCAACGGTCGCGACGGCCGCGAGGGACAAGGCAACTGCCGCCTTGGCCTGGAAACGCTCGAGAAGCTGGACTGCAAGCAGTCCAACGATGGGTAAGGCCATGAGCGTCGCCCAGAACGTAAAGCGCTCGAAGGTCAATATGTCGAAGGCGCGTCCCAGCAGCCAGCGGGGCAGAGGCGTGGTACCGCCCAGTCCAAATATCAAAGTGAGCCAGAAGCCGAGCAGGAGCGGGCGCAATCTCGGTACAGCAGAACCACGGATGATGATAAAGGGCAGCGCCAGAATCAAAGCTCCGTACGGGATCACGAAGTAATTGATGGCGGTGATCGAATTCAAGAGAAAGTTCGCGCGGCTGTCGTGAGGAATCGGAATCTGATGAATCGGGTGCTCAATCAGCGTGACCCAATATGGCAAAAGCACAATGCCTACTCCGACCCCTACGAGCACCGCGAACACGACGGCCCGCGATAAAACTCCCGCTAAGGAACCGCTGACACGCTCTTCCCGCGCATCCGCGCACGCGACCCACAGAACGGGGCCAGCGAACAGCACCACGCCAAAAATCAACGTGACGTGATGGGCGGCAGCGGCTGTCAAGCCCACCGCAACTCCTTTGATCAGCGAACGAAACGAAGCTTGGGTAGCCCATTCATAAAAATACGGCAATGCGTTGAGGTAGAGCGCGACGGAGGCCACCGTTGCCAGCTGTCCGGCCTGATACACGAGAAACGACAGCGCTCCCAGAAAGATGCTGCCCAGCGCGGCATAGCTGGCTGCACGCTCATCGACCCAAATTCGAGAAAAGCGAAAAACTCCGACGGGCAACAGCAAAACTGCGACCAACTGCACGAGCATGTATCCCATTTTGAGTCCAACGACATTGGACAGAAGAGCAATCCATTGATGCGTCAGCGGCGGGTACGTGGTCTGGGAAAAACCAGCAAACCATTTTTCGTTCCACGGATTGAACCAGTGATGCGCATAATGCGAGGCCAGAAAAATATGGAAGTTGGTGTCAAAAGATCCCGCGGGCAATTGCATGAGCAGTAGCGGGCCGTGCACCGCCAACGCAACCAACACAATCGCCAGAATCGGAATGGGACGAGAGTAGCCTGGGTTGGTGCTCATCAGTGCTCCCATGTCTTCGAGCATCATTTGATTCGAAAAAGATCTACAGGGTTTACCTCGATCTCGCCACCAACGGCAGGGTAGTTGTTGGGTCCCCCTGGCAAGCAAACCTAAGTCACGACCCAGCATCTGACAGGAACCGCAGGAGTTTCACGCGGATTGATCTCTTTTTGCTAACGCATGAAGTGGTGACTCAGTGAAAAGCCGAATTCCGCTCACGAGCTTTTGCATTGTCATAGCCTGCTCTCTCTCAGGGCGAGCCATAGCCCAGACTTTTGATCTTGGGGGGCAAGGACAATCTTCCCCGCAAGACAAACAGGAACAAAAGCAAAACGGTGCGAAAAGCAGTCCAGACTTCAGCTGGGGATCGAGCATCGACGTCGCCCGGCAAGCGCGTGCGGCCCAGGATGCGTTGAAGCGCGGAGATAATGCGGCCGCGATTGCATACGCCCAGCAAGCAGCAAAATCGGCGCCTCAGAATCCGGACCTCTGGTTCCTGCTGGGATACGCAGCGCGGCTTGGAGAGCGCTACCCGCTATCGGTGGACTCCTACAATCGGGGGCTGCAACTACGGCCAAATTCCAGCGCTGGTATGGCTGGATTGGCACAGACCTACGCGCGAATGGGCCGGGATCAGGAAGCTGAGCAACTGCTGAACAAAGTTGTAACCGCCAATCCCAGAGACGCAAATAGCCTGCAATTGGCTGGCGAGTTATTGCTGGGCAGCGATCCAAAACGCTCGCTCGACTATCTGCAACGCGCCGATAGTGTGCAGCCCTCTGCGCATACCGACTTACTCATCGCTCATGCTTACGAACATCTGGGTCAGCCGGATGAATCCAATAAATACTTGAATCGCGCCAAGGCACGTGCCCCGCACGATCCAGAGGTTCTGCGTGCAGTCGCAGGTCAGTATCGAGATCAAGGCCAGTTTGATCAGGCCATCGCAACACTGCAGGCGATCCCGTCAAAAAACGCCGATGTGATGGCCGAACTCGCCTATACATATCAACTCGCGGGCAAGCCGCAGGAAGCAGCGTCTATCTACACTCGCCTGGCGAAAGCCGCAAAAGGCAATATCGGATTGGAACTGAGCGCAGCTCAGTCTCTGGTCAATATCGGGCAGGCGGATGCGGCTATTCCCTTCCTTGAAGCGGCCCGGCAAATCGATCCCAACAACTACAGGCTGCATGCGATCAAAGCTGAGATCGCCGAATCTCAGGATCGATTTTCGGATGCGGCGGATGAATACAAACTCGCGATAAAGAACCTTCCTGCAAGATCGCAGGAAGGCCCGCTTTACCCGGTCGAATTGCGCTTGAATCTCTATGAGCTGTACGTTCGGCAAGATGATGCTGCCAATGCGAAGGAGCAACTCGATTGGGCATCGAGCGCGATTCAACAAGCCCAGGTGCCGGAAGCGTCGCGCCCGGAAATGTTGCGGCTGCGTGCCACGGTGGAAGCGGCTGGGGGAATTCTTGATGCGGCGAATCGCGATTTGAAAGAAGCGCTCGCACTCGCCCCCACGAACGTCAACTCGATGCTGAACTACGCGACTCTGATGTGGAAGATGGGCCAGAAGGACGAAGCTCGCGAACTGTTTGCCAAGGTGCTGGAACTCAATCGAGATAATCGTCAGGCTCTGTCTGGGCTTGGCTATCTGGCGCGGGATGCGGGCGATGTAAAGCAGGCGGAGACCTATTTCTCGCGTGCGAAGGCGGCGCATCCGGGCGACTTCGCTCCATACCTGGCGCTTGGTGACCTGCACACGGCGGAACATGAGTTCCACAAGGCCGAAGTGAATTATGAAGACGCCTACCAGCGAATGCCGACGAATCCGATGCCCGTGGCCGGCGGAGCGAACGCTGCGTTGGAAGCTCACGACCTGCCACTCGCTGAGAGATGGCTGTCGCGCGCGAAGGGAAAGATGAATGAAAGTCCGCAGGTGAATCGCGAGCGTGAGCGTTACCTGACATTCAAAGGAGACTACGCGGAATCGGCCAAGCTTGGATATCAAGTGCTTCAGAAGCTGCCGAATGATCGGGAGGGCGTGGTTTACCTTGCGTACGATCTTTATTACTTGCAGCGCTTCGATGAAGACCTGGCGCTGGTCAATAAATATGAACCGATTCTTCATAACGATAAAGATTTGCCGCTCATCGCGGGCAATATTCATGCTCACAACGGAGATCTGGATGAGGCGCTGAAAGACTTCACGACCGCAATCGAGCGTGACCCGAAAATGGCAACCGGCTACGCGAATCGCGGGTTCGTTTTAAACGATTTGAAGGAAGCTGGTAAGGCTGTAGACGATTTCGAAACTGCGCTCAAGTTGCAGGCTAATTATCCGGAGGCCCATCTGGGGCTGGCCTATTCTGATCTTCAGTTGCATCGTCCGAAACCAGCTCTTATTCAGCTGAATGCGGCGCAGAAAACACTGGGCAGAACTCACACCTGGCATTTGGCACGCGCGGAAGCTTTTCGACAAGAGCGGGACTTCTCCCATGCGGCCAGTGAGTATCGGGTTGCACTCGCGGAAGAGCCGAACGATCTCAGCACGCAGCTCGCGTACGCCGACGTTCTCTACCGCATGCGAGACTATGCGGACGCACTCGCCGTGCTGAATACCGCGGTCAAGCTTGCGCCTTCGAATCCGTCAATCTACGCGGTACGAGCGCAGGTACACGCCCAACAAGGCGCGCGGGCTGAGACTCTTCAGGATATCCAGTCGGCCGAGCGCCTGGGTGGCAACCGCATCGAAATATTGACCGCCACTGGTGATGCATTGCTTACGCTTGGCGACCGCAATGCGGCGATGCAACGCTTCTCCCGGGCGCTCGAAGTTCCCGGCGGCGACCGAATCGGCGTTCGCTTGGCAATCGCCCAGATTTTCCTCCGCCAAGGACAATATGACGAAGCGCGCCGGGAAATCGCGCTTGGGGTAGAAGAAGCGCGGATCGAGAAGGCGTCTACGGTTACAGCGGAAGACCTTGCGGAGGCCGCAAACATCTTTCTGGCGATGCACGATTTCGATCTGGCAGAAGCATATTTCGATAGGGCACGAAAGGCGGGCGCCAACAATCACACGGTTGCGATCGGCCTCACGAACACGTATCTCGCTGAGGGGAACACGGCGAAGGCGGCCGCGGCACTCTCCACTTTGGGACCAGCAGCGGCTTACCACGACGACTATGAATACATGATGGCCTCGGCCAACCTGTATCGGCAACGGCAAGATCCTCTGCATGCCCTCGCCGCTTTCGCGCAGGCGAACAATGCAGGTGGGGAACAAGACAATGGCGTGGCGCAAACACAGCAATTCATTGCCGCCGACCAGGAAGGCCGCCCGCTGAATCAAATGGTGAGCATCGCGCCCGAAGCCACGTTCGCGCCTGCCTTGGAAGACATCAACGTTTACACCATGGACGCGCGGTTGCTTGGGGTTACGAATCCGACGCTCCTGCCTCCGCCAAGGCATTCGTTTCAAAGTTTTGCGGAATCGCGATATCGCGTTCAGCTGGGCAAATTCCCGGCTATCACTGGATTCGTTGGCCAAGGCATCACTGTAGGCAGGCTCTTGTTTCCCAGCGTCGGCGTGGTGCAAGACCGCAATACCTACGAAACCATCTTCAATGGTGGAGTCGCGCCGATTCTTCATCTGGGTTCAAACAGCATCACCTTCAACGGAGGATTGCAGTTCAATATCCGTCGCGACACGATATCCCCGGTCTTCATGAGCCAAAATCTGTTTCGGCAGTTTCTCTATATCAACACGAGTTCATTCTTCAACTGGGTCTCGGTAAATGGCGCGGCAGTACGAGAGGCGGGACCGTTTACGGACCAGAATCTCAATTCGCGAGATTTGTCCGCAAGTCTGGAGTTTACGATCGGCCGTCCGTGGGGTCACACCTCCTTGATTACCGGATATTCGGTTCGTGACCTGCTCTTCCGGCCGATGGTGGAAGAATATTTCAATACCTCCACATACGTGGGCCTGCAGCACCGGTTCGGAACGCGGGTTAGCGTTGCAGCCTTGGCCGAGGATCTACGCTCATGGCGCGTACACGATACGGAGTATGTTACGGCGCAGGCTCTGCTGCCGGGAGCTCGATTCGACCTGCGGGCAACGTCGCGCTGGAGCGTCCAGGGATCTTTTGTACTATCAAGGGGCGCTGGGTATCACAACTACGACAATGCACAGAGCGAGTTCCTGATTTCCTATGTACGACCATTGCACGGGCGGTTAAAGGACGGGAACGGCGAAGTCCCTGTTTCCTATCCGTTGCGATTTTCGGTTGGCCTCCAGCAGCAGACTTTTTATAACTTTCCGGGCTCGAGCAGAACGACGCTGTTGCCTGTGGTGCACTTCAGTCTGTTCTGAATCGGCTCGTTTCGCGCGGGGATCTGACGAGCGAGCAGGAGCAAGGAAACATCGAGGATGAATTCATCACCTACAAAGAACCTGAGGCAAAAGCTGCTGGGCGGCAGCTTAACTCTTCTTGCCGGGTCTGGCCTGGTTGGCCTCACAAACCTCGTCTACAACGTAGCTACTGCACGACTGTTAGGTCCGACAGGCTTTGCCAACACAACCGCTGTCTACACCGTCCTCATGTTGATGTCGGCAATAACTTTGACGTTCCAAGTCGTGTGCGCGAAGTATGTGGCGAATCACGAGGAAGACCGCGACAAAGTCTCAGTCTTCCATTCCCTTCATCTGCGGGCGTGGGTTGCCGGTATCAGCATCGGGCTGTTTCTGTATCTGTTTCGACGGGGAATGGCGAGATATCTCAATCTTCCAGATCCGCTCTTAATCGACTTGCTCGGACTGGGAACAGCTTTCTACATTCCGCTGGGAGTTCGCCGCGGCTACATTCAGGGGGTTCAGGCTTTTCGCTCCCTAGCGATCAACTTCCTGCTTGAGGGAATCGTTCGGCTCGGAGGCGTTTTTGTCCTGATTGGTTTTGGATTGGGTGTGACGGGCGCAGTGCTAGCGAGCGTGGTGGCGGTTATCGTTTCTTACTTCGCGGCCAGACCCATTCCACCCGCTCACGATTCGAAGTCGCGCTCGGTCCTCATTCCTTTCCAGGAAGGCTTGCAGGCGATTGTTTTTTTCTCGGGGCAGGTAGTCATCAACAACTTTGACATCGTGCTCGTAAAACATTTCTTCTCGTCGGACGAGGCCGGATTTTACGCAGCAATTTCATTGGTAGGGCGACTTGTGAACATGTGCGCGTGGTCGGTCGTAAACACGATGTTCCCGGTGTCTGCGGCGTCGCGCTCCACCAGCAGAGAAGGACGTCCAGTTTTGCTCATGTCGCTCTCCCTCGTGTTCCTTATCCTGTCGGTTTTGGTTGTGGGTTTGTGGGCTGTTCCCAGCTTTCTTTGGAGGACGATTTTTGGAGCGCATTTCGCAGTGGCGACTTCCGGAGGTCTAGCTCCGCTGCTTATTCTTTACGCCGTCACTACGGGTATCTATTCGTTGAGTTCCGTGATCATTACCTACGAAATGTCGAGAAAAATTGCAAACACGAGTTGGGCACAGATGGCATTCAGTGCAGCGCTCGTGCTGGGAATCTGCGTCTTCCACCAGACCTTGAGGCAGGTCATCTTTGTTCAACTCATTCTTATGGTGGTGTTGCTGATCACGGTGGCTCTGCCGTTATTGAAGCGCGAGGTTGCTCCTGCCGAAGTTCCGCGAATCTACCCAAGTCTTCGCGTGCTTCGCTCACTGAGCGAGAATGAAGTAATTGCCGCTTTTTTGAGGAGTGAGTTTCATCATCCCGAGTTTCGCGAGTATCAGGAATTTCTGCACCTCGTCAGCGACCCTGACTTCGGTAGCCATCGAGAGAACGCGTTGCGGCGAGCATTGTTGTTTCTTCGGCGCGGCGCCATGTGGCGAGAACTTCCAGAGAATACCCAATGGTTCCAGGTCAAACTGATTCCAAATGATTTGGCGCGGGTTCGGTTTTTTCCGCGCGCACAGTGGCGGAGAGTAGCAGCCGACAGTTTCTATCTGAGCGATATGATCGAAGCCCTTCGACTCAAATTGCCGGAATCGGCTGAAGATGAATTTTTTCGAAAGCTCGAGCGCCTGACGAACTCCGTTCAGGAAAATATAGTCAATCCAACCGTTCTGCTGATTGGAATCGACGATCAAAGCCCTTTGACGATCTTGGACGGGAACCATCGAATTGCAGCGGCAATGCTGGCACAACCGCCGGCGGCGATGGACAAATTCCAATTCATATGTGGACTGTCACCAGACATGACACGCTGTTGCTGGTATCGAACCAATGTCAACACGCTATGGCGCTACTCAACCAATCTGCTGCGCCACTTCTTCTACGACCCAGAGTCTGACATCGGACGTTTCCAAGAAAGCGACCTTTAGAACAGGCGTTTCAGAGCCGGGGAGAAAACGGCTATTCAGGACTGATCGCCGGCGGAGACGAGGGCTGTTTTGGTTCCTCAACGACGCTGTTGTCCCGCCGCCTGAGCGCGACGGGCTCATGCGATTGCTGCAAGGCGGCGCGATCCTGGCCCACCTTTGTTTCCACGAGGGAGTTGTTGGCAGCGGCCACGGAGAACAGCTTTTTCCCTTCTTCGGTGCGGCGGGTGGCGACTCCAACCGTGAGGTTTGCACCTCCAGCCACCTGCGCGCGCTGATAAAAAAATTCAGCAGTCTCGCGGTCGCCGTCAAGTTCCGCCACGTAGGCGATATTGTTCAGTGTGAATGCATTATTCGGGTCGAGTGCGTATGCCTTACGAAAATCCTGATCCGCGAGGCGCAGGTCGTTACGGTTCACGGCAGAAACACCGCGCAGATTCAACTCCGCGATTTGCTCAGACTGGCTTTTTGCCTGACCGAGGCGCGCACGAAGGGCTTTTGCGCTATCGGCTGCAATCGATGCGACCTGGCGCCCACGCCAGGCCCGGTTTGGCGTAACGATGGCGGTCGCGTCCGTGGAGACGCTCGCCGCCTGGTCGTAAAACTTGAGGGCTTCCTGGTCCTCGCCTTCCATCTCCTTGGTGACACCCATATTGTTCAGGGTGAAGACATCGTTGGAATCAGCCTTCAAGGCCTGCTGCAGGAGGACGTCCGCCTCGGGAGCACGCCCCTGCGACAGCAGTCGGACCGCCTCAACATTCGCATGGTTGACTTCAAGTGGCTGACCAGTAACCGCCAGCGTTTCTTTCAGCGACTTTCCTTCTGCACGACGAGCACTTGCGACATCGATCACTGCGTCTGTCGATTGTTCGGCCGCGAGCTCATAGAAGTGCTGTGCACGATCAATCTGACCTTGGAGTTCGGAGACATATCCAAGATTGTTGAGTGTGAACGGGTCTTCTGGATCGAACAGATATGCCTTGTAGAAAAGCTCTTCGGCTTTGGTGTATTTGTGCTGGCGAATCGCCGCGACGCCCTCGCGGTTCAGACGCTGAACGGGCGTCAATTTTCCAGACCTTGGGATATTGATTCTGATGTCGCCCGCGAGTGCGGGCATGCTTGTCCCAAAGATCGCGATAATAAAAAGCCAGAGCCGGTATCGAGCCACAGACGCTCCCTGTTTAACGACCTCGATGCGAATCGATACTTGGATGCCGTCTAAGCTGTATTGTTTGCCGACAGATAACAACGGAGGTCGATGATCCCGCTTACCTTTTGGCCGTAAACAGCATCCAAATGCCGCGTCAACAACTTCGTTTTCGGGACAACATCTGAATGCTGCGCTCGCTGATCAAAATTGCGTTTGGGAGCCTGGTGATAGGGGCCTACGCCTGCGCCCAGATTACCGCCGAACCCACGTCGACCGTGGTATCTGCTGCCTCGGAAAGTAACAAATCGGCAGATGAGAGCGAGAGCAGGGGTCTGGGCGTGATTGAGGTCGAGCCCGGGCAACCTCCCGCGGCCAGCATTGTCGCCGATCCGGTGACGTTGCTTCCAGATCCAGCGCCTGTGCCTTCTGTCAAAGCAACTCTTGTGGGAGGAACCGTCGAAAAACTGGACCGTGTCCGGGATGAGATCACGGTGAGCCTTTTCGGTGGAGGGCGGGAAAAGATCCTATTTGACCCGCGAACTCGCATTTACAAAGGAAACCTCGAGGGACTCTCAACTGACTTGCACGAAGGACAGCGGATTTACCTGGACACGATCCTGGATGGCAGCACCATCTTCGCCCGTAGCATTCGTTTGAGGACCACTTCGAATTTGGCCGAAGGCCGAGGAGTTGTGTTGCGATACCGCTCCGACCGCGGTGAATTAGTAATGCGAGATGCAATCTCCCCGGACTCCGTCCGCATTCGCACCGACGCTTCTACAAAGCTGACGCAGGGCGGCCGCGTGGTTCAGTGGAGCAGTTTGACTCCTGGATGCCTGATCGCAGTCGAATTCAGCTCGAACGGTAAGAATCACGACATGGCCCGTGAGATCAGTATTCTGGCCCAGCCGGGCGTTGACTATACCTTTACGGGGCAGGTGGTCCATCTCGATCTGAGGACCGGTCTGCTGGTACTGAATTCGCTAACCGACCGCAAGATGTATGAGATCTATCTGAGTCCTTCGAGCGTTCCCAGTGAAGATCTACAAATCGGGGCGCTTGTGTCTGTCACTGCCCAGCTAGAGAATTCCCGGTACGTAGCACGTAATGTGACGATGCAAGGCAAATAGACCGGGGCTGAGTCGCCTTAACCGGATCTCTTTGGCAAGGGAAAGCCTGCCTCTTCGGCCCCATGTGCAGTGGCCGTCCCGAGACTCGGACTCTTGCCGTTGCCATTTGAGTGTCCATTGCCAGAATAAAGTGAGTTCAGATCATCTCGCCCATTCCAGGCCGTGTTAATGATTGCGGAACGTCGCGCCCAACTCATGGAGTTGCGAGTCATGAGGCGGAGCAAGAGGGACTTGGACGGGATCCATCTTGGTAGTCGCCGCACCCGTGACACGTACTTCAACGCTTGCGTGCGCTGCTGCAACTCAAACTGACGAAGATATTTCTGCACCACATTCGGCATCGTCATGCGAAGAGCTGCCGAGAAATTCTGCGCGCCCATGATTTGCTGTCGTTCCAGATCCTCGAGCAAAGTCTTCAGACAGTCAGCCAATCCCTGAGCATCTCCCGGCGGATAGAAGTCGATCGCCAGTTCTTCGCCTTGAGCCATCTGACGAAAGTCGGATAGATCCGCGCACACGATCGGGACGCCATACGCACAAGCCAGATGGGCAACTCCGCTGCAACCAGTTGAGGACGAGTATGGCATCACGGCTACGCTGGAGCTCTGAAATAGACTCTCGAGAGCCTGTTCAGGAACATAGCCTCGGAACTCGATGCGAGCATCCCCGGCAACTTTTTCCTTCACGGATTCCGTATAACCGGGGGCTTGTGGGTGATCTCCGCCCGCAATTACAAGCTTTGCGTCTGGACGTGTCTCAGACAGCAGGTTGAAGGCTTCAATCATCATCTCCAGTCGCTTGTACGTCCCCCATTTTCCGAACGCCAAAATGCGAGGGGGATTTCCTCGACGTGAAAAGTCAGGAAATTCGGGACACCGGGCGAGGATTCCGTGCGAACGGAGATGCACGTTATCGCGGCCGTACTTGTCGTTCAGGATCTTGCGATAGCCCGGCATGAGCACAGACACCGAATTCGCCAGCAAAACCATCCGTGTTGCCAGAGCACCCGCGAAACGATAGAGCCACTCGTGTCGTATCCCAGCATCTCTTAGATCGACAGTATCGATCAAGTGATGCAGGGTGACGTGCGTGTAGCGTCCGCTGAGGCGGGCGAGCAACGGCGTCATCAGCCCCGTGAAGGCAACGGTTGGACGCCGGCCGAACGTGCTGAACAGCAGATTGAACCAAACCACATCGGGTTTAAGCCTGAGTAGAGCCCGCAGGAGCCGGACGGAACTACGCGGGTCGTCGAATGACCAGCACCGGACCACGGAAAAGCCGTCTGGCTCAGCATGCTTGGGCGTGAGTTCGTCGGCCAAGATCGTGAGGCTAAGGAATGGGTTTCGCTGCAACTCCCGCGCGATGTGAAAACCATATTCACTTAACCCTCCCGTACTGGGGGGGAAGGTCGTGACCAGACAGATTTTCATTCGTCTCCCGTGTCAGTGTTGGCTTGAAGTTCGATGAGTGTTGAGGAGAAGATGTTGGCGGGGTGATGCGGCTTTTCACTCCATGGCTGGATTGGCGGCCTGAGGATCGGGAACCCGAGAGGTGGATTTCGAATATGCCGCGACGGTCGGCAGGACTTTCGACATTGAGTGGATGATTTCGCAGGAGATCGCCTCGACTGTGCCTGGTCCTACAACCGTGAAGTGCGTCTCCGATCTACTCAGATCAATGTATGCCTCTCGATTGCGACGGAGAAAATCGAGCGGATACTCGGGTTTCCGGGCTCGGGCGACCTCCGGTTGGGCGTCGACAATGTACGAAATCATGGGTCTGGGACTGATATGAATAAGCACAAACGCGTAACCCCGGGTCCACCATGAGCGAAGCGTAAGATTGGCCAGTTCGTCGTAGATGTAGCGATCGAAAATGACAACATCTGCCTTTTTGCGCAGGCGCCGGACGAACAGGTTCAGATTGATCACGTCCAGAAGGTAGAAGAGCAGTCGAGCCAGGTTCGCGTACCACGATCTGACGTTCTTATCCTTCCGGTTGATCGGATGTTCCGGAGAGCCTACGCCCGTATCTCCCTTAAAGAAATTGGCACTCAGCGCCTCGCGAGTCCGACGGAGCGCCACTATGTCATCCCAGAATGAGTAGACCACCGAGGAGAGCCCGAGCTGAGTGAGTTCGGATTGAAGAATGCCAATTTGTGTGCTCTTCCCGGAACCATCGATTCCGGAAAATGTAATGAACATGGGCGGGCCGGTGGGCATCTGGATTTGGTTCAGTGGGCCCCGGGAGGCTTGCTGGGTGTGCCCATCGTGAGGGCTAGGGTCGTTCCAAGAGCGACGCCCGCGCCGACAATCGCCCCCACTTTCAGGACGATGGTCCGAACGCGCCTCTGCTTCGCGGGTGCCACGGCTACTCCGGCTGGCTGAGCGGCCGTTACTCCGCTCACAATCGGAGCCTCGGCCGCTGCCGTCCCAACCGGACGCTGAAGTTTCTGTTCCTCTTGTATTGGAGCTGGAGGCGCGGTTTCAGGTTGCGAGCCCGCAGTTTGATTCTGCACGCTCTGATTCTGCTGGACGGGCTGTGCCTGTTGTTGCGCGGAATTCGTGCTTTGCGCGACGGCACTGGGTGCGTCGGGCAGTTCGGTCGACGAGGTTAAGGCCGGATCTGCCGCTGCGGTTGCTGTTGGCTCAGAATGATGCTCGGTCTGCGCCGGTGCGATCAGAGGTAGACTCACCGCGATCGCCAAGCACCCCAACCGTGACAAGCTCCGTAAGGACAGGGCCATGCTTCCTCCTTGCAGCTTCTCTCTAGCTCGCCTGCTTTAAATAGCTGAGATCACCGAAAACGTTCGTATACCAAGGAGCATCCTGTGGAATCGCGTCGACAGGAACAGCGTTGAAACTGCGCACGGCTTCTTCACAGGTTGAGAAGGTTTCAAAAATGCGATCAACCCGCATAAGTTCCAGAATGATTTGCCCTTCTTTGGAAATGTCCGCGAGTTTCAAGTCTCCATCGCGCTTCATCGCTTCTTCCAGGCAATGTAGCAACATCTCGATGCCCGCACTGTCGATATGCCGCACCTGAGAGAAGTCCAGCACAATGCGCGGTCTGTGAGCCTCGAGCAGGGGTGCCAGTTCGCGTTTAAACCCGGATACCTGGTCTGAATTGAAGTATTCTGGCACCTGCATGACGACTACCGGTCTGATGACGGACATCTATTTACTCCTTTGGTATAGTTGCTTCAAATAAAACTACACAAGTCTTCAGTACTGCGTTCCAACCGGCGAATTCATGCTCCCAAGATTCCGACTTCTACGGACGAATGTCGGTTTACCTCGTTGCGCGGGACACGATTTCGCCGGATCACCGCCGGATCAGTGATCTCCAGCGTCACCTCACGCTCGAGATGCACCAATTGATTCCCATTTACGACCGCGTGGCAGAGATCAAGTCCAATTCCAACATAGCTGTTCGATAACACACTGCTATCTTCGATAACGGTTCCGTAATCGATGAGACAATCGCTTTCAACGTTGCTGCAGCGGGTAATCAAGCATTGCTCCTCAATCCTTGCGCCTTTCCCGACAAAAGCTGGAGCTACAACCCGTGCTCCCCGATGCAGATCCGCCGCCGGATGAATCCAGACCCCCGGCCTGACTTCTTGACCGCGCGGACGAAGCTGACATCGAGAATGGAAGCTATCGATCGCCAAACGACGAAGGTCCGGCAATCGCTGCAGCCGATTCAGGTATCCTCGAAGTTCATAGCGATTGTCTTCAGCCTCGGTTATTTCGTTCACGGTTCCGGCAGCCTGGTTTGGATCGACGATCCACACGTCAAGCGTGCCCTGGTCGTCCATAACTCGCGTTACTTTGGACGATCGTTCCTGGTGGCATTGCAATGCGTCGACATAGTCAATTTCCACGTGCGCATTCGCGAGGGTTAAGAAAAACGAATCAATCTGCATTCGCCGGAATTCATCGATTGCTTGACTTACATAAACGTTGCAGTCGACCACCCACGAAATCGGCGCGTTCACCGAACGCTCGATCGCATCTCTTGCCCCCAGCAAACCGGTATCTGCTACAACCGAAATAGTGTCGATGCCTGCAGCACGCAGATTGTCGACACACCGCCCCAGGCATGATTGACCGAGTACCTCGACGCACGCGAGCGGAACAAACGAACCGAGTGACGCGCCACTTCCTCCGTTATGGGGCGAACCCGAGTTAGCGCTCGGGCTGCCGACTCCGACAATGACGATCGCCCCCGGCATTTTTCTACGCCACTCCTGATACGACAAGTGAAGACCGCTTTCGGCTTACCGTGTCCACGGGAAGCATCTATCGTCCCAACGCTCTGCCCGTGCGCACTTCAGCATGAACGGTCTGTGGCGGCTTCGGAGAACCGTAGTCGCATTCCGAGTTTTTTTGCGCGCGGCGCCGGATCTTTGTTTTTGGAAACAGCAGTGCGCGCATCTTCAATTTTGCTTTGTGCAGTTGGGATTTCGAG
>Ga0335076_10003400_pt1 | contig 15995 bp, 12 predicted proteins | sample Lox_Sample_25_FD_206717 | JGI IMG/M metagenome (GOLD analysis project Ga0335076, IMG submission 206717) | Soil microbial communities from Loxahatchee National Wildlife Refuge, Florida, United States - Lox_Sample_2.5 | ecosystem: Environmental > Terrestrial > Soil > Wetlands | place: USA...
GTAAAAGTATTGGGGGTAACAGATAATAATGGATCCGTAAGCAATATTAACGAACTGGAATATATCAATGGATTTATTTACGCCAATCAATGGCAAACCAATTATATCTTAAAAATCGATACATCAAGCGGCAAGGTTGTCGGCAGACTCGATCTTTCTTCCCTGGCAATGGAAGCAAAAAATAAATACCCCGACAGCAATACGCTGAACGGCATTGCATATGATTCTGCCACAAAAAAAGTTTATGTAACCGGCAAGCTCTGGCCGAATATTTACGAGATCAAATTCAATAATTAGTTTACCTCACTTACCCACAATATAAATCAGCGAACAGCAGCGTTCATTATTAAAAAGCGCTTTCAGGTTGGAAGCAGCGCCGGTAAAAGACCCCTTGATAATATTTGAATGGCCTGTTTTGTATTTTTCGCTCAGCATGCTAATATAAAAACTATCATACCACATTGGGCGAATATCATATAGCTTCAATGCATGCATCTTCAGCAATAGCTTCATCGAAGCAGGAGAAAAATGATATAGATGCCGTGGCACGTCATAAGCTGCCCAATATTTTTTGTATACAGCCGCATCATAACAGGTATAATTAGGGACTGCAATAAATATCCTGCCTGATGGAGATATAATTTTTTTTAGTTGTTCCAGGTAAGCATGAAGTGCATGAACGTGTTCGAGCACATGCCATAAACTAACTGCGCTGAACGAATTTTCTTTTATCTCACTAAGATGTTCCGTAGGCAATAATTTGACTTTATGAAGATCCAATGCGCGTGTCCTTGCTCCTTCATCAGGTTCCAATCCTGTTGCCTGCCATCCTTTCATATCCATATAATGCACAAAGGCTCCGGTTCCTGCTCCCATATCCAGTATACTTTGCTGATCCGTTTCCTGATCTCCGGATGACGCTTTCAACGCCGACGCAACCAACTTGTATTTGCCAACCAATGTCCGCTTTCTGACAAAATGATACATTCTGTTAACAAGTCCCTTACTGGTATCAGTATGCGAAATATAATCTTCAGCCTGGTAATAAGCTTTTATAGCATTTGCATCAGGAATGTTTTGGGTGAACCGTACAGAACAAATGGCACACTCCCAAATTTCAAAAAGTTCTTTGGATACATGATCCGCCGTTACAAGAACAGGATGGATATCGGCCGACTGGCAACAGGGGCATGCAGGGTATTTGATACGGGTTGACGACATACTCGGGTTAAAGATACAAGAGAAGGAGAATAAATTATGACAGAGAAACAGGTTGGTGCTTTTTTACCGATTATTTTTCAACTTTCAGTTCCTGCTGGTTCCCTGCAGCGTCCAGTCGCCAGCCATGAGAGGAGAAATGAAATAAAATGACCATGATGCCAATGATGCCTATAATGAGGGCAAACACCCACCACAATTTATTCCTTTCCTCTTCGGGTTCATTTAACAATAATTCGCTCATCTCCACATTGGTTCTTTCCGTATCGCCTACAAGCAGCACGTGTTTAGCATCCGGGTGAATTACTTTTCTTGCGGGAACAGGTTGCAGAAATCCGGGGTTACCCAGAGATGATTCAAAAATGATATTTCCATCATTATCTTTTTTCAACTCCCCCACTCCATCCCATTTCACTTTTTCATGATTGTTGATTTTATTACGCAGGGTATGCGCAAATTCATTATACCATTGCAGGGCCTCATAATCCTGCATATTTTTTTGTGCAGCCAGAAAAGAAAAAAAATCTCTCTCCGGTGCATCAAAATATTTATCGAACCGAAAATAATACAGCGGCGGAAGCATATTCTTGGTGCTGGTATCAACGCTGGCAGGAAGTGTTTCCATGTGAATGGTCCCCAGCCCCGGAATGCTGATACTTTTATGCTGAAATAGATAACTGTTCAACAACTCGAACATGGTTATACCGGTTTACAACACGAAAGAACGGAATTTTGTGGAGAAGAAAAAATGAAAGCGTTTGGGAACAATAGCGCTGACCAGGCCATCTTAATTTTGATTGAAGGAAAAGATTATTCCTCCAAGAATATTGAATCCATACACCTGGTACTGGTTCCATCTTTCATACTTATCATTGAAAATATTATTCATCTGAAGCCAGAGGTTCAACTGCCTGGTTACCCTGAATTCAATTCCCGCATTCAAATCAAACCCTCCTGCAGGATTGTGCACGCTGCCGAATTTATCAGGATAAGGCGCTCCCTGGAAAATCAGCAGATCGCCTTTCAGCCAGAGATCTTTATATACCTGCCATCTCAGGGTTGTAGTGAAGTCCAGTGGAATTAAGCCCCAGGCTTTATCTTCATGTAATGGGGTCGCATACTGACTGATGGTCAGGGCAGCTTTCGCACTGAATTCCTCTCCCTGGGTATATACAATTTCCCCGTGCATTTTAAATGCCTGCAGATGATCGTACCGGATCAGGAAGGTTTTGCCATCCACTGTATCATTGACAAACAAAGGCATATTCCAGTACTCTGCAATACCGGCTTTGACAGAATAAGAGACGTGATTGGAAAGTGATCCTTTTATGCCACCGTAAAATTCCTGTACCCTCGTATTCTGCAAACTATCCGGTTGCGCAAGCCAGGGGTTAATGGAAGCATAGCGCTGATAGCTGCCTTTCTCATAATATCCGATCCAGCCAGTCTGGAAAGTGAGTCGCTGATCCTTGGTGGAAATATCGGCTGTAAAATTGGGCAGCAAATGAAAATATTTATTGTCCCAGGAAGGTGTAACCTCTCCCTGCAACAACAGATTGGATGATTTATATATCAACGCTGGTGAAACATAATAAAGATTATTATTCTGGATAGAATTATTATTTAACCTGAGATTGGTAAGATCTGCGGTAAATCCAAGATCAAAAGCGAATTTTTTACCAATTGTTTTTTGCAAAGGAAGATTCAATACTGTATTGGCTTCGGATTCTTTGACTGAATGATTGTCATTGAAGACAGCCACATGAAGATTGGGATTGTAAGTCAGTCCAAATTCAGTCGGAATCAGATTATGCAATGCAAGGCTCCCGTCAAAAGTCTGGAATCTTTGCTGAAGGTCGGTCTTATCGAATTTTAGTGTATCGGGCTGGTAACCGTATAAATAATATCCGCTGCTCTTGAATCCTAATCGCCCGTCCCACTCAAGATTTGATTTCGTTTTTATAGTACCTGCCAAACCCACCGCTGTATAATTATCTTTTTGATAAGGAAGGCTTCCTTTTGACGCATATCCATCGGCGAAGGCATTGAAGAAAGTAGTTTTTCCATTTCCAAAACTGAATCCGGCTTTCACATAGGGCAAATGCACATTCCCGACACCGACCTTGATATAGTTGTCATTTTTCCACTGCAAAAGAGAATCGACCTGTAATGCCACTGGATTTAATGCAACCGGCTGATAACCCAGAAATAAATATTGTGAAGGGATATCATAGCTTAATCTTGGCCTCGAGGTATCTGCAAAAGGAGGAGTTGCATTAAAATTGATTTTCACAGCATCTCTCAATACCGGTTTAAAAGTTGAGGTGATATTGATCGTTTTTCGCATGGTTGTGTCCTGCGCATTGACACCAAGTCCAAGCAGGATCAAACATATTCCCAAAAGAAAAAATAGCTTCACGTTCATGTGTTTCAATATTGGTTCTTCTTTTTGCACCCGGGATGATATGCGCGGATCACACCGGAAAACATCGCCGGCTTCATTAATTTTCAACCTTGCTGTCTTTCTTTTCTTCATCCAAAACCTGGTTCAATTTCTGCTGTGCAAGCAATCTCAGATCTTCGATCTTTGCATTTTCTACAACACTCTGGAAAGTGGCCTTTGCATTAAAATAATCTTTCTCCTTAAAATAAATATCTCCCAGGAGCAGGTAGGATTTTGTTACCCACAATTCATAGGAACCGGATTTATTGATCACTTCAAAAGCTGTTTTTTCCGCATCCTTTAACTGATTTTCCTGCAACAGGCAATCAGCGATTTCATATTGCGCTTCGGCTCCATAAGCTGCTTTGCTAAGGGATGTCACAGTGCGGAAAAACTGCATAGAATTTTCGCATTGATTGTTGGCCTTATACGATTTAGCAAGGGCCATATTTGCTAAAATCCTGTCGTCAGTACTTGCGCCTTTCTGGTCGAGCAGTTCCTTGGCATTTTCTACAGCATCTGTCCATTTCTGCAACTCATATTGACTCCGTAATAATCCGCGCATGGCTTCCATTTTGTTTTCCTGTGAAGTCGCAAAATCCTTTAGTTTGGCAAAATACTTTTCAGCGTTCGTATAGTCTTTCAGGTAAAAGAAATTGAGACGGGCTGCCTGCAGCAAAGATTTTTCTGCAAACTTATTAGGTGCTTTATCAGCAACTGCCTCGTAACCAGTCACGGCCTTGTTCCAATTTTTTTGGTTGAAATAAATTTCACTTTTATAATAATTCGCATCGATAGCATATTTCCCATCTGGAAACTTAGTGAGGTAGTCCTCAAATTTTTGAGCGGCTACCGTAAAATTGCCGTCATTAAACTGTACTTCGGCTTCCTGGTAGGCCAGTTGATCTTCCTGTGTGGTAGAAATGTCTACTCCCAGTGTTTTAGCAAAATTTACATACTCACTGCTTCTTCCTTCCTGAATATAAATTGTTTTGGCATTATCGAGTGCATCCTGGGCTTCCAGCGAATTCGGGAATTGCTTTAGTAAAGTATTGTATTGATTCATTGCTTCTTTATTATTGTCGAGATTATAATACGCAATCCCTGAACGCAGGTAGGCTTTTGGCTTTAATGCATCGCTGTTCGTTGAACTTTCGACATTCTTTAAATACGGCAATGCCTCCCTGAACTGCTCATTGGCCAGATAAGTGCTGGCAATTTCCATATTGGCATCGGGAATAAGTCCTGAAGAAGGAAATTTGCGGATTAATCCATTGAGTAAATTAATTTTTTCAGTTCCATTATTCACTCCGGTTACCATTGATTTCTGAAAAGTTGCATAATCGCTTGCCGGCCATGAATAGTCAAGTACTTTATTGTACATAGCAAGGGCAGTTTTGAAATCCCGGTTCATATAATAACAATCTGCATCGCGGATATAGGCATCCTGTTCAAGTGGGGAAGAAGTAATCTTCGGTGATTTCACAACCTGTTCAAAGAAACCCTGGGCCTGTCTGTAATTTTCTTTCTTCAGAAAACAATAGCCAAGATTATATTTTGCGTTGGCAGGATTTGCCTCGCCATTTACCGGGCCGCTTTTGAGATATTCAAAATAAAACGGAATAGCGTCATCGATTTTATTCAGACGATAGGAAATTTCCCCTTTCCAGAAATTGATGTATGGCAATACCGCTTCATTGCCGGGCTCTTTCAGCGCTTTATCCAGCAGGTCATTGGCTGAAATCAGCAAACCATCATTGATCATCTCTGTTGCACGGCCAAAAAGGATTCTTGAATAGAGTTTCTTTGCATTGGCTGAAGGATGATCGAGACTGTCCATAAGAGTCAATGCGTCTTTGTAATTGCTGGTATTTGCAAGCACATTCACCAGCAGTTCTTTTGCATCCTTGCTATACACAGATGAAGGATAGAGTTGCAAAAAATCCCTGAGCTCATTCAGTGCAATATCCTGGTAACCCAATTCGAACGAGAGTTTTGCATAATTGTATTTTGAAATTTCCTTTTGCGTATTGTTGCTGCTGTTTAAAGAACAAAATAAAAATGCATTTCGTGCATTGGCTTTCTGACCCGTTTTCAGATAGGCATCTCCCAGCAGATACATTGCATTTTGAGCGAGGGAGTCTTCTTTCCCGCCCAATTGCTTAAATCCTTCAATCGCTTTATTCCAGTTTTTGGTTTGATAATAGCAATAGGATAATTCATAGAGGTCCTGTCGCGAAACTTTCTTTGATTGTTTCACATACTGTTCGAGGTAGGGTAAAGCCTTCTCGAAATCCTGCTGTTCATAATATCCATGCCCCGTAAGTTCCTTCAGTTCATTGTCGTAGTATTGACCCCCTTTGGAGAGTTTTGACGCTGCATAGCTTATTGCCTTATCTCTCTGCCCCTGTATCAGGTAGATATTAGCGACATAATAAGGAACAATCCCTGAATATTTTGGGGTTGCTTCCACTACATTGAAAGCGTCTAATGCTTCCCGGTAGTTTTTATTATAAAAACAAATGAACCCGTAATAATAATTGGCATCAATGTAATTCGGGTTCCTGGGTAACTGGCGGATAACATCCAGCATGGGTTTTGCCTTATCGAACTGGTTGCGGGTAAAATAGCTGTATCCCTGGTGAAATTTCAGGTCAGCGATTTCAGTATTACTTAAATTATCGATGCTGGTATTTTCATACAGGCGGATGGCTGAAGGGAAGTCCTGGCGGCGAAAATAATATTCGGCCAGGTGAAAACTCATCATCTCGGCCCTCGCTTTGTTATTGTCGAAATCGATAAAATCACGGGCAGATGCCACGGCGCTGCTGTCATTTTGTTTCAGCGCGCAAACCAGGGTATAATAGGTGATCTCCTGGTAATTGACTGCATCGCTGCTCTTATCGGTTTCCCTCAGGTTTGTCTGCAGATCTTTAAATATCGGGTATGCGAGACTGTAGTATTCCTTTTGATAATATTCCTTGGCCTGCTTGAGAGCTGCTTCCGGGTCCGTGATAAAAAAAGTTTGCTGTGCAAGTAATGGGGCAGATATAATATTGATGAAAACAATGAATAATACTGAACGTCTCATCCTGAACTGATTGTTTAATAATAGTCAAGGACGGCTGGACTTGAATCGCCCCATCGAATGTGATAACCGAGGTACTTTCAATGTTTCGGATTCCCAGGCAGGTCAACCCTGTAAATAAAACTTAGTCCAATGTCCCTGATCCTGTTAACGCGCTAAAGATTCTAAATATTTTATCTTTCACCAAACATCGTTCCAAACAGGTGTGGATAACTGAAAGGATTAACATTTCTTTAGTGTTGTTGTGTGAAAAATCAAATCAATTACATTTGAGTCAAAATACCAACAATGAAGAAATTATTATCGACCAGCTACACAGATACTGCATTTAATATCGCTACATTTTTATTACGGGCTTCACTTGCTTTTTTTATGTGCCTGGATCACGGCGTACCCAAACTTGTGCATTTTAGTGAATGGCAACACAGCTTCTATGATCCATTCCATATCGGAAATCGCTGGTCACTGGTACTGAGTATTATAGCCGAAGTGTTTGCTTCCATGTTACTGATACTTGGGCTTTTTGCCCGTATTGCCGCCCTGATACTGGCCTTTGAAATGGCTGTAGTGATTTTTTTGTATCACCGCGGAAGGCCCATCGGTTCCTATGAAGATGCCATTTTATTTTTTTCAGGATTCATTTGCATACTGCTGATCGGGCCGGGTAAATTAAGTGCAGACGGCATGGCTGGAAGATGAGTAAAGTGCGATGTTGATTGGTCCTATCGAGCCATTAATGCTATAAACTATTTCAGTATATCCAATACCTTCCACATTTTATGAATAATGTCTGAAGACGGGCCATCGTAATTATTGACGATTATGGCGTAAATATATCCCTGGCCATTCTTGTCTGTCTGGTAACCCGCAAAGCTTCTTGCGCCTCCGATGGATCCGCTTTTCATTTTCATTCCATTGATCTCGGGCAACGCGCTGTAAAAAGAATTAAACCAGGGACGTTTGGATGCAAATTGCAATACTTTGACAAGCGCATCCGTGGTTACCCTGTTCAGTGGCGATAATCCGCTCCCATCGATGATATTGACGGCAGCAGAATCAATATGATGATCGCTCCAGAATTTTTTCACGATATCAATGCCGTTATCTGTAGAGCCAAATCCTGTTTTCACATAAGCCATGGTTTTAATCAATGCCTCACCATAGAGGTTGATGCTTTTTTTCAGGAACCAGTAGTTGATGCTGTCGAGTGTAGGTGAATAATGCGTGAAAAAAATGGATTGGGCAGAAGGCCATATTCTTTTTTCCATCAGCCTGTCGATATTTGTTTTAAAAGGCCTGGCAGTTCGAATTGAATTCTTTTCAAAAGTTTTTGCAAGTATCTCCCCAAAATATTTTGGCGCATTAGGAATAGATCCGGAAATGATAAAATTCGATTCTCCCAATGGCATTGTGCCTTCCGTGAACGCAAAACTGGAATAAGGTGGCAAATAAATATACGCATTGTCTCCGCTTCCTTTTTCCGCCGTTTTAAATTGATTAATCAATGTAGCCATGGGCATGGCTGGTTTTGTTTCTGTGATTCCTGCATCATCTCCAAGTTTTGCTCCTGTCTGTAGTATCATATCATACTGGTTTTCGCGCCAGTTTATTCCCCAGCATCCTGCGCCATAATAATTTCCGATATCCTGCCAGATCCATCCGTCGGGAACAGGTTGAACAGAAAATTTTGAATCATCGATCAGTACATCGCCGGCAATTCTGTTGATATGAAATTGTTTTAGCGCTGAAATGATTTCATCCAAGACTGTTTCTTCTTTAGTTTGAGGCCAGCGCCAGCTGCCATAAGTCGGATCCCCGCTTCCCACAATATGGAGATTACCTTTCAGAACAAGGTCTTCGATCTTGCCGTCATAACCCAGTTCAGTTTTATATCGATAGTCATGACCAAGTAATTCGAATGCCGCTGCACTGGTAAACAATTTCTGGCAGCTTGCCGGCGCCAGGCCGATCTGTGCATTATGCTCATAAATCAGGTTACCCGTTTTGCTGTCTGCAACACATAAGGATAAGATAGCATGACGCAATTGAGGATCTGACTCTAATTGACTGATTGCAGATGAAAGCTTTTCTGATGTGGTTTGGGCTCTTAAATAATTAAAGGCAAGTACATAGAGGAGAATAGACAGTTTTTTCATGGTGCAAATTTAAATTCAAAACTAAATGAATTAAATTTACCGCGTTACCCTCTTTCTCCTAAAAAATTGATAACGTAACGGTTTATTTTTTCTATGTTTTCTCAAAAAATCAACGCATCAATCCTTGTTATCGGTGATGAATTGCTGATCGGACAGGTAACGGATACCAACAGCGGGTGGATGGCGCAGCAGCTAAACCAGATTGGGGTATGGGTAAAAAAGCGCATAGCCGTCGGCGATATATGGGAAGATATATGGAAGGCTTTGGACGAAGAAAGCAGGGAATCAGAAATCATGCTCATTACCGGCGGGCTCGGGCCAACAGCAGATGATATTACCAAGGCAGTTTTATGTGAATATTTCGGATCGAAACTGATTGTCGATGAAGAGGCGCTGGCCAACGTGAAATATATTTTTGAAAGAGTACTCAAAAGACCTGTGATCGAACGCAATCTGAAACAGGCTGAAGTACCAGACAACTGCATAGTGATCCAGAACAAAAGGGGAACTGCGCCAGGCATGTGGTTTGAAAAAAATGGCAAAATTTTTATTTCCATCCCCGGTGTGCCCCACGAAATGAAAGGCATGATGACTGATTACATTCTTCCTTCACTGCAGCAACATTTCAGGCTTCCATTCATTGCTCATAAAACATTGCTCACAGCCGACATTGGTGAATCCTTTCTTGCAGAACATATCCGGCAGTTTGAAAATGCATTACCTGACGATATCAGGCTTGCCTATCTCCCGAATTATGGAATGGTAAGACTTCGTCTCACGGCAATTGGTAATGATAAAAACAGCATCGAATCCGGGTTGCAGGAGCAATTCGACAACCTCAAGAAACTTGTGTCAGAATGGATGGTAATTGATGAAGACGTTTCCCTTCAGGAGGCAATTGGTAGATTATTGAAACAAAAAAATGAAACGGTCAGCACGGCTGAAAGCTGCACCGGGGGATATATCGCTCACCTGATTACTTCCATCCCGGGTTCAAGCAATTATTTTAAAGGCAGTGTGGTGAGTTATTCGAATGAGATCAAGGAAAAAGTATTACACGTGAACTCACAGACCCTGGCTGAGCAGGGGGCAGTCAGTGAAGAAACTGTTCGTCAAATGGCAGAAGGAGCGCTTATCCTGCTCAATACCGATTATGCCATTGCCACTTCAGGAATCATGGGCCCGGATGGAGGCACAGTCGAAAAACCAGTAGGGACCGTGTGGATTGCAGCAGGAAACCGCCAGAAAATAGTCACTCAAAAATTTCAATTCCGGTTCGACAGGTTAAGAAATATAGAACTGACTGCAACAAATGCACTGAATCTTTTAAGAAAATTTATATTGACAGGACAATGATTGGCCGATTGCACGGATTGAATGGAAATAACTACCTTTGACTGACCAACAAACCATTGCATCGCAAACGGTTCAGAGGCAATATCGAAATCCAATATCTGATATGTAACAGAAAGACCTGATCTCAATCAGGTGTGTTGCCTTGTTAAGATTCGAATTTTACAGATTCAACCAGTAATCTAAAAATCGTAAACAGCTATGGCTCTCGTTGACCTTGTAATGCCAAAATTGGGAGAAAGTATAATGGAAGCGACTATCCTGAAATGGCATAAACAGCCTGGCGATAAAGTGAAGCAGGATGAAACAGTGCTGGACATTGCTACGGATAAGGTTGACAGTGAGGTACCCTCAACCTCAGAAGGAACGATTGAAGAAATTTTGTATAAAGAGAATGATGTAGTGCCCATTGGCGCAGTCATTGCCAGAATTCGCACAAGTATTGAAGAAAAAATTCCCGTTCAGCCTCCTATTGAAGAAGGCAGAAACAATATTGCGTATGAAGAAATGAAAGGACAGGAAAGAACTGCCGCAGTTAACTTTTCCACTGAATATGCCGAGAAAAAACAACCCAAGACGAATGGAGTGGGAAATCGTTTCTATTCTCCTCTCGTGCTGAATATTGCTGCCAATGAGGGCATCAGCATGCTTGAACTGGAAAACATCCATGGCACAGGTAATGAAGGCAGAGTGACAAAGAAAGATATCTTGTCCTATGTATCGCAAAAAGAAACAGGGAAGGAAAGCAGAAAACTGGAACCTGAAAAAACAAGACGGGAACCCATCGCTGCTCAATATTCCAGCACTGTGAGTGGCGTCGATGAGGAAATGGAAACAATTTCTTCCACCGATCAGCGCGAGCCTGAAATAATATACAGTGGTAATGTAGAAATCATGGAAATGGATCGTATGCGCAAACTGATTGCAGAACATATGGTCCGCAGCAAACATACCAGCCCGCATGTGACAAGTTTTTCTGAAGCAGATGTAACCAATCTTGTGCTGTGGAGAGAAAAAGTAAAAAAAGAATTTGAAAAACGCGAAGGCACAAAACTTACATTAACTCCCTTATTCATTGAGGCCATTGTGCGCTGTATAAAAAAATATCCGTTTGTCAACAGCTCAGTGGAAGGAAACAAGATCATCATTAAGAAAGATATTCATATGGGCATGGCCGCAGCGCTGCCCAGTGGCAACCTCATTGTTCCGGTAATTAAAAATGCTGATCAGTTTAATTTAGTCGGACTGGCCAGACAGGTAAACCAGCTGGCAGATAACGCCAGAAACAATAAGTTGAAACCTGAAGACACACAGGGAGGTACTTTTACTTTAACCAATGTAGGAACATTTGGAAGCCTGATGGGTACTCCGATTATCAACCAGCCACAGGTAGCAATACTTGCTGTTGGCGCAATAAAAAAACGCCCCGTCGTAATTGAAACTTCAATGGGCGATTCAATCGCCATCAGGCATATGATGTATTTATCCCTTTCTTACGACCACCGGATTGTCGACGGCAGCATCGGAGCTGGCTTTTTATCGGATGTTGCAAAAGAGCTCGAAAAATTTGACCCGGCCCGGGCATTCTAATTCTTCTACCGACATTTGGTCCCTACGGGACCTTTGCTCCTTTTTCCTGAATAATATTTGTCATCAGAAAATGCAAAACATTTTTTTAAAAGCATTTAAGTCAGAATTCCATTAAGAATTAAAATAATAAATCATTATGGGCTTACGTTAAACTAAAAACTGGTCAAAGCGTCTAACAAATGTGGATATGTGAAAAAAGATCATAAGGGAATGGCGGTTTTTTTTGTAAATTGTATAACTAAACCCATTGCACCATGAAAACATTATCCGAAACCTGGTTTGCTGACGGCTATATAGACTTTGAGCTAAAAAGGTACACTCTTCTCGCCTATCTTCAGGAGGTAAACAAATATTTCAACCAGAATAAGCTTTATCCACAGCTTGCCGATATCATCTTTCATTATCATAACCTGATTGCATTCAGGGAAAATAAAAAGTTCCTGCAGGAGCAGTTCCCTAAAAAACTGACCGGAGTACAGATCGAAAAACTACAAATTCTTTATGAACAGATCATTCAGGATGATGACTTAATGAATGAGTTGGAAGACATCATCAATTATGCTGCTACCAAAATGAAAAAAGCCATCAACAACGGCACAGAGATTTATGAATTTGTAGAAGAAAATCTAAAGATTTATCCCGTTGGGATTATTCCACTGGATACTCATGAAGGTTATTTCTTCCTGAGTGAAGGCGCTTTCAATGCCACACGCGTTTACAAATACCGGTTAAGCTTTTTTGAAAAACATGACGAAAAATACAGGAGTATCAGGACTGAATATATCGATAGCTGGGAAAGAAGCATCAGCAATACGTATGAACATATCAAGTCTGAGTTGATAAAAATAAAAGCCGAATTGCCCAACCCGGCTGTTTATTCCATTGAAACCGAACTGAGATTCCCGGTCGAAGAAACGCTATTGCCGATTGCTAAAAGATGCCTGGTAAGATTTATCTCGTCTCCCGCAGCTTAATACGGAAAGGAATATCTTAAATACCTAACTGCGATGATCATCCGAAGTTGACGGCCTGAATATTCTGATCATTTGCAGCACAATGGACAAAACGATCAGTCCCATTCCCACATAAAATCCCTTATTGAGATAACGGTCTTCCCGGAATATTAAAAAAGCCAACGCGATTCCATAGACAGGCTCAAGGTTGAAGGTCAGATTGACAGTGAATGCAGAAATTTTTTTCAATGCATTCATGGAAAGGGTAAAAGCCACAACAGTGCAAAGCCAGCTCAGGATGATCAGCCAGATCCAATCGACAGGCTGGGGAATAAAAGAAGCTGGAGGAAAAAGCCTGAGCGAGATAGGCAGTAAAAGAGTTAAAAAAACAAATCCGCCAGACAACTGATATAATGTGAGTGTTTGTACAGAAATGCGTCCAAGCAATTTCCTGTTAAGAATCGGGAAAAGGCTTCCCAGCAATGCAGATATCAATCCTACAATAACACCAGCTTTGTAGCCCGGATCAAAACGGAAAATCAAGTACACTCCGGCAATCACCAAAAGTCCCAAAACCAATTCAATCCTGTCCATTTTATGGTGAAAAATCAGCGGCTCCAGCAATGCAGTGAAGAAACCAATGGATGAGAAGCAAAGCAAGGCAACGGAAACATTGGCCATTTTAATACTTCCATAAAAGCTGACCCAATGAAGGGCCGCGATGGCGCCAACACCGGTAATTTTCAGAATATCAATCCTCGAAATCCTTTGTCTTTTGTTTTGAAAAATCAGCAGTATCCATAAAGTAAGGGCTGTGATCAATAAACGATACCAGACCAATGACATTTCATTTAATGAAATTAATTTGCCCAGCACACCGGTAAACCCGGCGAGAAAAACAGCCGCGTGCAACTGAATAAAAGCCCTCTTCATGAAGGCAAAGAAATGGAAAAAAATAAAAAGCTTAACATTAGTCCTGCAGGATCCTGCGGTAGTACTGAATTAGCCTGAGAATTTTAGGGGAAGAAAACTATTTACCGACTATCATTTCATTGGAAAAAGAAGCGACCTGTTGTATATCCGAATTTTTTACGCGCTTGCGGTAATTTTTAAACAGTGAGTACCAGCGCAGTTTTAAAACACCGAGGACCCCTTCTTTTATAATACCCTTATTCATTTTCGAATTACCGTATTTACGATCTTTGAAAATGATCGGTACCTCTTTTATTGTGAATCCAAGCTTCCATGCGGCAAATTTCATTTCTATCTGGAATGCATATCCGACAAATCGAATTTCATCGAGATTGATAGTTTCCAAAACCTGTTTGGTATAGCATACAAATCCTGCTGTAGGGTCTTTAACAGGCATCCAGGTAATCAGCCGGGTATAGAGCGATCCTCCTTTTGAAAGTAAAACCCGGTCCCAGGGCCAGTTCACATTGCCACCCCCTTCAACATATCTTGAACCTACAGCCACATCCGCATTACCGAATTTACAGGCTTCATATAATCGATACATATCATTGGGGTTGTGAGAAAAATCTGCATCCATCTCAAAAATATATGTATAGCCTCTGTCGACAGCCCATTTGAACCCATGGATATAGGCAGTTCCGAGCCCTAATTTGCCCTTTCTTTCTTCAAGGAATAATTCGCCGGGGTATTTAAGTTGGAGATTTTTGACAATGTCACCAGTGCCATCAGGAGAACTATCATCAATCACTAAAATGTGAAAATCCTGCTTAAGCAAGAAAATGGCTTCGATAATATTCTCAATATTATCTTTTTCGTTGTACGTAGGTATGACAGCAATCTTTTCCAATGCTACTAATGGATATTGTATCAAATTAAAGATACAAATTTACGACTATTTACGAATGAACCTTATGCACAAATTTTGCCCCGGGGTATTTAGCCCTTTTTTAACATCGTGCGGTTGAATATCTCGGTTAATTTCTGTTTGGTATGCATGGGAAAATCCCCTTTCATCATCCAATCATAGTATTGAGGCTCAATTTTTAATACTTCAGCGACCGAACGCCCTTTGTGTTTTCCGAAATTAAATACCTCCACCCCGTTTTCCATGGTAAATCTGCGCGCAAAATCAACTATTTCGTCCTCACCGGTAAATTTAAGAATGCTATCCACTTCGTTGCCCAATTGGGGGTACTTCTGTAATTGCGCTTCGAGGATTTCCCAGGTAGCATTAGCATCAACCTCGGCGCTATGCGCTCCATCCAATGTTTTGCTGCAATAAAAACGATAGGCAGCACTAAGTGTCCGTTGTTCCATCATATGAAATATCCGCTGAACATCAACTAGTTTCCGCCCCCTGGTGTCAAATTCCATTCCAATGCGAAGAAATTCTTCCATTAACAAAGGGATATCAAAACGGTTTGAATTATACCCTGCGAGGTCACAATTATCCAGAAATTGTTTAAGCTCATTAGCCACTTGTTTAAAAGCAGGAGCATCTTTTACTTTATCATTGGTGATCCCGTGGATATCAGAGGATGCAGGCGGAATCGGCATTTCAGGATTGATCAGTTTATGCTTTGTCAGTTTACTTCCATCGGGCAAAATTTTTATAATAGCAATCTCGATTATACGATCGGTCGACAGGTTGGTGCCTGTTGTTTCCAGATCAATAACAGCTAAGGGCTTTGTAAGTAGTAGCATTCCTTCTATTTAAATAGTCCGGAATATGCAAAGCATTTCAGCATGTTCCGGACTTTATTGACTTTGGATGTTCTTTGCAAATGTAAGTATATCTATTCCATCATAATTGCCTGAACTCATGAGCAGCAAATTAGCATTTTTATAAGATTGCCGATCAAGCCATTCTTCTAACTCAGTTTTATTATTGATAATATGGAGTCCTTTTTTTCCGAATCCTTCATTCACTTTTTCTTTTGAAAGAGCGGGCATTCGTTTCAATTCAAGCGCGTGACCGGAATAAAAAACTACTGCTTCATCAGCCTGCTCCATGCTTCCTCTATATTCATTCATGAAATCTTTATTCAGGCTGCTATAAGTATGCAATTCCAATACCGCAATTAGTTTTCTGCCCGGAAATTGTTGTTTTACTGCTTCGATAGTAGCTTTTACCTTGGAAGGAGCATGAGCAAAATCGCGATATATGTTAGTATGATCATTTTTAGCGATTAATTCCAGTCTCTTAGAAGCCCCGGTGA
>Ga0335076_10003401_pt1 | contig 15994 bp, 15 predicted proteins | sample Lox_Sample_25_FD_206717 | JGI IMG/M metagenome (GOLD analysis project Ga0335076, IMG submission 206717) | Soil microbial communities from Loxahatchee National Wildlife Refuge, Florida, United States - Lox_Sample_2.5 | ecosystem: Environmental > Terrestrial > Soil > Wetlands | place: USA...
GCTCGACCTCGTCACGACGGCGCCGACGGTCATCTACGAGGTGCTGAAAACCGACGGTACCGTGATGGCGCTCGACAATCCGGCCAAGCTGCCGCCATCGCAATACGTCGAGGAGATACGCGAGCCGATCATCGTCGCCAACATCCTCACGCCGCCCGATCACATCGGCAACGTGATCAAGCTGTGCGAGGAAAAACGTGGTGTCCAGCGCGCGATCCACTACATGGCGAGCCAGGTGCAGATCAGCTACGAACTGCCGCTGGCCGAGGTCGTGCTCGACTTCTTCGACAAGCTGAAGTCGGTGTCGCGCGGCTACGCCTCGATGGAATACCACTTCGAGCGTTTCCAGGCGGGTCAGCTCGTGCGCGTCGACGTGCTGATCAACGGCGATCGCGTCGACGCGCTGAGCCTGATCCTGCACCGATCGAGCGCCGACCGTCGCGGGCGTGAACTGGTCGAGAAGATGAAGGACCTGATCCCGCGCCAGCAGTTCGACGTGGCGATCCAGGCGGCGATCGGCGCGCAGATCATCGCGCGCTCGACGGTCAAGGCGCTGCGCAAGAACGTGCTCGCGAAGTGCTATGGGGGCGACGTGACGCGCAAGCGCAAGCTGCTGGAGAAGCAGAAGGAAGGCAAGAAGCGCATGAAGCAGGTCGGCAGCGTCGATATCCCGCAGGAGGCTTTCCTCGCGGTGCTGCAGATGGACAAATAAGACAACGTTCCGGGATGCCCCAACATGGATTTTGATTTCGCATTGCTGCTCGTCGTCCTGACCTTCGCCACGGGGGTCATCTGGCTGCTCGACCGGATTTTTCTGTACGGACACCGCAAGGCGCGCGCCGACGCCCTGGCGCAAGCCGGCGGGAGCGATGCCGAACGCCAGCAGCGCGCCCAGGAGGCGATGCGCGAACCGATCATCGTCGAATACGCGCGTTCGTTCTTCCCGGTCATCCTGATTGTCCTGCTGTTCCGTTCGTTCATAGCCGAGCCGTTCAAGATTCCGTCCGGTTCGATGATGCCGACCCTTCTGGTCGGAGATTTCATCCTGGTCAACAAGTTCGCCTACGGCCTGCGTCTGCCCGTTCTGGGGACGAAGATCGTCGCCATCGGCGAACCCCGGCGGGGCGACGTGTTCGTGTTCCGCTATCCGAATCCGGAGCACGATCCGCGCAAGGAGGGCGTCGACTACATCAAGCGCGTGATCGGGCTCCCCGGTGACGAGATCACGTATCGCAACAAGACGCTTTACGTCAACGGCCAGCAGATCGAGCAGTCCAGCGTCGGGCCGTTCGTCGGCAGCGGCATGGAAGGGCGCAAGATGGCGGGTGCGGAAATTCGTCTGGAGATGCTGCCGGGAGCCGAACACCAACTGCTGGCTTCGAATCTTCTGCTTCCTGGCCGGGAGGGGTCCTGGCACGTTCCGGCTGGACAGTATTTCGCAATGGGCGATAATCGCGATAATAGCGAGGACAGCCGGTATTGGGGCTACGTGCCGGAGCAGAATATCGTGGGCAGGGCATTCGCCATCTGGATGAACTGGGATGGCGGCATCGACTTCAGGCGTATCGGCACACTGATCAAGTAGAGGCGAACATGACGACTCCGCATAACCAGAAGGGCATCACGATGATCGGCTTCGCCATGCTGGTCTGCGTGCTCGGGTTCTTTGCCTACGCGGCCATGAAGCTGGTTCCGGCGTACACGGAATACTACGGGGTCGTGAAATCCATGAAGCAGCTGCAGAGTGAGGCGGGCATAGACAGCGCGTCACTGGACCTCATTCGTTCGAAGCTGAATGTGCTGTTCGACCTGCAATACGTCGACGAGAAGGATGTGCCGCCCAGTGCGATGCAACTGATCACGCAGAACGGCGCGCACAGCCTGCGCATCGCCTACGACAAACAAATTCCGTTCATCTACAACGTCGACCTGCTCGTGCATTTCGACAAGACTGTGGACCTGTCGCGTGGATCGACGTACTAGGGAAGCGCTGAACAAGCTTGGCTGACAGGCTCGCCTACGCATTTCGCGACGATCGCCTGCGCGAGCGGGCGCTGACCCACCGCAGCGTCGGCGCGCACAACAACGAGCGCCTGGAGTTTCTCGGCGACGCCCTCGTCAACTTGTGCGTCGCCGAGTTGCTGTACGAACATTTTCCCCGCGCCGACGAAGGCGAGCTCACGCGCTTGCGCGCGCGTCTGGTCAGCGAGCCGGCGCTGGCCGCCATGGCGCGTGATCTTGACATCGGCGAGCAATTGCACCTCGGTGCAGGTGAACTCCGGAGCGGCGGCTTTCGCCGCGATTCGATCCTGGCCGATGCATTCGAAGCCCTGATCGCCGCTGTCTATCTCGATGGCGGCTGGCAGGCGTGCCGCGACGGCGTGCGCGCGCTGTTCGAGCCACGTCTTGCCGCTGCGGCGCAGGCCGACGACAAGGACGCGAAGACGCGCCTGCAGGAATTGCTGCAGGGTCATGCGTTGCCGCTACCGGTCTATGAACTCGTCGGCTCGACCGGGGCCGATCACGCCAAGATCTTCGAAGTGGAGTGCGTCATCGCCGCACTCGACGTGCGCAGCCGCGGCAAGGGAGGCAGCCGTCGCTCCGCGGAGCAGGCTGCCGCGACGCTGGCGATTGCCCGCGTCCAGGAACGCTTGCAGCATGCCTGAGCCCGCACCGGTCCCGCCTGCGGCACGTTGCGGCACGGTAGCGCTGGTCGGGCGGCCGAACGTGGGCAAGTCGACTCTGCTCAACGCGTTGATCGGCTGGCGGCTCAGCATCGCCGGGCCGAAGCCGCAAACCACACGGCACCGCATCCTCGGCGTGCGCACGTGCGAGCAGGGGCAGATTCTCTTCCTCGACACGCCGGGTCTGCATCGCGGCGGCGCGCGTGCTCTCAACCGCCAGCTCAACCGCGCCGCGCGCCGGGCGATCGGCGAAGCCGACGTCGTCGTGCAGATCGCGGAGGCCGGGCGCTGGACCGGGGAGGATGAGGCCGTCTACGAGGCCGTCGCGGAATCCACGCGGCCGCGGTTGCTCGTTCTCAACAAGGTGGACACCCAGAAAGACAAGGCGCGGCTCCTGCCGTTCATCGCCGATGTGAGTGCCGCGCACTCGTTCGGTGCCGTCTATCTCGTGTCCGCGCGCAGGCACGACGGCCTGAAGGAACTCGAAAACGGAATCTTCGCGCTCCTGCCGGAAGCGCCACCGGTGTTCGGCGCCGACCAGATCACCGACCGCAACGAGCGCTTTCTCGCGGCCGAGTTGGTGCGCGAGCAGGTCATGCTTCAGCTCGCGCAGGAGCTTCCTTACTCCACGGCAGTGGAGATCGAGGACTTCCAGGACCGCGGCGACCGCAGCCGGATCGAGGCGACGATCTGGGTCGAGCGTGAAGGCCAGAAGGCCATCGTGATCGGCGCAGGCGCCGCGCGCCTGAAGGCGATAGGAATGGCTGCGCGCCGCGCGATGGAACACCTGTTCGAGCGGCGCGTCGACCTGCGGCTGCACGTCAAGGTAACGGAGAACTGGTCGGACGACACCGGGGCGTTACGCCGCTTCGGTTACGCGGAGTGATGCGTGCTGCGCATCGAACAGCAGCCGGCCTTTGTCCTGCATGCACGCGCGTGGCGCGAAACATCGCTGCTGCTGGAGGTGCTGACGCGCGATCACGGCAGGGTCGGCATGGTGGCGCGTGGCGTGCGCGGCGCACGCTCGCGCCAGCCGCGCGCGCTGCTGCAGCCGTTGACTCCCCTGAGTGTGACGTGGAGCGGACGCGGCGAACTCGTGACGCTGGGCAGCGCCGAGGCGAGCGGACCGGCGATCGCCCTGCACGGTGAAGCGCTGCTATGCGCGTTGTACGTGAACGAGGTCGTGATACGCCTGCTTCCGCGCCACGACCCGCACTCTGCCGTTTTCGCCGACTATGCAGTGGTCCTGGCGCGGCTGGAGAGCGGTGAGTCCGCCGCGTGGACGTTGCGCCGTTTCGAGCGCGACCTGCTTGCGCACCTGGGTTATGGGCTGGTTCTCGACGCCGACACGGAAACGGGCGAACCGCTCCATCCCCAACGCGACTATGCCTATCTGTTCGAAGCCGGACCAGCACCCTGGCGCAGCGCGCAGGATGGCATGAAATTTCGTGGTGCGGCATTGCTGGCGTTGGGCGAGGACCGGCAACCTACGGCCGAAGACCTGGTTGCGCTGCGCCGGTTGCTGCGGGCGCTGATCGCGCGGCACCTCGACGGCGGGGAGCTGCGTGCGTGGAGTCTTTTTCGGGACGGTCCTGCGCTCAGTCGCGCAGAGCCGTCGCCGTGACCGCGCAGATTGCACGAAACGATTGCAGCGGAACCGTGATGCGGCGTGAATCCACGGCGAGCGCGGCCTCCAGCTCCGCCGCCGATGCCGCGAGCGCGGTCGCTCCACAGAAACCGCATGACGCGCGCAGCCGGTGCAACCTCTCGCGCAGGCGCGAAGGGTCGGCGGCGAGATCGGTTTCCGTCATGAGCGCGGCCAGTTCCTGGGCGAGCAGGCTGCGCAGCGCGCGCACGGTCGCGTCGTCTCCGCCCAGTGCCCGCGCCGCAGCCGCATCGTCGAGGGTTGCGGCCGGTTCCAGGGCCGACGGACCCAGGTGGCGCAGGAGTCCGCGCATCTGGGCCACCGTCGCCGGCTTCTCCAGCACGTCGGCGAATCCCGCCGCATGCAGTTGCGCGCGCAGCGGCGCATCGATCGTCGCACTGGTGGCGACGGCCGGGGTCGTCACGCCCTGTTCGCGCAGCCGCGCGAGCAGTTCCGCGCCGCCGCAATCCGGCATGCGGCAGTCGAGCAGGATCAGATCGAAATGGGACATCGCTGCAGCCCGCAGCGCAGCCGTCCCGCTTTCGACGCCCTCGGGCCGGCACCCCAGGCGGACAAATGTCTCGCTCAGGAAGAGCAGGCTGGCCGGATCGTCGTCGGCGATGAGAACGGCGGGTTTTTCTTTGCTCATCGGCTGCAGCATGTCGCGGTGCGCGCGTCCGGTCAACCACCGGCTGCTATGATGCGACGCTTTCCCGCCGAAAGCGCCGCTTGCGCGCCCGCATGAACGTTGTCGAAGCCGACATCACCGACCTCACCCATGACGGCCGCGGCGTGACTCACCTCGACGGCAAGGCCGTCTTCGTGAGCGGTGCGCTCGCGGGCGAGCGCGTGCGCCTGCGCGTGCAGGGGCGCCATCGACACTACGACGAGGCGGTCATCGAGGCGATCCTGCGTCCGTCGCCGCACCGCGTCGTGCCGCGTTGCGCCCACTTCGGTGTCTGCGGTGGCTGCGCCCTGCAGCATCTGGATCCGGCAGCGCAGATCGCCGCCAAACAGCGCGTGCTGCTGGAAAACCTCGAGCGCATCGGCAAGGTGCGGCCGCAGACCGTGCTGCCTGCGCTGACGGATGAGCCCTGGTGTTACCGGCGCAAGGCGCGGCTGAGCGTCAAGTATGTCGACAAGAAGGGCAAGGTGCTGGTCGGCTTCCGTGAGAACAACGGTCGTTACGTCGCCGACATCGAGCGCTGCGAGGTGCTGCTTCCGGCCGTCGGTGGCCGCATCGCGGAGCTTGCGCAGCTGATCGGCACACTGGATGGCAAGCGCGATATCCCGCAGATCGAGGTGGCGGCGGGGGACGATCGCGCGGCCCTGGTGTTCCGGCACCTGCACCCGCTCTCCGATCGCGATCGGGCCGCGTTGGTCGGGTTCGCGCGGGCGACCGGGCTGGCGATATTCCTGCAGCCGGGCGGAATCGACAGTGTCGTGGCGCTGGAGCCCGCGGACGCCCGGCTGACGTTTCGTGTCGGCGACAACCTCGAGCTCGAGTTCCGGCCACTGGATTTCGTGCAAGTCAATGCCGGCATCAACCGGCGCATGGTCGACCTCGCGCTCGCCCTGCTGAATCCGCAGGCGACGGATCGCGTGCTCGATCTGTTCTGCGGCCTGGGCAACTTCACCTTGCCGCTCGCGCGCCGTGCCGCAAGCGTCACCGGAGTCGAGGGCGAGGCGGGGCTGGTCGCGCGCGCCGGCAAGAATGCGTGCCGCAACGGCGTCGCCAACGCGCAGTTCTTCACCGGCGACCTGGCCGCGGATCAGCGCGCGGCGCCATGGGCACGTGCCGATTACGAGTTGCTGCTGCTCGACCCGCCGCGCAGCGGCGCGGAGGCCGTTCTGGAATACCTGCCGCGCGCGACCCTGCGGCGGATCGTCTACGTGTCGTGCCACCCGGCTTCGCTTGCGCGCGACGCCGGCACGCTGGTGCACCGGCACGGCCTGACCCTGAAAAATGCCGGCGTCATGGACATGTTCCCGCACACCGCGCACGTCGAATCGATCGCGCTGTTCGTGCGGGAATAGGTTTGGCGCTTGCTACAATGAGTCGAACCTATTCCCCCGAACCCCCGCCCGGGCGCAACGCATGCTGATCATCGGAATCAAGGGTACGCGCCTCGAGGGGCACGAGCGCGACTGGATCCGCGACCCGCGGGTGAGCGGCGTCACCCTGTTCGCGCGCAATTTCTCCTCGCGCGAGCAGGTAGCGGCACTGATCGCCGACATGCGCACGCTGCGCGGCCACCCGTTCCTCGTCAGCGTGGACCACGAGGGCGGGCCGGTGCAGCGCTTCCGCGAAGGCTTCACCCGTCTGCCGGCGCTGGCGCGCATCGGCGCGTGTTTCGAGCAGGGTGCCGCGCGGGCGCAGGCGCTGGCTGAAGAGCACGCCTGGCTGATGGCGACCGAGTTGCGCGCGATCGACGTCGACATCAGCTTCGCCCCGGTGCTCGATCTCGCACGCGGCAACCGCGTGATCGGCGAGCGCTCGCTGCACGCCGAGCCTGCGGTCGTCGCCGCGCTCGGCCTGGCGTATTTGCGCGGCATGCGCCTGGCCGGAATGGCTGCCACGATCAAGCATTTTCCGGGGCACGGTTCGGTACTGGAAGACACGCACGTCGAGTGCGCGATCGATCCGCGTCCACTCGAGGCGCTGCGGGAGACCGATCTTGTTCCGTTCGCGGAGGCGATTGCGGCAGGCGCGGACGCCGTGATGATGGCGCACGTGGCGTATCCTGGCGTGGATCCCGGGCCGGCGGGATATTCCCCGGTCTGGATCCAGGAGATCCTGCGCGGCGAATTCGGGTTCCGCGGCGTCGTATTCAGCGACGACATCAGCATGGCCGCGGCGGAAAGCGCTGGCGGCATCGGCGCGCGCATTGCCGCGCACCGGAAGGCCGGCTGCGATCTTGTCCTGGTGTGCAAGCCGGAGGCTGTACCCGAGGCGCTGGCTGCGCAGCGCGGTGCACACCCGTGCGATCCGGCCCGCGTCGCGACGCTGTGCGGCGCAGCGGCAGCGACGTGGGACGATCTCGTCGCCGATCCGCAGCGGCAGCGCTATCTCGAACGCGTGCTCGCCCTCGATGGGCACGCAGTTCCCGCGTAGCGCGTCATGACCCGACCGAAACTCGCCGACGCGCTCAGGAACGCCGAACTCATCCACGGGCGCGAGGTGCTCGACGCCGCCATCGCCACCATGGGTGGGCGCATCGCGGAAGCGCTCGATGGCGAGGTTCCCGTCTATCTGAGCGTGATGCACGGCGGTCTCATTTTCGCCGGCGCGCTGGCATTGGCCATTCCCTGCGACCTCGAATTCGACTACGTGCACGCCACGCGCTATCGCGGCAACACGCAGGGCAGCCAGTTGCACTGGATCCGGCAACCGCAGGTTGAAATGACCGGCCGCACGGTACTCCTTGCCGACGACATCCTCGACGAGGGTTACACGCTGCGTGCAGTCCGCGACTACTGCCGGCAGCGCGGCGCGCGGCGCGTTCTCATCGCGGTGCTGTGCGAAAAGCGCCACGGACGCACCGCTCCCGGGATCGCCGCCGACTTCGTCGGCGTCGAGGTGCCGGATCGCTACGTGTTCGGCTTCGGCATGGACTACCACGAGCAGGGCAGAAATCTTCCCGGCATCTACGCGCTCTGAGGAATCGCAATGGGCATCGATCTCGCGGTCATCGGCGGCACGGGTCTCTACGACTTTCCCGGACTGGAGCAAGTCGAACGGCGCAACGAGCCGACACCGTATGGCGCGCCGTCCGGCGAGATCGTGTGCGGGTCGCTGGGCGGGCATCGCCTGGCGTTCCTCGCCCGCCATGGAACCGGCCATCTCATCGCGCCGCACCGCGTGAACTATCGCGCCAACGTCTGCGCGCTGCACGCACTCGGGGCGCGCCGCATCGTCGGCGTCAATGCGGTCGGCGGCATCCGCGCCGACATGGGGCCGCGCGTCCTGGCGGTGCCGGACCAGATCATCGACTACACCCACGGGCGGTTGACGAGTTTCAGCGACGTCGAGGGCGGCAAGGTCGAGCATATCGACTTCTCCGAGCCCTACAGCGCCGACTTGCGCCGCGATCTGCTCGCCGCCGCAAAGCGCTGTGGATTCGCCGTCGTCGAGGGCGGCTGTTATGGCGCCACGCAGGGTCCGCGCCTGGAAACGCGCGCCGAGATCTCCCGACTGCGCCGCGACGGCTGCGATATCGTCGGCATGACCGGAATGCCCGAAGCCGCCCTCGCACGCGAACTGGGCGTGGAATACGCCTGCCTGGCATTGGTTGCCAACTGGGCCGCCGGCTGCGGCGACGAGGCGAGCATCAGCCTCGAGGAGATTTTTGCGAACCTCGAGGCGGCGACCGCTCAGGTTCCGCCGATCCTGCGGGCTTTGATCGGAGCGGCGTGACGGACCCGTTGCCACGCTGCTTCACACGTTGCCGTTGCAAGCTGAATGACAGCGCAACAAGCGGTGCCGGCCGCAATGCTTATGTTATTGTGGCCGGACCGCCGCCTATAATGGTGCGGCGCAGTTGGCGCGTTTTCCAATTCATCGTGGGCTGCGGGAGCTTGATCATGAAACGGCGGGGTACACGGGTATTCGGGCAGTTCGCGATCGTCGTCGCCGCGCTGCTGATGGCGCTGGTTTGCGGCGCGCAGACGACATCGACTGCGCCACCGGCGCAGGCGTCTTCGGCGCCAGGCGCCCCGAGCGGAGAGAAGCTCTTCTCGAACGAGCAACTCGATCAGATGATGGCGCCGATCGCGCTGTATCCCGATTCGTTGCTGGCACAGCTGCTGATGGCGTGCACGTATCCGAGCGACGTCGCCGAAGCGGCGGCGTGGTCGAAGCAGCATCCCGATGACAAGGGTGACGCGGCCGTCGAGAAGGTCAAGGACATGCCCTGGGATCCCAGCGTGCAGTCGCTGGTCGCGTTCCCGCAGGTGCTCGTCCAGCTCGCCGATCAGGCCGACTGGGTGCAGAAGGTCGGCGATGCGTTCCTGGCACAGCCGAATGACGTCATGGATTCCGCCCAGCGCCTGCGCGCGCAGGCGAAGAAGGCCGGAAACCTGCAGAGCAATGAGCAGCAGAAGGTCGTCGAGACCAAGGAGACGACCACGAATACGACTGTCATCGAGATCCAGCCGTCCAATCCGGAAACCGTCTACGTGCCCAGCTATAACCCGACGACGGTCTATGGATCATGGGCCTATCCGTCGTATCCGCCGCCGTACTGGCCGCCGCCGCCGTACTACTATCCCGGCACGATTCTCGCTGCGGGCATTTCCTTCGGCATAGCCGTCGGCGTTACCAATGCCCTGTGGGGCGGTTGCGGCTGGGGTCACGGCGACGTCAACGTCAACGTCAACAAATACAACAACATCAACAACTCCAGCAACCGCATCAACGGCAGCGGCAACCAGAAACTGAACCACAACGCGCAGAACCGGCGCGGCACGCCCTATGCCGACCAGCGCAGCCGAGACCAGTACGGGCAGGGCCGCGGCGGCGCCAGCGACCGGCAGTCATACCGTGGGCAGACCGGGGGGCAGGGCGCGGGCCGCGATGCGAGCCGCCAGAACGCCCAGCAGGCCCTCAACAATCGAGGAGGCGGGCAGGGTGCGGCCGCCAGTCGCGGGCAGGGCGCCGGCAATCGCGCTGCCAGCGGGGGTGCCGGTGCCAATGCGAACAGCCGTCTGACGGGTGGTACGCAGAGCACGCCGGCGGCGCGCAGCAACAGCAGCGCGTTCAGCGGGGCGTCGTCTCCGCAGGCGTCGCAGCGGCAATCGTCGCGCGGGCAATCCAGCATGCAATCGTCGCGTAGCGGTGGCGGCGGCAGTGCCGGCAGGCAGACCTCGCGGCCCTCGCCGCAGCGCAGTGGAGGAGGCGGCGGCCGTCGCCGCTGAGAACGACCATGACATACTCAATCGCTCGCTTCGCGATCCGCATCGGTCTCGTGCTGGCCTCCCTGTTGCCGTGCGCGCTGCTCGCAGCAGAATCGGGTTACCCGACCCCCGACGCCGCGGCTGCGGCGCTGGTCAAGGCGATCGAAGCCAAGGATCACGCCGGCATGGACAAGGTGCTGGGCTCCGACTGGAGGGACTATATTCCGACCGGCGACATCGACCGCGCCGACGTCGATGCCTTCCTCAACCAGTACAAGGACAGCCATCGCATCGTGACCGAAGGCGGGAAGACGCATCTTGCCGTCGGGCCGACCGGATGGACGTTCCCGATCCCGCTGGTCAAACGCGGCGCCGCCTGGTCATTCGACGTGAAGGCCGGGCACGACGAGGTCATTGCGCGTCGCATCGGCAAGAACGAACTCGACGCGGTACAGTCGGTGCTCGCTTACTGCGACGCCCAGTTCGACTATGCGGCGAAAGACCGCAACGGCGACGGCATCCACGAGTATGCGCAGAAGCTGTTCAGCACTGAGGGCAAGCACGATGGACTCTACTGGCCGACCAAGGAAGGCGAGCCGGAAAGCCCCCTCGGCCCGCTGTTTGCCAACCCGCCAGTGGCCGGCGAGGGTTATCACGGTTACCACTACCGCATCCTGACGTCGCAAGGTCCGTCCGCTCCGGGCGGTGCCTACGCCTACATCGTGGGCGGGCGCATGCGCAATGGTTTCGCGATCGTCGCGTGGCCGGTGAAGTATGGCGAAACGGGCGTCATGACGTTCATGACCAGCCACGACGGCGAGGTGTTCCAGAAGGATCTCGGCAAAGACACCGACAAGGTGGTCGAATCGATCAAGACGTTCGATCCAGACAGCAGCTGGTCGGAAGTGAAGGACGACTGAAATCAGCGACCCGGCCAGCGCGTGCCGGCCGGGTCGTGCATGCCATTGGCGTCCCCAAGGGGATTCGAACCCCTGTTACCGCCGTGAAAGGGCGATGTCCTAGGCCTCTAGACGATGGGGACGCCGGAAACCTGTGCCTGGACAAGATCGGGTGGTGGAGCCAGTCGGGATCGAACCGACGACCTCGACAATGCCATTGTCGCGCTCTCCCAGCTGAGCTATGGCCCCGAGAGAGCGCGATAGATTAGGGGAATCAATGCGATGCGTCAATCTCCGGCACGCCGAAATCTGCGTGTCGGCGCCGGCCCGCGTCGTGCGTTTCTGTCCCGCTGAGGGTAATCACCGGCGTCATCGCATGGACAAGCGCAGGAGTAAGCTTGCGCCGCCGGCCGGTTTGCCCGGTTCCGGCGCGAATCTGCGTGAAGGGACATGGACGCCCACGGGGGTCCGCAGAGTTCGCAACAAGGGTGGTCGTGGGGACTGCCCGGCGAAGTCTTTCATCAACGGAGGCAGACATGAAAACTCGTTCCGGTCTAATCGTTGCCATGACATTCAGCATGATCGTCGGCATCCTGATCGGATGCGCGCCTGCGGTACGCGCGGATCAGCCGCACATGCAGGCGGCGCTCGAGGCGCTGCAGACGGCCGAGCACGAACTGAGCATTGCGGAAGAGGACAAGGGCGGCCATCGGGCCAACGCGCTGCGCCTGACCCGCGATGCCATTGCCGAAACGCGGCACGGCATCGAGTACGCACGGCATCATTGATCATCTGCGGCGCGCAAGCTTTCCGGGCGGCCGCGCGCAGGCGTTGTTCCGCGCGGCAGCCGTCCCGGAGCCGGAGGGGCACGATCTGGCTAGTCGCAGCGCCCTTCGAACTCGCCTGAGAAGATGAAGTCGCCCGCATCGGCCGGCTGGCGCTCGAAGGCGCCGATGTCGGGTTTGCCGCTGGGCGATTCGCGCGCAAATCCGTTGCCACGCTGATCGAAGTACAGGCCGGCGAGGTCGTTGCCTGCGTCGATCGCGGGACTGTTTTTCGCCAGTGCATGGGTCTGCGTGAGACCGCCGTTGTCCGCGAGGGGACCGAGCAGGGGGCATGCATGCGAGGTGCCGGCCGGAAGCGCCACCGGCGATGCGACGACAATGTTGTTCGAGCCTGTGGGCAAGTAGGCGAAAAGATCGTCCTCTTCGATGCCGCCACTGCCATCGTTGCCGAAGTTGTTGGCGAGGATGGAGCTTTGCAGAACGAGCGTGCTGTTGGCATAAAAGCCGGCGACGTAAGCGACCGTCGTCCGGTTGAAGGCGATCGTGCTGTTAAAAACGTAGGCCGGTTGCAGGGTCAGTGCGCCGGCCGCGAGGAGCGTCGCCCGATTCCCGGAGAGGGTGCTGTTCACGATTGTCGTCGTGTGCGCGGAGGGAGGACCATATACGCTCAGCCCGCCCATGGCATAAGCCTGATTGCCGGAAATCGTCGAGCCGCGGATGATCGTGTCTCCGTACCCGCGCGTGAAGATGCCGCCACCGAAACTGTGTCCGCCGGCGTAGTTGTTCGCGATCGTGCAGTAGCTGCTGTAGAACCCGTTGGCCGAGTAGATGCCGCCGCCTGCGACGCCATTGTTGGGCGTGGATGGAAAAATGGAATTGTCGATCACCTTGCTGTAGACGAGTGTCACTTCACCTTCCGCAAATATCGCGCCGCCGCGGACCGTGGTGGGCGCCGGGGTCGATTCCTGGATGCGGCAGTTCTGCACGGTCGAGTATCCGAGGTACACGTTGCCGCGCGAATAGATGCAGCCACCGTCGGGGTGCGCGTTGCCCTTGTATTCGGCGCTCTGCAACGTGGTGCCGTAGATCTTCAGCGTGCCGACGCCGAGGTGATACAGGATGCTGCCGGTGCGGCCGTAATACTTGCCGCCGTCGATTGTCAGCGCGCCGTGACCGTCGATAGCCAGGTCGTCCACGTTGATGGGGATCGCGGGCGACCCTGTCGTCAGCGTGATCGTGCTGCAGCCGAGCGCGACCGGAATGTCCACCGTATCTCCGGAGGCGGCCGCCGCGATCGTGCCGCGCAACGAGCCCGGGCTGCCGTCATCGAAGCAGTTGGCGACCGTCGCGGCGAGCGCGGTGGAACTAACTGCGCCGGCACTGAGGCCGCCCGCCAGGATCAGAGCGACTGTCAGCGGCCGTTGCTTCCGGTTCCGGATGGGCGTTGCTGGAGCAATATTCACTGTGGCTCTCCCGGTTGGTCATGGCCGCCCACCCGTGTCCCCTTCTCTAATCTACGCCAAACGCGATCCCCGGCCATCACGATCCGGTCCGCGCGCCGGCGCAGGCTTCCGAGGATGCCGCCGTCACCATCCCGCTTCCCGGCAGCGGCTTCTTCGTGACAAGGCATGCATCAACGCACAGCCGATTCTTGCCGCCGGGCGGTGCGCGGGCGAAGGACAACTGACGCGTTGCCGTGTCATCAGGCGCGGAGTAGATTGGCTGCGGGTGTCGCTACTCGGGAGGAACCATGAACGCGCAGTGTCGTTCGCATCGCGCAACACGTCTGACGATCTGCCTGTCTTCCGCATTCGCTCTGGCCGGCCTTTCCCCGTTCGGCTTCGCTGGCGGCAGCCTGACAGTCACCAGTTGCCTGGACGATGGTGGCGGTGGCACCTTGCGCAGCGTCGTGACGGCCGCAGTCAGTGGCGATACCGTCGACATGTCAGCTCTGGTGTGCAGCGACATCACGCTGAGCGCCGGCTTGGGGGCGATCACGGTACCGCATGGAATTACAATCCATGGCCCCGGGTTCGACAAGCTGGCGATTCACGGAAACCAGTCGCAGGTCTTTGTCAGCCCGACAGCGGAGGCCTTGACGATCTCGAACCTCACCGTGGCGGACGGCACTTCCTACAGCGCCACCGGCTATCCGCTAGGGGGCGGATGCATCTATGCAGCGGGCGACGTCAACGTAAACCTGTCCGTCGTAACGCGCTGCAGCGTCAGTGCGCCGGCCACGCGTGCGTATGGCGGGGGCGTCTTCACGCAAGGGACCGCCAACCTGCTGGCGACATCGATCACCCAGTGCACTGTAACCGGCGCCATAGGCGCTGGTGGCGGTGGCGTCCATGCCAATTCGCTCATGACGGCGTACAGCACGCTCAGCGGCAACTCGGCCCTTACCACGATCCCCGCTGACAAGGACTTCGGCAGGGGCGGAGGCGCTTACGTTGGCGCCGGCCCGATCGTTCTCAACAGCAGCACGGTGGATTCCAACTATGCGTCCGATGGTGCGGGCGTCGGTCATTTCATGAGCGTGGGAACGGCGGCGGCGACCACGATCTTCAACAGCACGATTTCCGGCAACGTGTCGAACTACGTCTCCGGCGGAATGGATCAGTATTGCTTCTCGGCGTGTGCAACACCCGACATCAAGATCTACAACAGCACGGTCGCCTTCAATTTCGACTTGGTCCGGGTAGGCGGAATCTCGGCGAACACGAACATCTTCGCCCACAGCTCCCTATTCGCCGACAACCGGGCAGGGAGCGCCAACGGCGATCTGTTCTTTTTCGACGCGGCCAACCAAACGCTCAGCGGCGCGAACAATCTGGTCATTGCCGTGAACGAAACGCCGGCAGCCGGCGTGGTGACCGTCACCAGCGATCCGAGGCTCACGCCTCTCGCCCAGCACAACGCCTCCACGAATCCGCTCTTCGCACGCACGCACGGCCTGTCGCTGTCGAGCCCGGCAATCGGCGTCGGTGACAACCTGCTCAATCTTGCGGTTGACGAGCGCGGCGACCAGAACGGCGGCTTTCCACGCATGACCGGTGGGCTCACCGACATGGGAGCGTTCGAACGCCAGCCCAATGACGACGAGATCTACTACGGCGGCTTCAACTAGCGTCGCATAGCTCCGTGTGCTACTCCGCCCAGGTACGCGCCGACTTCCGCAAGTACGTGCGGGCCTATGGTGCGCACATCAGCATTCAGGACTTCTATCGCCTGTACTGGGAGCGTCGCACCAACGCGAAGATCCGCATCCCGAAGGCGATGGATGCCGCATTTGCCGACCCGCAGTCGGAGGACGAGCGCAGGATCAAGGCGCTGATCGACGAGTTTGACGCGCAGCAGGCCGCCAGGCTCGAGCAGGAACTGTTCAAGCAGAAGAAGCGCCTTGCCGACGCCGAACGCACGTTGCAGGCGAAGACAACGAAGGCGGCGCTCGAATCGCGGCGCATCGCGACCGAAAAGATCGCATGGGCGCTGGGCAAGCTCGGTGACCTGCGCCGCACCGAGCTCAACGACGAGGATTCGCGCATCTTTCCGGCCTGGTACGCGCCGGTGATGATCAGCGAGAACGGCCGGCGCGTGATCAAGCCGATGCGCTACCAGTGCCGTCCGGCCGGCAAGCCTGCGTTCACCGACGTGAAGTTTCCCGGCACGTACAACGCGCGCCGCGACAATCTCGAGGGCTTCTGGAAGACCCTGTTCGGCATCAGCCACGGCGTGATGGTGATCAATGCGTTCTACGAGAACGTGAGCCGCCACCGCATGGAGCAGCGTGAACTCGCGCCGGGCGAGAACGAGGAAAACGTCGTCCTCGAATTCCGCCCGCGGCCGACGCAGGACATGCTCGTTGCCTGCTTGTGGTCGCACTGGACCGGCGCCGGCGAGCCCGATCTTCTTTCATTCGCCGCGATCACCGACGAGCCGCCGGCCGAGATCGCCGCGGCCGGTCACGATCGCTGCATCATTCCGATCCGGCCCGAGAACGTGGATGCGTGGCTCAATCCCGCGCGCGGGAATCTCAAGGCGCTCCATGCCATTCTCGACGACCGTGAGCGGCCGTACTACGAG
>Ga0335076_10003402_pt1 | contig 15991 bp, 17 predicted proteins | sample Lox_Sample_25_FD_206717 | JGI IMG/M metagenome (GOLD analysis project Ga0335076, IMG submission 206717) | Soil microbial communities from Loxahatchee National Wildlife Refuge, Florida, United States - Lox_Sample_2.5 | ecosystem: Environmental > Terrestrial > Soil > Wetlands | place: USA...
AGATCAATCCCGAGGTGAGGGACATCTTTGCCTTTGCTTACGAGGATTTTTCGCTCGAAGGCTACGATCCGCATCCGCACATCAAGGCTGAAGTCGCGGTGTGAGCGATTCGATTGCCATCCGCCGTGCGCGCCCCGCTGACGGCGGCCTCATCTTCTCGCTGATCCGCGAGCTCGCCGAGTACGAAAAGCTCTCACACGAGGTCGAGGCCACCGAAAGCGGCATCCGTGAAGCGCTGTTTGGCGGCAATCCGCGCCTGTTCTGCGAGATCGCCGAATGGAACGGCGAGCCGGTCGGCTTTGCGGTGTGGTTCTTCAATTTCTCCACCTTCTCCGGCCGTTCCGGCATCTACCTCGAGGACCTGTTCGTCCGCCCGGCGCATCGCGGCAGGGGCCTCGGCAAAGCGCTGCTGGCGTATCTGGCAAGACTCTGCGTCGACAATGGCTGCTCGCGCCTGCAATGGTCGGTGCTCGACTGGAACGCGCCGTCGATCGCCTTCTACGAGTCGCTCGGCGCCGTCATGATGGACGAGTGGACCGGCTGCCGCCTCAATGGCCCGGCGCTCGCAGCGCTTGCAGCGAAGGCGCCGTAAATGGAGATCGTTCTCATCGTTGCGGTCGCAGACAACGGCGTGATCGGCGCCGGCGGCGCGATCCCGTGGCGGCTGAAGTCCGACATGCGGCGCTTCAAGGCGATGACGATGGGCAAGCCGGTGGTGATGGGCCGAAAGACCTTTCAGTCGCTGCGCCGGGCATTGCCGGGACGCACCAATATCGTGGTGACCCGCGACGGACATTTTCGTGCTGAGGGCGCCGTGGTGACGACCTCGCTCGAGGCGGCGCAAGCGGTCGCCTGTGCGGACGCGCTGCGGCGCTCGGTCGGTGAAATTGCGGTGATCGGCGGGGCTGAAATCTACGCACAATGGATCGCTCTCGCCGACCGCCTCGAAGTCACCGAGGTGCATGCGCAAGTCGACGGCGACACGCATTTAGCCCCGATTGACGCGACGCAATGGGAGGAGGTCGCGCGCGAGCGCCATGGCGCCGGGACGGACGATAGCGCCGATTTCTCCTATGTGACCTATCGCCGCCGTCGTCCGCATTAACCGCAATTACCAATGTTTACATTGACAAATTCGCGCTTCGGCATAGCTGCTTGAGGCTGAACCGGAAGGCCGCGTTGTAAGGGCAAGAACCCTCCCTTATAAAGCCTGCCGGTATTGCGGGGCGGGCGGCCTGCGGCCGAAAGCCATCGCGTGAGGAGAGTATCGATGCCGTGGAAGAATCAGGGCGGTGGCCCTTGGGGCTCGGGTCCGAAGGGGCCATGGGGTTCCGGTCCGCAACCGGTCGGGCCGAGGCCGCCCGATCTTGAGGATCTTCTGCGCCGCGGCCAGGACCGGCTGCAGCAGCTCCTGCCGGGCGGCTATTTTTCCGGCGTCGGCATCTCGGTGATTCTGCTCTTCATCGTCGCGATCTGGCTCGCCTCCGGCTTCTTTCGCGTGCAGTCCGAAGAGCTCGGCATCGTGTTGCGCTTCGGCAAATATGTCCGCGACGCGCAGCCGGGGCTGAACTATCACCTGCCTTATCCGATCGAGACCGTGCAGCTGCCGAAGGCGCTGCGCGTCAACACCATCACGATCGGAGTGACGCTGATCGACGATCCGACGCGCCGTGCAGGACGAAAAACCGATGTTCCCGAGGAGAGCTTGATGCTGACCGGTGACGAGAACATCGTCGATGTTCAGTTCACGGTCTTGTGGCGGATCAAGCCGAAGGGTGCGGCTGATTATCTCTTCAATATCCAGAATGCGGAAGGCACTGTGAAGGCGGTCGCCGAAAGCGCCATGCGCGAAGTGATCGGCCGCTCCAACATTCAGCCCATCCTCACGAGCCGCCGCGACAAGATCGAGCAGGAAGTGTTGGAATTGATGCAGAGGACGCTCGACAATTACGGCTCTGGAATCCAGATCACCCAGGTGCAGATGCAGAAGGTCGACCCGCCCGCGCAGGTGATCGACTCGTTCCGCGACGTGCAGGCTGCGCGCGCCGACCTCGAGCGGCTTCAGAACCAGGCACAGACCGATGCCAATCGTATCGTGCCCGACGCCAAGGGTCGCGCCGCCAAAATCCTCCAGGAGGCCGAAGGTTACAGGCAGCAGGCGATTGCGGAGGCCAAGGGCCAGAGCGCGCGCTTTCTGAAGGTGTACGACGAATATGCCAAGGCCAAGGAGGTGACGCGGGAGCGCATCTATCTCGAGACCATGGAGCGTATTCTCGGCGGCTCCGAGAAGCTCGTCGTGACGGGGAACGCGACAGGCGGGCAGGGCGTGGTGCCGTACCTGCCGCTCAATGAGCTGACACCGCGGCGCCAGCCTGCGGCGACCAGCGGATCGGCTGCGCAGCCGAGCGGAGGCACGCGATGAGATCCCCCGTCACCGGCATTGTCGCGCTGATTCTGCTGCTGCTTGTTGCAATCGTGGCCTATAGCTCGCTGTTCACCGTGCAGCAAACCGAGCAGGCGCTGGTGGTGCGCTTCGGAAAGCCGGTCGACATCGCGGCCGAGCCGGGGCTGCACTTCAAGGCGCCGTTCATCGACACCGTGATCCCGATCGACAAGCGCATCCTCGATCTGGAAAACCCGTCGCAGGAGGTGATTGCCTCCGATCAGAAGCGACTGGTGGTCGACGCCTTTGCCCGCTACCGCATCAAGAATCCCTTGCGGTTCTACCAGAGCGTCGGCTCGATCCAGGCCGCCAACCTGCAGCTCACCGCGCTGTTGAACGCCGCGCTCCGGCGCGTGCTCGGCGAGGTCACCTTCATCCAGGTGGTGCGCGACGAGCGTGAAGCCTTGATGGGCCGCATCCGCGACCAGCTCGACAAGGAAGCCGACGGTTATGGTATCCAGGTCGTCGACGTCCGTATCCGTCGCGCCGACCTTCCGGAGCAGAACAGCCAGGCGGTCTACCAGCGCATGCAGACCGAGCGGCAGCGCGAGGCCGCCGAGTTCCGCGCTCAGGGCAGCCAAAGGGCGCAGGAAATCCGCGCCAACGCCGAGCGCGAAGCCACTGTGATCGTGGCCGAGGCCAATTCGAAGGGCGAGCAGACTCGCGGTGAGGGCGATGCCGAGCGCAACCGCCTGTTTGCCGAGTCCTATGGCAAGGATCCCGACTTCTTCGCCTTCTACCGATCGATGACGGCCTATGAGAACGGGCTGAAAGGCAGCGACACCCGCTTCCTGCTTTCGCCGGATTCCGACTTCTTCCGCTACTTCGGCAGTGCCGGCGGCAACGGCTCAACGCCACCCGCAGCCTCGACGAGCGCCGCGGCGCCGAAGCCTTGAGCAGGCCGAGGTCTCAAGGGCTTTGAGAGTTGACGGGGTGGAACTTTTGGTCCACCTCGTTCCGAGGCGGAAAAATCAAACGCACGAAGGGGAGGTTCCGGTCCGATGAGGTCCATTGCGTTTGCCGACTTCCTCATCGGTGTGGGCATCCTGTTCGTACTCGAAGGCCTGATGTTTGCGGCAAGCCCGACCTGGATGCGTCGTGCGATGAAGAGCGCAATGGCGACGCCCGACAGCATCCTGCGCGCAGTCGGCATCGGGTCGGCGGTGATCGGCCTGATCCTGATCTGGGCGGTCCGGCGTCTGGGTTGACACCAACGCGATCGTGAGGCCTTCACGGCGGGATTTTGCCTTATTAAATAGCATTGATGCCGCCGGATTCTGTGAGCTGGAACGCTTGCGCCGCCATCCCATCGGGCGCACTCTGCGCCTCAATCGATTTTGCCTGGAGAGAAGCCGATATGACCGCCGCGATAACAGCTCTAAGTCACCGCCTGCGTCCCATCGTGGCCGCGGTCTGCCTTGGCGCGGTCGCCTCGCTCGCCGCGGCGCCGGCATCCGCGCGCGGGCCTGAGGGAATCGCCGACGTCGCCGAGAAGGTGATCGACGCGGTCGTCAATATCTCGACCTCGCAGACCATCGAGGCCAAGAGCGAAGGCCGCGGCGCGATCCCGCAGTTGCCGCCGGGCTCGCCCTTCGAAGAGTTTTTCGACGATTTCTTCAAGAACCGCCGGGGCGGCAAGGGCGGCGACCGCAATAACGAGCTGCAGCCGCACAAGACCAATTCGCTCGGGTCCGGCTTCATCATCGATCCGTCCGGCATCGTGGTTACCAACAACCACGTGATTGCCGATGCCGACGAGATCAACGTCATCATGAACGACGGCACCAAGATCAAGGCCGAGATCGTCGGCGTCGACAAGAAGACCGATCTTGCCGTCTTGAAATTCAAGCCGCCGAAGCCGCTCACGGCCGTGAAGTTCGGCGATTCCGACAGGCTGAGGCTGGGCGACTGGGTGGTCGCGATCGGCAATCCCTTCTCGCTCGGCGGCACCGTCACCGCGGGCATCGTCTCGGCCAAGAACCGCGACATCTCGTCCGGGCCGTACGACAGCTACATCCAGACCGATGCCGCGATCAATCGCGGCAATTCCGGCGGTCCGCTGTTCAACCTCGACGGCGAAGTGATCGGCGTCAACACGCTGATCATCTCGCCCTCCGGTGGCTCGATCGGCATCGGCTTTGCGGTGCCGTCGAAGACGGTCGCGGGCGTGGTGCAGCAGCTTCAACAGTTCGGCGAGTTGCGCCGCGGCTGGCTCGGCGTGCGGATCCAGACCGTTACCGACGAGATTGCCGAAAGCCTCAATATCAAGCCGGCGCGCGGCGCGCTGGTTGCAGGCGTCGAGGACAAGGGGCCGGCAAAGCCGGCCGGCATCGAGCCCGGCGACGTCGTCATCAAGTTCGACGGCAAGGACATCAAGGAGCCGAAGGACCTGTCGCGCATCGTCGCCGACACCACGGTCGGCAAGGAAGTCGAGGTCATCATCATCCGCAAGGGTCAGGAGGAGACCCACAAGGTCACGCTCGGCCGGCTGGACGACACCGACAAGGTGTTGGCCGCCGCCAAGACCAAGGATGAACCGGTCGAGAAGCCGGTGACGCAGAAGGCGCTCGGGCTCGATCTTGCGGCCCTGAGCAAGGATTTGCGCAGCAAGTACAAGATCAAGGACAGCGTCAAGGGCGTGCTGATTACCGGCGTCGATGGTACCTCCGACGCTGCGGAAAAACGGCTGTCCGCCGGCGACGTCATCGTCGAGGTGGCGCAGGAAGCGGTTTCCAGCGCCGCCGACATCAAGAAGCGGGTCGAGCAGCTGAAAAAGGACGGCAAGAAGTCGGTACTGCTGCTCGTCTCCAATGCCGACGGCGAACTGCGCTTCGTCGCGCTGGGCGTGCAGTAACAAAGATGCTGTCATCGCCGGGCTCGACCCGGCGATCCATCTTTCAAAGAACTCTTTCAACGTCGATGGATGCCCGGGCCCTTCGCCGCGCCGAAGGGGCTTTCGCCCCGCAGGCGGATCAAACCCGGGCATGACGAGCAACAGGGACTTCAGTCGTCCACAAACTCCGTCCGCTTGTAGCCCTGCGCATAGAGCAGCGCGGTCAGGTCGCCGTGGTCGATCCGCGCGGCGGCGGCTGCTGCGACCGCGGGCTTGGCATGATAGGCAACACCGAGCCCCGCATTCTGGATCATGGCCAGGTCGTTGGCGCCGTCGCCGACAACAAGCGTGTCGATATCGTCGAGGTCGAAGCTTTCCGTGAGCTCGATCAGTGTCGCCAGCTTTTTTGCGCGGCCGAGAATCGGCTCCTTTACCTCGCCGGTGAATTTGCCGTCGCGCACGACGAGCTCGTTGGCGCGGTTCTCCTGAAAGCCGATCTGTTGCGCGATCGCATTGGTGAACACCGTGAAGCCGCCCGAGATCAGGCAGGTATAGGCACCGTGCGCGCGCATGGTCATGACCAGCGCGCGCCCGCCCGCCGTCAGTGTGATGTGCTTGTCCAGCACCTCGTCGACGACGCCGACCGGAAGGTCCTTCAACAGCGCGACCCGCTCGCGCAGCGCCGGCTCGAATTCGATCTCGCCGCGCATTGCGCGTTCAGTGATCTTTGCGACATGGTCCTTCAGCCCGACAAAGGCTGCGAGCTCGTCGATGCATTCCTGGCCGATCATGGTGGAATCCATGTCAGCCAGAAAAAGCTTCTTGCGCCGGCCGACGATAGGCTGCACGACAATGTCGATCGGCAGGTCGCCGCGCGCCGTGCGCAGGCGGCCTTCGATGGCGCGCAGCTCGTCCCTGCTCTTCAAGGGAGTGTCGAAGGCAATGTCGACGGCGACTTCGTCGAACAGCCATCGCGCCTGCCCGGCATTGGGCAGGATGGCAAGCGCGCCGTCGACGATGGTCGAATCGAGCGCGGGATTGTTGGGATTGCAGATCAGGGTCGCGACGAGAGACATCGAGTGATTTCGGGAGCGAAAGGGGCGAATGCCGTGCTTATCGCAGGGCCGACCGCCAGCGGCAAGTCGGCGCTGGCGCTCGAGTTGGCGCAAAATTGCAGCGGCATGGTCATCAATACCGATTCCATGCAGGTCTACCGCGATCTGCGCGTGCTCACCGCGCGCCCGACCGAGGCCGAGGAGGCCAAAGTGGCGCACCGGCTCTACGGCCATGTCGATGCGGCGGTCAATTTTTCGGTCGGCGCATGGATCGCCGACGCGGCAAAGGTGCTCGAGGAGGCGCGCGAAAGCCGGCATGTTCCGATATTCGTCGGCGGCACTGGCCTCTATTTCAGGGCGCTGACGCGGGGTCTCTCCGCGATCCCGCCGATTCCACCCGAGATCCGCGAGGGCGTGCGCGCGCGCCTTGCGCGCGACGGTGTCGAGGCGCTGCATGCCGAGCTTGCACGGCACGATCCCGTCTCGGCCGATCGGCTCAAGCCGCGCGATCGCACGCGAATTGCCCGCGCGCTTGAGGTTCAAGCAGCGACCGGGCGCTCGGTCGCCGATTGGCATCGCGACGGCTTGCCGCCGCTATTGCCGCCCGGCAGCTTCGATGCGGTGTTCCTCGCCCCCGAGCGCGAGGCGCTCTATGCGCGGATCGACGCGCGCTTCGATGCGATGCTCAAAGCCGGCGCGCTGACCGAGGTCGAGCGGCTTGTGCAGCGCAAGCTCGATCCGCTGCTGCCAGCGATGAAGGCCCATGGCGTGCCGGCGCTGATCCAGTATCTGAAGGGAGAGATCACGCTTACAGGGGCCGCTGCAATCGGACGCGCCGACACCCGCCACTATGCAAAGCGGCAGTTCACCTGGTTCCGGCATCAATTGCCGGAGTTCGAATGGGTGAAGCCGGAGGCGGCAAGGGGTTGGCTGCAGATGAAGAACCCGTAGCCCCGCTGAGCGTAGCGATACCCGGGATATTCAAGCCGGGGATCGCTACGCTCATCCGGCTACCCCTCACATGCATTTTGCGTCACTGCCGCAAATTCGCACTCGCCGAACGCCGCCTGGCCCGCTAAAGTAGTTAAGTCGTAACCCTCTTGGCCGTTTCCCTTGACTTTGGGGCTCTGGCCGTTATGGTTCGCGCAACCTTTGGGAAGTTTGGCCGGCCGCATGCGTAATATTATTACCAAACTGCTTATCGTGGTCGTACCCGGGCGCATCGCCGGGGATGGCTGAACGCCATCCAAATTCAGGCGGTGCGCGTGGGGCCTCTTCGGGCCCCTTTTTATTTCCCAACTCCGGACCGAAACGAACAAGCCGCGCAACAGCGCGATCAGGATAGACACCATGAGCAAGACACCTCACGATCCGAGCCAGATGACGGGCGCTGCGATGATCGTGCGCGCACTCATCGATCACGGCGTGCAGCACATCTTCGGCTATCCGGGCGGCGCGGTGCTTCCGATCTATGACGAGATCTTTCAGCAAGACGCGGTGCAGCACATCCTGGTGCGGCACGAACAGGGCGCCGGCCATGCCGCCGAAGGCTACGCGCGCTCGACCGGCAAGCCGGGCGTCGTGCTGGTGACCTCGGGCCCCGGCGCCACCAACATGGTGACGCCGCTGACGGATGCGCTGATGGATTCGATTCCGCTCGTCTGCATCACCGGTCAGGTGCCGACGCATCTGATCGGCAATGACGCGTTCCAGGAATGCGACACGGTCGGCATCACGCGGCCCTGCACCAAGCACAACTGGCTGGTGCGCGACGTCAACGACCTCGCAAAGGTGCTGCATGAGGCGTTTTATGTCGCAACCAGCGGCCGTCCCGGGCCCGTGGTCGTCGACGTGCCCAAGGATGTGCAGTTTGCGGTCGGCACCTATCATCCGCCGCGCAAGTCCGACGTCCACATCTCCTACGCGCCGCGGGTGAAGGGCGACGCGGGCCAGATCCGCAAGGCCGTGGCGCTGCTCGCCTCCGCCAGGCGGCCGGTGATCTATTCCGGCGGCGGCGTCATCAATTCGGGACCCGAGGCCTCGAGACTGTTGCGCGAACTGGTCGAGGTCTCCGGGTTTCCAATCACATCGACGCTGATGGGGCTGGGCGCCTATCCTGCGTCCGGCAAGAGCTGGCTCGGCATGCTCGGCATGCACGGCACCTACGAAGCCAACATGGCCATGCATGATTGCGACGTCATGCTGTGCGTTGGCGCGCGCTTCGACGACCGCATCACCGGGCGGACCGACGCCTTCTCGCCGGGCTCGAAGAAGATCCACATCGATATCGACCCGTCCTCGATCAACAAGAACATCCGCGTCGACGTGCCGATCATCGGCGATGCCGGCAACATCCTGAGTGACCTGCTGCAGGCCTTCAAGGCGGAGGCGAAGAAGCCCGACACCAGGGCGTGGTGGGCCGAGATCGCCAAATGGCGCGCGCGAAACTCGCTGTACTACAAGAAGAACAACGAGGTCATCCTGCCGCAATTTGCGATCCAGCGCCTGTTCGAGCAGACGCGGGGCAGGGACGTCTACATCACGACCGAGGTCGGCCAACACCAGATGTGGGCTGCGCAGTTCTTCGGTTTCGAGGAGCCCCACCGCTGGATGACATCCGGCGGGCTCGGCACCATGGGCTATGGTCTGCCTTGCGCGGTCGGCGTGCAGGTCGCCCATCCCGACAGCCTCGTCATCGACATCGCCGGCGACGCCTCGGTGCAGATGACGATCCAGGAGATGTCGACGGCGGTGCAGTACGAGCTGCCGATCAAGATCTTCATCCTGAACAACCAGTATATGGGCATGGTGCGGCAGTGGCAGCAGCTTCTGCACGGCAATCGCCTGTCGCACTCCTATTCGGAAGCGCTGCCGGATTTCGTCAAGCTTGCGGAAGCCTATGGCTGCGTCGGGCTGCGAGCGATCAAGCCCGCCGATCTCGACGGCGCGATCAAGGAGATGATTTCGGTCAAGCGGCCCGTGCTGTTCGATTGCCGCGTGGCGGCTTTGGAAAACTGCTTCCCGATGATCCCCTCGGGCAAGGCCCATAACGAGATGCTGCTGCCCGAGCAGGCGAGCGACGAGACGACCGCCACGGCCTTTGCCGGCGGCAAGGCGCTGGTGTGAGCATGAGCGGTGCAATGTTTGGCCTCGCCGAACTTGAACAGGCGCATGAGATGGTGCGGCAGGCCATGCCGCCGACCCCTTCGCATGCCTGGCCGCTGCTGGCCGAGCGGCTCGGCACCGAGGTCGTTGTCAAGCATGAGAACCACACGCCGATTGGTGCCTTCAAGGTGCGCGGCGGATTGGTCTATCTCGACCGGCTCAAACGCGAACAGCCGAGTGCGCCGGGCATCATCTCGGCCACGCGCGGCAATCATGGCCAGAGCCTGGCATTCGCGGCGCGCCGTCACGGTGTGCCGGCCGTCATCTACGTGCCGCGCGGCAATTCGGTGGAGAAGAACCGCGCGATGAAGGCGTTCGGCGCCGAGCTTGTCGAGCATGGCGAGGATTTCCAGGCCGCCCGCGAGGAGGCCTATCGCCGTGGCGAGCGTGACGGCCTGCACATGGTGCCGGCCTTCCATCCGAATCTGGTGCTCGGCGTTGCCACCTACGCGCTCGAGCTATTCCGGCAGGCGGGCGATCTCGACATCCTCTATGTGCCGATCGGGCAGGGGTCCGGGATCTGCGGCTGCATCACGGTGCGCGATCTCCTGGGACTGCGCACCGAGATCGTCGGCGTGCAGTCCGAGCTCGCGCCTTCCTATGCGCTGTCGTTTGCCGCGCGCACGGTGGTGAACACCAACTCCAGCAACACGCTTGCCGATGGCATGGCGACCCGCAACCCCGACGCCGACGCGCTTGCGATCATCCGGAAGGGCGCCTCGCGCATCGTGCAGGTGACCGACGACGAGATCGCGGGCGCGATCCGCGCGCTCTGGACCGACACGCACAATCTCGCCGAAGGCGCGGGCGCTGCAGCGCTGGCCGCGGCGCTGCAGGAAAAGAGCAGGCTGCGCGGCAAGCGCGTCGGATTGGTTCTCAGCGGGGGCAACATCGACTTCGATTTGTTCCGGACATGGGTGATGGCGGACAACGCCGTCGCAGAAAGAATAGCTGTGTGATGGGGACAATCACACTACAACTGCAGTCGTCATGCCCGGCCTTGTGCCGGGCATCCACGTCCTTTGTTCGACGAAAAGGAAAGACGTGGATGGCCGGGACAAGCCCGGCCATGACGGCGGAGTGATCAGGGGGGACCACATGAACCAGCCCGCATCCGCCTATTTCATGGAAGATCGCCATGATCCGAACGAAACGCATACGCTTTCGGTCCTGGTGCAGAACGAGCCGGGCGTGCTCGCGCGCGTGATCGGACTGTTCTCCGGGCGCGGCTACAACATCGAAAGTCTCACGGTTTCGGAAACCGAGGCCCAAAAACATCTCTCGCGCATCACCATCGTCACGACAGGCACGCCGATGGTGATCGAGCAGATCAAGCATCAGCTCGACCGCATGGTGCCGGTCTACAAGGTCGTCGACATGACGCTCTCCGGCCGCTCCATCGAGCGGGAGCTCGCAATGGTCAAGGTGCGCGGCTCGGGCGACAGCCGTGTCGAGGCGCTGCGGCTGGCGGACGCGTTCCGCGCCCGCGTGATCGATGCGACCAACGAAAGCTTCGTATTCGAGATCACCGGCAACACGGCCAAGATCAACCAGTTCATCGACCTGATGCGCCCCCTCGGCCTCGTCGAGGTGTCCCGCACCGGCGTGGCCGCCATCGCGCGGGGACCCGAGGGGATGTGACCATGCTGGCGCGCGATTGGTACTACAACGAGCGTCGGCGGATCGGCCTCGACAATGCCGTCGCATCGATCTACGGCGACAGCGCCGACAGCGATCTGCGCGCCCGCGCGGCGCTGACCATGCTGGGCGTACAGAAGGGATGGCGCGTCGCCGACATCGGCTGCGGCATCGGCGTGCTTGCGACCGAGGCGGCGCTGATGGGCGCCGAGGTCGATGCGGTCGACATCTCGCCCGCGATGCTCGCGTTGGCCGAGGTGTATGCGCGCGATCGCAAGGCGCGCATTCGCGCTCAATCTGCGGGACTCCTGAGCTTTGCGTATGAGCCCAATTCGTACGACTTGATCGTGAGCGAGTTCACGCTGCACCATTTGCCGGATTTCTGGAAGGCGGTGGCGATGGCGCGGATTTTCGCCGCGTTAAAGCCCGGCGCGAACTTCTTCATGCGCGACATCGTGTTCCTCAGCATGCCCGATGGAAGCGAGCGCGATATCGGCGATTGGGCCGATTTCAATATCAAGAACCACGACTTCGAACGCGACAGCGTCGTCACCCATATGCGCGACGAATATTCCACCTTCGGCTGGGTAATCGAACGGATGTTGACCGAGGTTGGCTTTGTCCTCGTGTCGGCCGATTACCACGCGCCGCTGCACGGCACATATCTGCTCCTCAAGCCAGACAAGCAGGGCTGATCCCGTGGTCCGACCGTCATTGCGAGCGAAGCGAAGCGATCCAGACTGCCAGTGCGGAAAAATTCTGGATTGCTTCGCGGAGCCTGTCATCCGGCCGCGCGTCGCGCGGACCGGGTGGCCCGCAATGACGGCGTTGGGGAGCTGCGGATAACCGTGAAGCCGGCCGACATTGGCATCGCCGTGCTGGTGGCTTTCATCTGGGGGCTTGCCTTTGTCGCGAGCCGGATCGCGCTCGACGAATTGCCGCCGGCGCTGATGACCGCGCTGCGCTTCGGCATTGCGGCGACGCCGTGCCTGTTCCTGAGGAAGCCGAAGGTCGCCTGGCCTCTCCTTATTGCGATCAGCCTCACGCTGTTCCTCGGCCAGTTCCTGGCGCAGGCCTATGCCATCGCGCACGGGGTGCCGGTTGGCCTCACCAGCGTGATCGTGCAGAGCCAGGCGCTGTTCACCATTGCCTTTGCCGTGGCTGCATTCCGCGAATGGCCGACGCCGATGCAGGCGGTCGGCATCGCCATCGCGACGATCGGCCTGCTCATGATCTGCGGCACTGTCGGCTATGACTTCAGCGTCGCAGCCTTCGCGGTCCTGATGATTTCGCCGATCAGCTTCGCCATCGGCAACGTCCTCTTGCGCTTTGCCAAGGGCGCGCCGATGTTCGAGCTGTTTGCCTGGCTTTGCCTGACCGCGGCGGTGCCGCTGTTCGCGCTGGCCGTCGCCACCGATGGCGCAGCTTCGACCCTGCATTCGCTCACCCATATGTCGCTGACCGGGCTGTTGTGCATGCTCGGCCTCGGCGGAATTTCCACCAGCATCGCCTATTGGCTGTGGGGCCGGCTGTTGCGCGACTATCCGGCAGCGCAAGTCGTGCCGTTCGCGCTGCTCGTTCCGTTCGTCGGCTCTGCCGCCTCCAGCATCGCGTTCGGAGAGAGGTTCGGAAGCTTGCGGCTTGCCGGCATGCTTACCGTAATCGGCGGCATCGCCGTCATGGTGCTGGCGAAGCGCGCACAGGCCGTGCCCGTGATCGTGGACTAAAGCCATGTCGCAGCAGCTCCTGTTCGCCTTCATCGTGTTTGCCGTCGTGATGTTCATCACGCCGGGACCCAACAACATCATGGTGCTGTCGTCGGGCCTCACCTATGGCTTCCGCCGGACGATGCCGCATATCGCCGGCATCACGATCGGCTTCGCATTCATGGTGGCCGCGGTCGGTCTCGGCTTCGGTACGGTTTTTCTGGCCTATCCGGTGTTGCAGATCGTCCTGAAATATGCCGGCGCGGCCTATCTGGTTTATCTCGCCATCATGATTGCCCTGTCCGGGCCGCCGAAGCCGGACGCCGAGCAAGGGCGCGGTCCGATGACGTTCTGGGGCGCGGCGCTGTTTCAGTGGGTCAACGTCAAGGGTTGGGTGATGGTGATCGGCACCATCACCGCCTATGCGGCGATCGCCCGATTTCCGCTCAACGTGGCGATACAGACCGCGCTGTGCCTTCCGCTTGGCGTGGTCTCCACTGCGCTCTGGACCCTGTTCGGCAGCGCGCTGCGGCCGGTCCTGACCTCGGAACGGGCGGTCCGTGCCTTTAACATCGTGATGGCGCTTCTGCTGCTCGCATCTCTCTATCCTGTCTTCGCGGACGCATAAGGAGAGGCGCCGTCATGCGAGAAGAGGGTTTCCTTATCCATCCAAAAGCTCTAGACAACGCCGGAAATTTGCAAAGCGACGTCAGAAATCCCTGAATTTTTGGCCGATCTTGACCACTCCAACCGAGGAAACGACCATGCGTGTTTATTACGATCGCGACGCCGACTTGAACCTGATCAAGGGCAAGAAGGTCGTCATCGTCGGCTATGGCAGCCAGGGCCACGCCCATGCGCTGAACCTGAAGGATTCCGGCGTCAAGGAGGTGGCAATCGCGCTGCGCAAGGGCTCGGCCTCCGCCAAGAAGGCGGAAGCCGCGGGCTTCAAGGTGTTCGACGTCGCCGAGGGCGCCAAATGGGCCGACCTCGTCATGATGCTGACCCCGGACGAATTGCAGGGCGACATTTATCGCGAGCATCTCCACGACAACATGAAGAAGGGCGCAGCGCTCGTCTTTGCCCACGGCCTCAACGTGCATTTCAACCTGCTCGAGCCGCGCGCCGATCTCGACGTGCTGATGATTGCGCCGAAGGGCCCCGGTCATACCGTGCGCTCGGAATATCAGCGCGGCGGCGGCGTGCCCTGCCTGATCGCGATCGCCCGCGACGTTTCCGGCAATGCCCATGACCTTGGCTTGAGCTATGCGTCGGCGATCGGCGGCGGCCGCGCCGGCATCATCGAAACGACCTTCAAGGAGGAATGCGAGACCGACCTGTTCGGCGAGCAGGTGGTGCTGTGCGGCGGCCTGGTCGAATTGATCAAGGGTGGCTACGAGACCCTGGTGGAGGCCGGCTACGCGCCGGAAATGGCCTATTTCGAGTGCTTGCACGAGGTGAAGCTGATCGTCGACCTCATCTATGAGGGCGGCATCGCCAACATGAACTATTCGATCTCCAACACCGCCGAATACGGCGAATACGTCACGGGCCCGCGCATCATCAACGACGAGACCAAGAAGGAGATGCGGCGGGTCTTGGCCGACATCCAGTCCGGCCGCTTTGCGCGCGACTGGATGCTGGAGAACAAGGTCAACCAGACCTCGTTCAAGGCCACCCGCGCCAAGCTCGCCGCGCACCCGATCGAGCAGATCGGCGAAAAGCTCCGCGACATGATGCCGTGGATCAAGAAGGGCGCGCTGGTCGACAAGACGAAGAACTAGGGCTTTTGACCCTCTCCCCTTGTGGGAGAGAGGTGCCGAGCGGAGCGAGGCGGGTGAGGGGTTTCTCCCCGCCAGCTCTCGTGCGGAGACAACACCTCATCCGGCCCGGACTTGCGTCCGCGCGCAATGAAGCAAAGTGTCGCGATGTGCCAACAGGAGACATCGCCGTTGGCCCTATACTCGAAGCTATTCGATCACTTGATCGGCGCGCAGCAGGAACGATTCGGGAGCCGATATACCAAGCGCTTTGGCGGTTCTAAGGTTGACGACCAGTTCGAACTTCGTTGGTTGCTCGATCGGCATATCCGACGGCTTGCCACCCTGCAGAATTTTGCTCACGAAGCGTGCACTCTGCCGAAAGACCTGTGGACCATCGGCACCATAGGAGAATAGTCCGCCAACCTCGGCAAATGATCGCGTCTGAGTTCCTGTCGGCAGACCGTGCTTGAGCGCAAGTTCGGCGACAGTTTTGGTTGTTATACTCCCTTGCACGACGACGGCACCGATTGCGTCCTTTTTCATAGCTGCAAATGCCGCATCGACCTCGTCGACTCCGCGCACCATTGCTGGAGGCGCAATTTCAGTGCCCGTGGTTCGGCCTGCAAGTTGGACCTGCTCCAAAATCTGTTTCGAGAACGGATCGGTGGCGTTCAGCAAAACGCCGACGCGGCGTAAGGACGGGAGGATATCGCGAAACAACTCAACGCATTTACCGTGCATTTCCGCTCCCATCAGGGATATGCCGGTGACGTTGGCGCCGGGGCGAGCCAGACTTGTAACCAAGCCCGTACCGAGAGGATCACCTGACACGACAACAATCGGAATCTCGCGGGTCGCCTTTTGCGCGGCCAGAGCGCAGGGCGTCAACAATGCTACGATCACATCCACCTTCAGCGCGACCAAATCTGCAGCAATTCCGGGCAGCAGATCGATCTTGCCTTCGGCCGAACGGAGTTCGAACATTAGGTTTTGTTTTTCGACATAGCCGGAATTGCCCAGGCCTTCGCGCATTTCCGTCTGGAAGGAATCGGCGTCGGCGTTACCGAGCAGTAGCACGCCGATACGATAGGTCTTCGCCTGTTGCGCCCAGGCTACGATGGGCCACGCCGCCACTCCGCCGATTAGTCTGATGCACTCGCGCCGCTGCATGCCCGCCCCCAAAGCCAGGTTTAGGAGGAGACATCGTAACGGCTCAAATCGGAACTTGGATAGGGATTAGAAGCGGCTTCGCTAGTGCAACATGACGATTATGCGATTGTCCGAGAGGGTCATTCGCAACCGGCCAGAACCGGTACCAAGTCCAGCAATGCCCGCGGTGCCCCGTTAGCGACCAAATTCCGCATCGCACCGAAATGACGCGATGTGCC
>Ga0335076_10003403_pt1 | contig 15990 bp, 14 predicted proteins | sample Lox_Sample_25_FD_206717 | JGI IMG/M metagenome (GOLD analysis project Ga0335076, IMG submission 206717) | Soil microbial communities from Loxahatchee National Wildlife Refuge, Florida, United States - Lox_Sample_2.5 | ecosystem: Environmental > Terrestrial > Soil > Wetlands | place: USA...
GAAGTACCCGATGTGGTACGCCGAGCCGGTGCCGTTGGTCTGCGTCACGACGCCGGGTCCGCGCTTGCTGTGGAACAGGAACAGCACGATCATCAGCGCCACCGCGATCAGCTCGACGCTGACGCCGATGTTGTTGACGACCTTGACCACCTTGGTGCCGAGGAGGGAGACGATGGTCGTCCCGACGATCATGATCGTGCCGAGGATGACGCCGTTGGTGGCGGCGTCGTACGTCCCGCTGCCGTTCCCGTAGATCCAGAACACGCTCGAGATGCTCGGCAGCACGAACTGCCAGGCCAGCGCGACCGCGGCGGTGGACACGACGAGCGCCAGGGTCAGCGACACGCCCGCCATCCAGGCTGTGCCGCGGCGGGCGATGTTCTTGGCCCAGTTGTAGACCGAGCCCGCCAGCGGGTAGTGCACGGCCAGCTCGGCGAAGGCCAGCGCGAACAGCAGCTGCCCGCCGACCGCGATCAGCCAGGCCCACCAGGACGCCGGCCCGCCGCTGCCGTACGCGAACGCGAACAGTTCGAACATTCCGGTCAGGATCGAGATGAACGCGAAGCCGATCGCGAACGTCGAGAACGAACCCAGCGTGCGAACGAGCTCCTGCTTGTAGCCAAACCTCGCGAGATCCTGATCATCGCGGGCTTCCTGCCTGGTCACCATCGAATCGGCTCCTCCCGGATTGCAGATGGCCATGGGCTCCCCGACGGCTCCCGCGAACAGGAGAGCCGTCGGCGTTACCGGTAGTGAACACCTGTCAACGTTCGCTCGTCAATGTTTTGTGCAAAAAACAACCCTAGAAAATGTTCAAATATTGTATCTATAGTGATCACTTGAACAAGAACATGGACCGTGTGTACAGTGATCACAGTGCGGCCGGCCGCGGCCGCATAGTCACTGCCGGGCCCAGAAAGCAGGTGGATAGCGTGGCTGGCCAGCCCCAGTTCGACGTGGTGATCGCCGGCGGCGGCGTGCTCGGGGCCGCGGTAGCGGCGCGGCTGAGCCGCACCTCAGCACGGGTGGCGCTCGTCGAGGCCGAGACCGACCTGGCCGAGGGCGCCAGCAAGGGCAACGCCGGGGTGGCGGTGTCCTACTACGGCGCCCCGGGCACCCAGCAGACCCAGCTGATCAACGCGAGCAACCCGGGATGGGAGACGCTGACCGGGCGGCTGGACGTGCCCTTCCGCCGCCTGGGCGGCCTCATGGTCGCGCTGGACGCGGACGAGGAACAGCGGCTCCGGGAGACCCTCGAGGAAGTGCACGCCTGCGGCGTCCGCGCGGAGCTGCTCACCGCCCGGCAGGTCCGGGACACCGAGCCGCTGGTCTCCGGGCACGCCGTCGCCGGGCTGCTGCTGCCCGACGATGGCATCATCGACCCCATGCGGCTCACGATCGCCTACGCCCGGCTCGCCGCGGCCAACGGCGTCGCCATCCGGCTCGGCGAGCGCATCCTGGGCATCGAGCACGACGGTGACCACAGCGCGGTGATCACCTCCCGCAGCCGCCTCACCACCCGGTTCGTGGTCAACGCCGCCGGCGTCGAGGCGGACCGGATCAGCGCCCTGGCCGGCGGCGAGACCCTGCGCACCTGGCCGCGCAAGGGCCAGTACGTGGTGCTGGACCGCGCCTTCGGCGAGAAACTGACCAAGATCGTGTTCTCCACCCACACACCGCAGACCAAAGGCAGCAACGTCGTCCCCACCACGCACGGCTCGGTGCTGCTCGGCCCGACCGCCCTGGACATCGCCGACTCCGGCGACCGGGCCACCGACCCCGAGACCGTGGCCTGGATCCTGGACAACGCGCGGCGCCTGGTCCCGGCGACCGCGGACGCCTACATCATGAAGACCTTCGCAGCCAACCGTCCGGCCGGAGACGAGCCCCACCGGCTGCGGACCGACGCCCGGCAGCCCCGCCTGCTGCACGTCACAGACCGCTCAGCAGGCGTCAGCATCTCACCGGCCGCGGCCGAGCTCGCGCTGACCCTGCTGCGGGCAGCCGGGCTGGACGCCCGCGACCGCGACGGAGCCCTCGACGCGCTGCCGCCCGTGCCCCGGCTGAGAACCAGCCCGGACCCCGCCGCCCTGGCCGCCGCCGACTCCCTCTACGGCCAGGTCGTGTGCGCATGCGAGCACGTCACCGCGGCCGAGATCAACGCCGCGCTGGCCGGCCCGGTGGCAGCCACGTCAGCCGACGGGGTGCGCAAGCGAACCGGCGCCGCCTACGGCCGCTGCCAGGGCTCTCTGTGCCTGGCCGGCATCTCGTTCCTGACCGCGATGAGCACCGGCACGGGACCGGCCTCGGTCCGGCAGACCGCGCGCGGGACGGTCGGCTCATGACCGCGCCCTGCCTCGTGGTCGGCGCCGGGCCCACCGGACTCGGCTGCGCCGCCGAACTGGCCGCCGCCCGCCCGGTCGAGCTGATCGACCGGATCCCGGTCCCGGGCGGCGAGGCCGGCTGGTCCACCCCCGCGATCACCGCGCTCGCAGACGACACCCGCCGCCGCGGCGTCCGGTTCCGTCTGGGAAACACCGCGCTGCGCTGGGAGCCGGGGCGCCTGCTCATAGCCGGCCCGGGCAAGATCGAGTGGATCCCCGGTGAGCGGCTGTTCTACGCCGGCGGCCTAAGGCCAGCCACAGCCGCTGACCTGCACATTACCGGCGACCGGCCGGCCGGCGTCCTGCCAGCCACCGTCGCCCGCCACCTGCTGACAGCGCAGAACCGGCTCTGGCGCCGCCTCGCCGTCATCGGGGATGGTCCATGGGCCGGGCAGGTGGCCGCGCACGCCCGCGTCGGCGGCAGCACCATCATCGCCATCACGCCGGGCTGTGACCCGCCGGACTGGGCAGACGAGGCGATGACACAGGCCACGCAGATCACCATCACCGGACGCGATCGCGTCCAGGCAGTCCGCGCCTGCACCAAACTGCAGTGGGCCGAGACCGCCTGCGACGGAGTCGTCCTGGCCGCCAGCCCCCGGCCCAACCGAAACATCACCGGCGCCCTGGCAGACGACAGCCCCGGCGTGACGTTCATCCAGCCACTCGCCGCAGCCTCGATCATCGAGCGCAGCGAAATAGGCCGCAGCGCGGCCCGCAGCTGGATCGCCGCGAACAGAGGGACGGGCTGAGGATTCGACCAAGACGGCCCGGACGCCGACTGGGCAGCGCTGGCTGCGGGGATGACTTCCACACCGGGCTCACGCAAGCTCCCCGGACGCCGCCCGAACCTCCCGTGACGGCAGATGCTGCCTCCGGGTCGTTTGCCTTCGGACAGGGATCCGCTCTCGGTCATTTCTTCTCCGCCGCTCTCATTCGATAGCCGTTGGCCTGGCATCCCCGCTGTCCGGAGGATCGGCAGGTTGGGAGGTGGCCGGTTCGAGAGCGGCCCGGAGCGCTGACATCCCGCGGGCGGTGTGGCTCTTCACGGCACCGCGGCTGATGCCCATCGCGGCGGCGATCTCCTCCTCGGACAGGTCCGCGTAATGCCGCAGCACGATCGCCTCGCGCTGCCGGTCGGGCAGGTCGCGCAGCGCGGCCACCAGCGCTGACCGCTCCAGCAGGACGAAGGCCCCGTGTTCGGCGCTCGGCATGTCCGGCAGTGCGCTCTGCAGGTTCTTCTCGACTACCACCCGGTGCCGCAGCACTGACCGGGACCGGTTCACCACAGCCTGCCGCAGGTAGGCCAGACCCCTGTCCGCGTCCCGCAGCCGATCCCATCCCCCGTGCATCGCCACGAACGAGTCCTGCACGACTTCCTCGGCCGTCGCGATGTCCCGCACCAGCACGGCGGCCAGGCGTACCAGATACCGGTAGTACACGGTGTAGAGCTCAACGACCGCGCGGTCGGCGCTCCAGTCCATGTCCGCCTCTGCGGAGGGCGCGAAGGCATCGGGCGTGATGACGTCACTGGCCACCGGAGCCTGGGTTGGCACTGCTGCCGGCCGCGAGGGAACCGCGATGGCCTCGGCATCAGCTTTGATCGCGGCGATGACGGGGTCAGCCGCGGTGTGCTCGTTCAGCCAGGCACTGAACCGTGTCAGGCCGGCCCTGGCATCGTAGGCAGCGGCGTACCGTGCCGCCTGCCGGCCGGTGCCCTGCTGGTACAGGCGAGCCAGCAGGTCGTCCTCGGGCGAGCTCGTGGTGTCGTTCCCCTCGGGCGTCATGACGATGGTCCTTCCTCGTCGCTGCCGAACGGGTCGTATGGCCCCATGCCTGCGGTGAGCTTGCCCCGGACGGCGGAGACGTGCGCCGCCACGGTCCCGTCGGCGATGCCGAGCCTCGCGGCGATCTGGCAGTTATTCATGCCGAGCAGCCAGCGCATCGCCGCGACCGCGTGCTGTTGCGGTGGCAGGCCCTGGACGATCTGCCACCACCGCTCCAGCGCGATGGCCTGCAGGGCTTGCGCATGAGTGTCCGCTGGCGGGGGCCGGTACCGTGCCTCCAGGACCGGCAGGCGGTCGCGGAAGGCCTGATTGCGGCGGAACGCGCTGACCGCGAGGTTCCCGGCGGTCGTCCGCAGCCAGCTGACGCGCTGGGCCTGGCACAGGGATCTCACCGTCGGCCAGTGCTCTGCGGCGGCGATGAACGTGACCTGGACCAGGTCCTCGGCCAGGGCACAGTCGCCACAGGTAAGCACGCAGGCGTACCCGAACACGCCCGCAGCGCACGCGGCGAAGCAGTCGGCAAGCTCCCGGGCATGGTCCGCCGGGATCTTGCCACCGCTCACCTGAGCCTCCGCCGGAAGATCCGCGGCTCCTCGCGGCGCCCGGCATCACCTGCGCATACGGCCATGACGGCACGCGTGCCCCGGCCAGGGCAGGACCCGTGTGCCACTCCCCGCTGCAAGAGCGAAATCAGCCTCATGTTTCCAGGTCGCACAAGGACGGCAAACCCTTTAGCCCTTCCCTGGCACGCCAGCAGCAGACGGCGGCCGTCCGATCCGCAGACGCAGGTACTGATCCTTCCGACAGTACGCCCCGTGACACGCCCTATGCGCCAAGAAAAGGCCTTGCCGGCCCCGCGGAACCAGCCGTCTTTGCCGGGCACCGTGTCGACCCGGGCGCGGCTAGGTACGCTGCCAATCAATGGAAGAGCACTGCGGGTACGGCCACCGTGCCCGGTAGCGTGCCGCGTGCCCGGGGGAAGCGCCCGGCTCAGGGCGACCCGGTGATCGACCGCGCGCTGTCGCTGTTGGCGGCCTTCGATGCCGGCCAGCGCAGGCTGAGCCTGACCGAGCTGAGCCGGCGCAGCGGCATCCCGGTGAGTTCCGCGCTGCGGCTGGCCGGGCACCTGCTCCGCTGGGGAGCGCTGGAACGTGATGAGGAGGGGCGCTACTGCGTCGGGCTGCGGCTGCTGGAGGTCGCGTCGCTGGCGCCGCGCGGCCACGGACTGCGCCAGGTGGCGATGCCGTTCATGAGTGATCTGGCCCAGGTCACCCAGCAGCACGTCCAGCTGGCCGTGCGCGAGGGCAGCGAGGCGACACTGGTCGAGCGGCTCTCGGCGCACGAGGCCACGCCCGTCCAGTACCGCATCGGGGGCAGGCTGCCGCTGCACTCCACCGGGATCGGCCTGGTCCTGCTGGCCTTCGCCCCGCACGACATGCAGGAAGAGTTCCTGTCCCGGCCGATGTACCGCCAGCCCGACAACGTGCTGATCCCGCCGGGCGTCATGCGCCGCACGCTGGCCGAGGTGCGCCGCGAGCAGATGGCCATCTACCGGCGCCAGGAGCAAGAGGTCATCGTGGCGGTCGCCGCGCCGATCTACGGGGAAGACGACTCGCTGGTGGCCGCGCTCGGCGTCCTGCTGCCGGAACAAGGCGCACAGCCGCGCCGCCTCGGACTCGCGGTGCGGACTGCCGCGCAGGGCATCTCGCGCGGTCTCGGCGCCCGGCAGGCTATCGGCCTGCCCCGCTGAGGGTGCGGGCGACGAAGCCGACCGAGCGGCGTCATGCGGTTCGCAGCGGCTCGGCCAGCTTGTAGAACGCGCCGTCCTGCATGATCGCGAGCAGGTTGTCCCGGTGCTGCAGCACGCTCACGTCCTGGTCCGGCTCGCCCCGCACGACCAGCACGTCGGCGAGGTAATCCGGTGCCAGCAGGCCGACCGGCAGGTCCATGAGCTGGCCGCCGTACTGGGTGGTGGCGCGCAGCGCCTCGGCGGGGGAGTAGCCGAACAGCTTCACGAACAGCTCCAGGTCCCGGGCGTTGCGCCCGATCGGGTTGTTCGGGAAGCCGTAGTCGCCGCCGGGCAGGACCCGCAGGCCCCGCTTGCGCAGTTCGGGGTAGAGCCCGGTCATGGCCCGCAGCGCCGTGACCGACCCCATCTTCTCGGCCATCGCGGTGTCGATGCCGTATCGGGCGCCCTCGTGCACGTTGGCCCACATGATGCCGACGGCGGGGGACAGGAAGATCGAGTCCTTGTGCTCCTCCAGCAGGTCGATGGCCTCGGCGTCGGCGTAGGTGCAGTGGTAGACCGACCGGAACCCGTTGCGGACCGCCAGCTTGATCGACTCCGGTGCCTGGGCGTGGCAGTTCAGCCAGACCCCGGATGCGCGGGCCTGCTGGCCGGCCGCCCGGGCTTCTTCCGGGCTGTACTGGGTGATCATCGAGCCGCCCGCGGCGAAGACGTCGTCGCTGCTCATCAGCAGCTTGACCGCGTCGAAGCCGAGCGCGGCCTGCCCGGCGATGAACTCGCGCACCCCCTCCGGCCCGGTCTTCTCCGGGCGGGGGCCGTCCGGGCCCATCTGCACCGGGTTGTTGTCCCGCTCGAAGGAGGCGGCGCGCATCCGCGGGCCGGGTGTCGCGCCCGCGGCGATCGCCTCGCGCAGCCGCACCTCGGTGGGCACCGGGGTGAGCGACCCGGCCGAGTAAGCGCTGGTGAAACCGGCCTCGAGCAGGATCTTGGCGTTGCGGGCGGCGATCGCCAGGTGCTCGTCCGGCGTGGGCATGTGGCGGAAGAAGCTGACGTCGACCGGCGGGTTGAACGACGGGTCGATGTGCCCGACCGCGGACGGGAAGGTCAGGTGCGCGTGCGACTCGACCAGGCCGGGCATGACCGTCGCACCGGCGCAGTCCACCACCCGGTCGCCGGCCTCTATCTCGGTCCCGCCGCCGGGCCGCACGCTCTCGATGCGATCGCCCCGGACGACGACGTCGGCAGGCACCGCCGGCGAACCGGTGCCGTCGAAGACCCTCCCGCCGGTGAACACGATCCGGTTCTCGGTCATTGCTTTCTCCCTACTGGTCAGCCGTGGACGTTCAGCCCCGCCGGGTCGGAGGTCAGGTAGGACGCGAAGCGGCCGGACGGGTCGCGCCGCCCGCGGATCGCGGCCAGGCGGCGGTACGCCTCGTCGGACAGGAACCGGTCCTGCCGCCGGGTGAAGTCGGTGTCGCCCAGGTAGACGCCGGCGCCGTGCGCGGCGGCCAGCGCGGCCGTCCGGCGGTGCACCCAGTCGTTGACCACGATGTCGATCCCGCCCGCCAGGCCGGCGGAGGTGTCGACCCAGCGCCGGGCGCCCTCCTCCGAGGCCAGGTCGACCGGCGCCACCGCGTCCATCCGCCCGCCACTGGCCCGCGCCAGCCCGACCGTCTCCTGCGAGGTCTCCGGGTTCAGGTCGCAGCCCACCACGTGCGCGCCTTCGCGGGCGAAGAGCAGGGCCGTCGCCCGCCCGATCCCGCCGCCGGTGCCGGAGATGAGCGCCCGCTTGCCGTCCAGTCGGCCCATGGGCGACGCCTCCGATCGGCTTTTCGTTTCCGTCTGGATTATTCACTCTATGGAAGCTATTATCTCACAGTGAAAGTATATGCACCAGGGCTTCCCTGAGAGAAGGTGACTTCAGACGAGCGGCACGGACGGACGGGTGCTCGGCCTGGGCTGCGGTCAGCCCCACGGCAGCGCGGAGATCCTGCTGAAGGCGGCGCTGCGGGCGGCGGAAGATGAGGGCGCCGAGGTCGAGCTCGTCCGCCTCGACGAGCTCCGCCTGCCCAGCGGCGTCGCGGAGAGCGCGGAGCCGGACGACGCCTGGTGGCTGTGGGAGCGGCTGGTCGGCTGCGACGGGCTGATCGTGAGCACCCCGATCATCAGCCGGACGGTGGCCGCCCGGCTCAAGCTGGTCGCTGACCGGCTGCTCGGGCCGAACGCCGACGCCGCCATCATCGCCTCTCTGCTGGAGCTGCGCCGGCAGGGCCGGGAGCCGGCCGTTCCCTTCCGCGTGGACGAGCGGGTGCTCAAGCCGCGGGTAGCCGGGTTCCTGGCGGTGGGCGGCTCGCTGACCCCGCAGTGGAAGACGCTGGCGCTGCCGCTGATGCACACGATCACGTTCTCGATGCACATCGCCGTCGTTGATCAGGTGCGGTTCGAGGGGGCCGGCACGCCGCGCTCCGTGGTGCTCGACCAGGCAGCGGTCGACCGGGCGGCGGAACTCGGGCGCCACGTAGGCAGCCAGCTCGGGGTGCCGTTCGACCAGGCCCGCTACCTGGGGCCGCCCGGGCTCTGCCCGATGTGCCACCTCGACGTCGTCGTCCTGCGCGGTGCCGCGGTCGAGTGCGCCACTTGCGGCGCGCGCGGCCATCTGACGCCGGACCTGGGCGTGACCTGGACGGACCTGTCGGCCTCGGTCATCTCCATGGATGAGAAGCAGGCCCACGCCGCCGAGATCCAGGGGACCGCCGCCCGCCACGCCGCCCTGCGCTCCCAGATCGACGCCCTCGCCCAGCCCTTCGACACCTACGACCCCACCATCCGCCCCGCCCCCACCATCCGCCCCGCCCCCGTCTCTCCCTAGCCGCCCCCATCTCATGATCGTGGCCAGAAATCAGCCTGTCCCGAGCCGCCGGCCTTTCCCGAGCCGGCGGCCTTTCCCGGGCCGCCGGCCTTTCCCGGGCCGCCGGCCTTTCCCGAGCCGCCGGCCTCCGGCGCCGCCTGGCCCCCGGCGCGGCCCGTCAGCCGCTTGTGGTACTCCGCGGCGATCCGGTCCTGGAGCTTGGCCAGCGCCACCGCCGGGCCCTTGCCGGTCGAGGTACTGGTCAGGCCGTCCGGGTTCTGCACGGCGGTCAGCACCAGCGCGACGCCGGCCACGATCGCCTGGTACTTGCCCACGTTGAGGTGGATGTTGAGGAACGTCACGAACAGTCCCGCGGCGGAGAACATGATGCCCGCGACGGCCGCCCCGGCGATGCGCCCGACCCCGGCGACGAACACGATCGCCAGCAGGCTGATCGAGGTGAACGCGGCGAAGCCGTCGGAGGTCAGCTCACCTTGCAGGTAGCCGGTCAGGGCGCCGCCGATGCCGGCGATGAACGCGGCGAGCCCGAACGCCATCAGCTTGCCCTGGGCGACGTTGATCCCCACTGAGCCGGCCGCGCGCTCGTTGGAGCGGATCGCCAGCAGCATCCGGCCGGCCGGGCCGCGCCGGAGCCGGGCGACCAGCAGCCCGAGCAGGATCACCACGACGAGCACGACCACGCCGAAGATCACCCGGGGGTAGGCCCGGCCCTGGCTGATGGCCAGGTTCAGCCCGGCCAGGCGCGGTCCCGGGATCGGCAGGCCGGCCGTGCCCCCGGTGAAGGAGCTGATGTTGAAGACGACGGCGTCCATCGCCGCGGCGAACCCGAGGGTCACCACGGCCAGGTTCACGCCGCGCAGCCGCAGCGCCGGCAGGCCGATGATCAGCCCGACCGGCACCGCGCACAGCCCGGCCAGGATCAGCGAGAACGGGAAGCCGATGCCCCAACTGGTGGAGATGTGCCCGAGCATGAAGCCGCCGATTCCGGCCAGCGACATCTGGGCCAGCGACACCTGGCCGACGTAGCCCGTCAGCACCACCACCGACAGGGCGATGCACGTGACGGTCAGCGACGAGATGAACGCGAAACGCAGGACACCGCTGAGCGCCACCAGCAGGATCAGGCCGGCCACGAAGCAGGCGGCCGCCGTGCGCAGCGGCGTGTGCGGGCGGCCGACCGAGGGGTTGCGCTCGGCCGTCTCCCCGCCGCGGGCGAGCACGGAGCGCGAGCGGAACGCCATCACCACGATGATCACGATGAACGGGACCGCGTCCGACAGCCCCTGCTGGGGCAGCCAGGTCCAGACCGTGATGAGCTTGGTGATCTCGGACTGCGCGCAGCCGATCAGCAGGCCGGCCAGCGCGGTGATCCAGAACGACTGGAACCGGCCGACCAGCGCGGCCGCCAGGGCCGGCACCACGAACAGGGTGTAGGAGGTCGGGTCGAGGCTGGCCACGGGCGCGATCATGATGCCGGCCGCGCCCGCCAGCACCGTGGCGATCACCCAGTTCTGGCCCGCCACCCGATTGGCCGAGATGCCGGTCAGCGCGGCGCCCCGGTCGTTCTCCGCGCCGGCCCGGGTGGCCAGGCCGAACCGGGTGAAACGGTAGATGAGCGCGAGCGCGACCGAGATGACCACCACCACGCCGGTGAAGAACAGGCGGTCTTCCGGGAACGTGATCTTGGCGAGGGACAGCGGGGAACTGGGGAAGATCGGGTTGGTGGCGACCGGCTCGGTGCTGTAGTTCAGCACCGCGATCGCCTCCAGGGCGAGCATGACGCCGACCGACGCGCAGACCCGGGTGAGCGGCGAGGCGGTCCGGATCGGCCGGTAGACCAGCACGTACAGCACGAGCCCGAAGACCGCCGCGTAGACCAGCGAGATGAGGATCGAGAGCCCGGTGTTGAGCCCGGCCCCGCCGTTCAGCGAGATCTGGTGCGGGATCAGCACCACGGGCAGTTCGAGCTGCCCGAAGCTCCGGAGGTTGATGAAGACGTAGGCGATGAACATCGCCACGGCGCCGTGTGCGAAGTCGACCACGCCCGCGCTGCGGTACTTGAGGACGAGTCCCTGGCCCAGGATGGCGTAGGTGGCGCCGGATCCCAGGCCGAGGATCAGGAACAGGAAGTAGCTGGACATGGTGTGTCTCGTTACGTCTCGTCGGTGTAACAGGCGCGGGGCCGCCCCCCGGCCGGGGGGCGGCCCCGCGGTCATCAGCCGCTGATGCCCGGGAAGTAGCCCTTCGAGGTCACCCAGTCGTTCGGATCGGGCTGGGTGATCGTGGTGCCCTGGACCTGGTTCATGAGGTAGTAGTCGTTGCAGATGGCCGGCGCGCCCTTCATCGCCTGCCCGTTGCACGTGTAGGGGTGCGACAGGAAGTTCTGGTGGGTGCCCGTCTTGAACGCCGCCAGGATGGTCGAGGTCGTCGGCGTGCCCGAGATCGTGCTCAGCACCTGCTGGACGTTCATCACGGTGGCGAAGCCGGCCGTGGAGATCGAGTCGACCAGCGTGCCGGGCGCGGCCCACTTCTTCATCGCCGCCTGGAACAGCTGCGCCTGCTGGCTGCTCCCGCTCTGCAGCAGGAACGGCGAGGCGATGTACATGCCGTTGGCCCCGCCGGCCGAGGCCGCGATCACCGGCGGCGCGCCGCACGGGTCGATGCCCATCAGCTTGCCGGTGTAGCCGACGGTCTTCAGCGACTTCAGCATGTTGCCGCAGCCGTTCGGCACGTCGACATAGGCGAGCTGCGCGCCGCTGCTCTCAACCAGGGCGGCCTGCGGGCTCGGGTCCGGCGACGTCGGCGACAGCGGGACGTACTTGATCGTGGTCACCCCGGCGGCCTTGAACACCGGCGTGATCTGGGGAATGATCGACTCGCCCTGGGGATTGCTGAAGTACACCAGCGCGACGCTCTTGACGTGCAGCGTCTGGCCCGCGTACACGGCGGCCGCGGCGTTGTCGCCGACGCTGACCGACCAGAACTGGATGGAGTTCGAGGCGGTCATGGGGACCGGGGTGAACGGGATGCCGCCCAGGTAGGCCAGGTTGGCGTGCTGGTAGATCGGGATCGAGGCGGGCGCGCCGACGTCGGCCGCGCCGAGGATCGCCATCGGGTGATCGGCCACCAGCTGGTTGGCGCACCGGGCCGCGGTGGCCGGCGTGCCGTCGCCGGTGCACTCGTCGATCTGGATCGGGTGGCCGTTGATGCCGTTGAGGTAGTTGTTGACGTAGTCGACGGCGGCGATCGATCCCTGGCGCGCCTCAGGGAACGTGACCGCGCCGGTCTCGTCGCTGATCATCCCGAAGACATACGGGGTGCCGGTCGCCTTGTGCGGGGTGCCGAACACCGAGCCGCTGGCCGCGGCCGCGCTGCCGCTCGACGTGGGCGTCGAACCGCCCGAACTGCCCGTGCTGCTCGAGCTACCCGAACTGCAACCCGCCGCGGCCAGCGCGATCATGGCGGCGGCGGCCACGCTGAGCGATCTAAGACGGTTCATATGTGCTTCTTTCGTGATGGTGGAATCCTGCGGTCAACCTCGACCGGGGAGCGGCCCCATCAGGCGGCCGTCTCCCCGAGGTAGCTGGCGGTGAGCAGCTCGCGCCGCTCGCGCAGCTCGGCGGCGGCGCCCTCCAGCCTGATCCGGCCGTGCGTCAGGATGTAGGCGCGATCGGAGACCTCCAGCGCCAGCGCGACGTGCTGCTCGACGAACAGCACGCTGGCGCCCAGTTCGTCGGCCACCCGGCGCAGGATCGGCAGCAGCCGCTCGACGATCACCGGGGCCAGCCCGAGGCTCATCTCGTCGACGAGCAGCAGCCGGGGCCGGGTCACCAGGGCCCGGCCGACGGCCAGCATCTGCTGTTCGCCGCCGGACAGCAGGCCGGCCTTGCGCCCGAGGCACTTGCGCAGCTCGGGGAGCATCTCCAGCAGTTCCTCCTCGCGGCGGCCGCCCCCCGCCGTCCCCCGTCCCCGGCCGCCCGCCAGCCGCAGGTGCTCGTGGACGGTGAGCCCGGGAAACAGGGCGCGGCCCTCGGGCACCAGCGCCAGGCCCTGGCGGGCCAAGGCGTGGGCCGGGGTGCCGCCGACGCTGCGGCCGGACAGCTCGACCGTGCCCGAGATCGGGCGGTTGAGCCCGGCGATCGTCTCCAGCGTGGTGGTCTTCCCGGCGCCGTTCGGCCCGAGCAGCGCCACCACCTCACCCGGGCGGACCTGCAGGTTGAGCTCGCGCACGACCGGGACCCCCCGGTAGCCGGCGAACAGGTCCTTCAGGGCGAGGGCGTGGCCGGACGGGCTCTGGTCAGTGGCCGGTGCCCGCATGGTGCCCTCCTAGGTAGGCCTCGATGACCTGCGGGTTGTCGCGGATCTCCGCGGGGGTCCCGTCGGCGATCTGTCGTCCGAAGTCCAGGACCATGAGTTGGTCGCACACCGACAGGACCAGCCCCATGTCGTGGTCGATGAGGAAGACCGTCACGCCGTGCTCTTCCGGCAGGGTCCGCAGCCGCCGGCCCAGCTCCAGGCTCTCCTCGGTGTCCAGGCCGGCTGCGGGCTCGTCCAGCAGGACCAGCCGGGGCTGCCGGGCCAGCGCCCGGCCGATGCCCACCAGCTTCCGCTGGCCCAGCGAGATCTCCGACGGGTAGCGGCTGGCCACGTCCTCCAGGCCGCAGACCGAGATGGCCCAGTCGACGCCGGTCCGGTCCGGCGGGCGCTGCGGCAGGAACAGGTCTCGCAGTGCCGAGGCGACGGTCACGTGCTCGCTCGCCACCAGCAGGTTCTCCTCGACGGTGAGGTCGTCGAACAGCTCGACCGACTGGAACGTCCGCGCCAGGCCCAGGCGCGCCCGCCGGTAGGGCCGCAAGCCCCCGATATCCCGGCCGCCGAACACGATCCGCCCGGCGGCGGGCCTGGTGTACCCGGTCAGGGCGTCGACCATCGAGGTCTTGCCGGCGCCGTTGGGGCCGATCAGCCCGTAGATGGTGCCCTCGGCGACCTGCAGGTCGACGTCGGAGACGGCCACCACCCCGCCATAGGTCACGCGCAGGCCGGCCACGTCGAGGAGCGGCTGTCGCGGGGTGGGTGCGGTCATGGCTCTCCTAACTTTCACACCGTGAAAGTTATTTTCATTTCGATTACGTTACGTGATGCGGGGGCGGTTGTCCACCCTTCCGGGGTCACGAATTGGCGACACGCCAGGGCCGGCCCGCGCCGGTCCCGGCTAGGCCGACCAGGACATCTCCAGGCCCCTGACCAGGGCCACCATGCAATCGTGCCGCGGCGTGGGGACGCCGGCCCGCCGTCCCTCGGCGGCTATGCCGCCGTTCAGGACGCCGATCTCGGTCGGCCGCCGGGCCAGGACGTCCTGCAGCATGCTGGGCTTGTGGTCGTACGCCTCCGCGATGGCCTCGTCCACCGCCTCTCCCGGCGGGCGCGGCAGCGCGATCCCGGCCCGCTCGCAGACCGCCAGCGCCTCGGTGATCAGCCCGTCGACCTGCCGGCGCAGCCCGGCGTCGGTGCAGACGCGGCCCACCGGGAGCCCGGTCAGCGCGGACAGCGGGCTCGTGGCGGAGTTGAAAATGACTTTCGTCCACTGCGGTCCCCGGGCGTCCGCCAGCGCATGCGTGCGCAGCCCGCCCTCGGTGAGCAGCCGGGCCAGCCGCGTGACCTCGTCCATCGGGGCCGGCCGGGGCTCGAACGGCCCGAACCACGAGTCGCCGAGCGCGTCGTACCGCACCACGCCGGGCGCCACGATGGCGCCCGCCGTCACGATGCTCCCGCGGATAACCCGCGGCACCAGGCCGGCGATGACCTCCTCGTTTCCCAGCCCGTTCTGCACGCTGACCACGGCGGCGTCCGCCAGGGCCGCCCGCGCGCCCTCGACCGCCGCCCGGGTGCCCCCTGCCTTGGTGGCGACCAGGCCGAAGTCGCAGGCGGGCAGGTCCCGGCCGTCGGTCCTGGCCTGGATGCGGACGGTGAAGTCCGCCAGCCCGGTGACCCGCAGTCCCCGCGCCTGGATCGCCTCCGCGTGCTCGGCCCACGGGTCGACGGCCCACACCTCGGCGCCGGGAACGCGGGCGAGGTGCGCGGCGTACAGGCTCCCGATCGCGCCGCACCCGATGACCGCGATGCGGACCCGGGCCGCGCCGCCGTCCCTGTCCGCGCCGTCCTGGTCCGCGCCGTCGTCCGTCATGATCCGTCCAGGGCGGTCCGGGCGATGTCCTGGCAGACGGCGGGATCGGCGCCGCCGACCCCGAGGCCGGCCACCACGAGCCCGCCGTCGCGGACCGGCAGGCCGCCGTCGATGCCGAGGACCGGCGGCACCACCAGCGCCGCCAGGGCCCCGGCCGGGCCGTAGCGGGAGGCCAGCTCGCCGCTGCCGCAGTCGAACAGCGCCGCGGCGCCCGCCACCGCCTGCGCCACGGCCACCCCGCCGGCCGGGGCGCCGTCCATCAGGTCCTGCTGGACCGGGTCGCCGCCGCGGTCCACCACGGCGACCGCCACCCGGACGCCGCGGCGCGCGGCCGCGGCCATGGCCGCGTCGCAGAGCGCCTTCGCCCAGTCGAGCTGGACCTGGCGGCTCGCCGCGGGAGCGGGCGCCATGCCGAGGCTGTCGGCCGGGTCGACGACCAGGTCGCCGAAGCGCTCCGCCCACCGCTTGCCGTCGTCCCCGTGCTGCCCGGCGTACGGGACGCCCAGGGCGTAGGCGACCAGCAGGTCCTCGGGGTTGGTCGGCCTGCCGTCCGCGCTCACCGCGCGCGGGTCCACGCCGGCCGGGAAGAACGGGCTCACCGTCGCCCCCGAGGCGGCGAGGCCGGCCACGACCGCGCCGTCGGCGCCGGTCACCGGCAGCCCGCCCGCGCCGGGAAACACCGCCTCCGGGGACGCCTGGGCGAACCCGGCGGCCACCGGCGGGGCGATCGTCGTCATCCGGTGCAGGTGCTCCGCGCTCGGGATCTGCTGCGTGGCCGAGATCCAGGCCTTGGACCGGGCCCGCGCCATGCCGCCCGGTCCCCCCGCGTCCATCCGGGACGCGGACAGCAGCGTCCCGGTCGCCCCTACCACGGCGACCGCGCCGCGCAGGCCGAGCTGCTCAGCCTTGTCCACCGCCCGCTGGACCAGCGCGCGGGCCTCGGCCAGGGTCAGATCCCGCGGGTGCGGCCCCATGATCAGGCGCCGACCATGTTGTAGCCGCCGTCGGCGACCATGTAC
>Ga0335076_10003405_pt1 | contig 15988 bp, 18 predicted proteins | sample Lox_Sample_25_FD_206717 | JGI IMG/M metagenome (GOLD analysis project Ga0335076, IMG submission 206717) | Soil microbial communities from Loxahatchee National Wildlife Refuge, Florida, United States - Lox_Sample_2.5 | ecosystem: Environmental > Terrestrial > Soil > Wetlands | place: USA...
TGTAGGAACAGACCGCGATGCCGGCGTTTCCAGACTAAACGTCGAGACAGTTTGCAATTTGCGGTTGTCGTAAAGCTGAAAGTCTTCCTTGTGCAGATTTGGCACTACTTTCCCCTGCTTGTCCCGAACCACCACTCGCACGAGAACCAGGTTGACACGAACCTTAAAGGTGGGCGCCGTATCTCGGCTGGAGAGTTCCGCACTGCTGCTGGAGTTTTCCGGTTGTGGCTTCGCAGGTTCCGCAGGTTTTTGTGTACTGGAGTTGGGAGGCGGTTCCTGAGGGGTAGTCGTTTGCGCTGCCAGGGAAACGCTTACCGCAATCAGCGCAAGCAGCAAGCAAAGACACTTATACCGGTGCGCGAACGGGAACTGCGGTAGGTAGGACATCTATTCCTTCTCTGATCCGCATCCGCAGGCACCGCCGGCTGACTGGGCAACCGGCACTACGGGGGAACCTTGGGACCAATCTCGCGAATTCACTATACGCTGTGGTTAATTTTAGTGTCAACGCGTTTGCCTGCCGCTCGAAACGCTGTCAGGTTCCATGTATTTTGGGCGTCATCACGTCTCAGAACATAGCGATCGCCCTCTTCTACCCGTACTCGAAAGAAGGTCGCGCCGGGCGAATACCAGCGGTCTTCCACTTCCGCAACCTCCAGCGTTCGCGATTCAAATACGATACGCAACGGGCGCTCCTCGGCTTTGTAACCCGAGTAGCATTCCACTTGCACCCGTTGCTCCGGCATAAGACCACGCCCTCTAACCTACGCCCGCGCTGCTTTGCGGCCCTCCGCCAATTCTGCGTTCCAGGCAGCACCTAAAAATACAATGACCGCGGAAAGCTGCATCCACACCATCAATCCGATGACCGCCGCTAGTCCCCCGTACACTACGCTGTACGGTACACGCCGCACATAAATCCCGAACAAGATGTTCGCCAGCCACCAAAAGGAAGTGGCTACAATGGCGCCGGGAAGCACGTGCCACAGACTCTCCTCGCCGGGACGCGCTACGCGGTAGATAACAGTCAACGCCAGCAGCGCTAGCACAAAAGCCACCACCGGGAAGAAGAAGCCCCACCATCCCTGCAGCGGGTGGCGTGTTCCCAATTCGTGCGCGAGCCAGCGCCGAATCGGACGGCCAAGGACGCCGAGAATCGCTGCAGCGAGCAGCGGTGCAATCGTCAGCAAGAGCAACGCCAAACCGCGTAACTGCCGATGAAGGAATCCAGGCTGGACCTGGTCGCCGTAGATCCGGTGAATGCCGTCCATCAGCAGACGCATCACTTGCGAACCCGCCAGAAGCGTGCCTGTCCAACCCACCAGCGCCAGCTTCCAGGCTTCCGGTCCGCGCTTCACCAGAAACTCGGACACGATACTTTGGCTTCCCGGCGGCATGAATTCTGTCAGATCCCGGATCAAATCGAAAAGGCTCGTTCGTCCCCCCAGGCGGCTTGTTGCGAATCCCACCATGATGAGCAGCGCCGGGAAAAACGCGAGAAACAAATTGAATGCGATAGCTTGCGAAACCATCCCGCAGCGGGGGAAAACTCTCGTGACGGTCCGGTATGTTCGTCGCAGGAGAGTCGCGGGCAGGGGCATAGCGCGCCATTATACATTCGCTTTCGCGCTTTGCAGGCTACGCATGGCACAAGCGTACAACCTGACCCCGCGCTGTTGTGCTCATCTAGAGCGTTCGGTACATCACCAAAGCGTCTACAGCCCCAAATGTCGGGTGCATGAACGCGCCGGGAATATTCCCCACAATTTTGAAACCCATTCCCTGCCAGAGGTTCACGGCCCGCGCATTGCTGCTGACTACAAAATTGAATTGCATCGCCCGAAAGCCGCGCGCCTTGGCATGGCCCAGCGAATGCTGGCACATCGCGCGCGCAATTCCCCGGCCACTCGCCCATGGCGCAGTGATGTAGCCGCAATTCGCAACGTGTGCGCCGCCGCCCTTCTGATTTGCACGCAAGAAATAAGTGCCGAGGATTTCGGCGTTTTCCTCAGCGACAAACACCTCGTGTCCAGGGCAATGCCAAAACGCAAGAGCATCCTCGCGGCTCATCTCGCTCGGCAACGTGTACGTCTCGCCGGCCCGGATGATTGGTTCGAGAATTTTCCAGATGGCTTCCGCGTCGTTTGCTGTGGCTGCCCGGATGTTCATCGCTGTCGCCTGTTCAATGTGCGCCGGTGGGCGTGTTCTGCGCGCCGTGCTTCATCGCCCAGTCCACAAAACCCTGGGGAGCGTTTTTGACACCGGATATGTTCGCATTTTTCAGGCTGGCGATGTGTTCCCAGTGGACGTCGCGCAGGTCGGCGTTGGTCAGATCCGCCTCCTCGAGATGCGCATCGGTTAGGTCCGCTCCCGACAAATCAACGCTTGTAAGATCGCTTTCGTCGAGGTTCGCTGCTTCGAACGAGGCCGACGCAAGCTGGCTTCCACGAAAATTCGTCGAGCGCAAATTCGCATAGGAAAAGTCCGCCGATTGAAACTTACCGTCGCGCACATCGGCAGCGGAAAAATTGGACCGCAACAGCCGCGCCTTGTCGAGCCGCACGCCCTGGAGAAACGCGCCGGAAACATCCACACCCACAAGCGGGACGCGGTCCGCGTTCAATTCCTGCAGTGCTTCGATCCTGCCGCCGCTGCCTCCTTTTCCCTGCGCGGTATTCACCACCTGCCATGCCTGGTAATGGCGCTGTTTCACGCGGTCGCCGGATTCGGAAAAATAAAAAATCACGGCAATGAGCACGCTGAACGTTTCCAGATAATCCAGCACTTCCAAAAACGTCCAGTTGCTGAGCGCATACGCAATCCACTCCCACATCCACTCGAACGCTACAAATGGCAAAAGCCATGCGTGCTTCGTTTGTTGTTTGCGCTCCGCCCACGCGGCAGGTCTCTCTTTTCGGATATGTATCTTCATCTTCCGTCTCCTGATAGAGCCTGCCGCATTTAATGTGAAATCCGCGCGCCAAGCAACTGCGCCCGGTTTCACTCGTGTATGTCCCCCGCTACATAGTCAGCACCACGCGAAACTGCGCATTCCCGCTCATCATCCGCGCGTATGCCTCGTTTGCTTTCTCCAGCGGGAATTTTTCAATCATCGCCCTCACGCCCGTCTGCGACGAAAATCGCAGTGTATCTTCCGAGTCCATCGCCGTTCCGCTCGGCCATCCCTGGACGTCGCGCCGCGCCATAAGTAATGGAACTGCTGAAATTTCCAATGGCTCAGGCGGCGCGCCCACAACTAGCAATTTTCCGCCTGCGCCGAGCCCGCCTATCAACGCCGCCATCGCCTTCGCGTTTGGCGCCGTCGCAAGAATCACCTTCGCGCCTCCCAGCTTCTGCAGCTCATCCGCCGGGTTCGTCGCATTCGTATCAATGTAGACGGACGCCCCCAGTTTCTTGGCCAACGCCCCATTCTCTGGCCCGCGTCCGATGGCCGCCACGCGATACCCGGCTTTTGCCGCAAATTGGATTCCCAAATGCCCCAAACCGCCGATTCCCTGCACGCCGACTAAATCGCCCATTGTCGCTCCGCTATGCCGCAGCGAATTAAACGTCGTGACGCCCGCGCACAGCAACGGCCCTGCCTCTGCGGCGTCCAGATCGTCCGGAATTCGTGCCAGAGCCTCATGCCGTGCCAGCATGTATTCTTGGTATCCTCCGTCGCGCGTGATGCCCGTGATCGCTTGATTCTTGCAAGTGACAAAGTCCCCTCGGCGGCACGATTCGCATACAAAGTCGTGCCCTCCGTGCCAGCCCGTGCCCACGCGGTCGCCTTTCTTCCATTCCGTCACTCCTGCACCCACTTCATCCACCACACCTGCAACCTCGTGTCCCGGTATGCGCGGATATACAATTCCCGGCCACACACCCTCCTTTGTCACAAAGTCGCTGTGGCATACCCCGCAGGCTTGTACCTTGATACGCACCTCGCCAAATCCCGGCTGTGGTATCTCCCGCTCTTGAATCTCAAAATCCGCGCCTGGCTTCGTAACTACCGCAACTTTCATCTTCGCCATGCACCTGTCTCCTTCGTGTGTTTTTGCTTGAATCCTCGTTTTTGATGCACGGTTCCGCCGATTGGATAAGTAAAGATTGATGGAGGACTTCCTCCCACTTTGGGAGGCGGTTGTTTGCCAGGGCGCTTGCCGCAGGTTTCACCGCGTCGTACACTCGAACTTCACCATACCCAAGCCAAGGAACCGCCTATGACCACGCCCGCAAAGCCCGTCCCATCCACGATGACGCGCAGCGAAGAAATCGTCGCCAAACACAAAAAATACATTTGGCCTTCGGTCACTAACTACTACCAAAAACCGCTCGTCGCCGACCACGCCGAAATGCAGCACGTCTGGGACGTCGAAGGCAAAAAGTATCTCGACTTTTTCGGCGGCATCCTCACCGTCTCCGTCGGTCACTGCAACCCAAAAATCACCAGCAAGGTCAACGCGCAAGTAAACCGGCTGCAGCATCTCTCCACGCTTTTTCCCAACGAGCAAATCGTCGCCCTCGCCGAAAAAATCGCTCGAATCACTCCCGGCAACCTCTCGTCGAGTTTCTTCACCAGCTCCGGCAGCGAAGCCAACGAAGCCGCCCTCTTAATCGCGCGCATGGCGACGGGAAGCTTCGACATCGTCGCTCTACGACACGCGTATTCCGGGGGCTCCTCCCAGATGAGATCTGTCACCGCCCATGCGCCTTACCGCAAAGCAAGTATCGTGAGCCAGGGGATTTCGCACGCCATAAATCCCTATTGCTACCGCTGTCCACTGCACCTGAAATACCCGGAATGCGAAGTGGCCTGCGCCGGCGACGTGGAAAACCTCATCCAGACCGGCACCAGCGGCAGCATCGCCGCCTTCATTGCCGAGCCGATTCAGGGAGTCGGCGGCTTCATCACTCCGCCCAAGGAATATTTCAAGATCGTTTTCAACATCGTGAAAAAGTACGGCGGCCTCTTCATTTCGGATGAAGTCCAAACCGGCTGGGGCCGCACCGGAAAAAAATGGTTCGGCATCGAGAAGTGGGAAGTAACGCCGGACATTATGACGAGCGCTAAAGGCATGGCTAACGGCGTGCCCGTCGGGCTGACTGTCACGACTCCAGAAATCGCCGCCGGCTTCCAGGGCCTCAATATTTCCACGTTTGGCGGCAATCCCGTGACTAGCGTGGCCGCCCGCGCCACGATCGAGCTCATCGAAGAAGAAAACCTCCTCGAAAACGCTCACACCGTCGGCGCGCATTTCCGCGCTAAGCTCGAAGAGCTTCAACAAAAATATCCGCTCATCGGCGACGTCCGCGGCATGGGCCTCATGCAAGCCCTCGAACTCGTCAAAGACCGCAAGACCAAAGAGCCCGCCCCCGCGCAAACCATGCAAGTCATGGAGCGCGCCCGCGAGCACGGTCTCCTCATCGGCAAAGGCGGCCTCTCCGGCAACGTCCTCCGCCTCGCCCCCATGCTCAACACCACCAAACCCGACGTCGACGAAGCCCTCCGCCTCCTCGACAAATCCTTCAGCGAAGTACCCAACTGAGGAAGTCTGTCGCGATAGACTCGTCTCAAATGTCACCCGTTCTCGACCTAGTCTTCGACTTTGTAGCGTTCGTGACTCCGGTAGCAATCTTTATCTGGGGGCTCCGGCGATGGTGGCGCGCCCCAGTGAGAATCGAGTCACCGAGGTGGCGGGGCTATGTGGCGGCTATCGCAGCGTGCCTCGCAGGACTTTCGATCGCTACTTGGTTGACGTGCTTTGCATGGGCTCGAAATATCGGTGGATTCGGATTCCATGATCCTACACTCATGCTTTTTTACGCCGTCGGAATGCTCATCGCGGTCTTAGGGCTCATCGCAAGCCTCGTTGGCAAGGGCAAGTTGTGTGGGCCTTCTTTTGTCGTTTCCGGTATATTCTTGTTGCTGTGGATTGTTTCGGCTTTGAATGAATGATGACCTTGCGCTGTCTCGCCCTCGGCTCTCTGCTTTGGTTATCCAGTAGTCTCGTTGTAGCGCCCACAAGCGAAAAAACCCTCTGGAAGCCCGTGCAATTCGCCATCGTGCGCTTTAATGGCGAAGCGCCCCAGACCTGGAACATCTACCACTACGAAAAACGCGCCAATCTGCTGGTGAAGATCTGGAAGCGCTATCTCTATCTCGACATGAAAGAGGCCGAAGTCTACGAAGTCGATCCGCAAACGGTGAAGCCGCAGGGCGAGAACGTCGAATGGTCGCTCTCCGACCTTCCCAGCGACCCCATCGAGATCAGCGAATGGAAATCACGTGACGTGGGGCTCGTGAGAAGCACCAAGTTTCGCTTCGGCAAGAACGGCCACTCCCTCGAAATTCAGATCCCTTTGCTGGCCAGCGGCAAACCGGCTTACTAAGAAAAAGTGGCACAGGCTTCAGACTGTGCTCTTGTCTTGCCTTGCAAACAAAACTTCCGCCAAACATGAAAAAAGAACCAGCCCTCTGTCTGTTGACGGTGAGCTGTAAACTGCCCCACCTTCACCGCCGGTACACCCCGTAATACCACGGAATCCCCAGCGCCCCCGGTTCCACCGCCACCATCACCGTATCTCCCGTCTGAAACCGATCGAAATCATCAGCGTCCACGGCCAAGGCTTCCACCTTCTGCCCGGAACGCCACGACCGCACGTGCAACCTACGGCTCCCACGCACAATCCCCTTCATATTGAACTTGCTCACCACGGAAGTCGGATAGTAAGCCAGATTTTTCTGCGAATCGAGCCGCCCGTTCACGAATAGCGTGGCCGCCAAAATCCACGGCAGCGGAATAAACCCGGAATAAATCCTCTTTAGAACTTCGATCTCCTTGTGCCGGCGCGCCCGATTCTCCAAAATGACGGCGATGGTAAGCGCCAGAAAAAACAACAACCCAAAGAACACCAGCATCAGGTCCAGGTCCAGCGGCGGGTAAATCTGGCTCACGTACGGAAACGCCAGCGATCCAACGAGAAAGATCGCCGTTCGCATCACTAGCCGCCGCCGGAACACCAGTTCCGCCGCTCGCGAGGTCAGCCCGCAAGACGGGCACTGGTCGGCGGTCCGTGGCGAACCACAATCAAGGCATCTGGTCATCGGATCCCAAGCACTTTTCCAAAGGAAGCGGTCAAAAGCGCTTCGCTGCGCATTCGCGCGCAACAATTCCAAAAGAGCCGCGCCGCGGCAAGCATAGTAGTATAAGACGACCTTAGGAACCTGTGTTGGTGAGAGAAGCCAGAAGAGCTTGGTAGCGTTGTTCGTGCTGCTTTTCGGAAAGAGTCACGGCCACGCCCATCCCGCGCCCCGGCTCGATCCGCTTCACGAAGCAATCCACCTTTACGGGCCGGTCGAGCGCCAGATGCGCCGTAAAACCTGCTCCAACCCACAGCGGATCTGGTGACTCGATAAACATCCCATTGACGCTGATGTCGCGCGTGCTGGCCTTCAGGACCGCCGAGCCCCACTCGATCTCGAGGTCCGCGCGAAAAGTGTAACGTGGCGCCCAGCGGCGCTCGTTGCGCCGCGACGTTTGATCCCCACTCCCCATGGACCTGGTGAACCCCCCTGCCAAGGATCCCAAGCTGCGGCGCCGGGGAAATATCGCCGTTCCAACGTTTCCAGCATACGCCTTCTAAGAGCACTCCCCTACGACGCCGGTAAACGCTGTTTTGTTCCCGCCAATCCGGCTACTCCGGCAGGAAACATTCCCTCGTCAGTTTGCGCCTGCGTATCGCTTGTAGGACCCCCGCTTAATCCGAATTAGACGTGGCGGGCGTCTCAGGGTTGTTTTCTTGCGGCCTGGATTTTTCGCGCGCGCGAATCCTGCGCTGTACCTCCGCTTCCAGATATTTGCGCAGGCTCTCCGAAACGATTCCCGGGGACGCCAGTTCGCGCAAATCCGAGACGGTCAGCTCCGGCAAATAACCGAGAATCGTCGCCAGCGGCGAAGCCGGATGCCGCACCAGCGCAAGCCGCACATTGTACGTAATCGACCATTTGCGATGCTGACTGATCTCTCGCACCACGCCCGGCGGCAACTTTTCGCGCGAAAGCACCTTTAACACCTGCGCCTCGGTGAGATGCGCATTGTCCAAAACGATGTGCACAATCTGCGCGTGGCCATCCGCAAGCAGCGCGCCCGCCAATCGCCCCGGGCCGCGCCGGGCCAGCGTGATTTTCTGGCCCAACGGGAGCTGCGGCAGCCGCGAAATCAGTTGATCTTCCGCGTTCATTTTCAATTCCGTCGGAATTCCCGGCAGCAGGGTGAGCTGCACGAGGTCCATCAGGTAAAGATCGCGCAGCAATCGCAACGTCACCAGCCGCGGCGTTCGCGGGTGAAACGCCAGCGCCTTTTTGACGCGGTAGCTCTTCATCAACTGTTTCCGCCGCGCCACTTCTTCCAGAACTTCCCCGGGAAGATTCTTTCTTTCCAGGATCACGCAAAGCTGCGCTTCATCGAGCGCCCGATTATCCAGCAGCGCAAGCAGCACTCCTGCGTCAGGATGGTGCAACAACCCGGCCAGCTCATCGCCGGACGCGCCCACGGCCCGCTCTCTCAGTTTGACCAGATCCGCCATCTCAATTCCCTGTTGCAGCGCCCTAAGAAATCATCCGCAGAGCCATGCGTCCCGCAGCTTCCACGGGAGAGGTCTTCAGAATCCCAATTTCCGCCTGCGGAAACGCAACCCGCAGCCGTTCGTCCAATTGCGCTTCCAGAAATTTGCAGCGCCCGACCATCCCGCCGGTTTTTGCCAGAAAAAATTTCGTTTCGCGCAACTGCAGCCGCTCAGCCAGATTTTCCGCCAGCAAATCCAAATCCGCGGCAGCCGCACCCAGAATTTCGCGCGCCGAACTCCTCGCCGCGGTTTCCGCCGCAGTCTCGGAAGGTGTTTCGAGCCAATCCGCCACCATCGCCACGACGGAAAACAATCGTGGAAACACTTCGTCTGAAGCCGCCTGCGCCCGGGCTTTCACTTCGGACCAGTTCGCGCAACCAAGCTCCCGCAACAGCCGCTGCCCCAGCAGTGCATCCGTCCCCGTACGGTCGTTTTCATGCATCGCGGTCAAAACCGCCCGCCGCCCGATATCGTACGCACTTCCCTCATCGCCAATCTGCGAGCCGTAACCGCCCGCTCGCGCCGTTTCCCCAGCCGCATTTCGCCCCACCGCAAACGAGCCTGTTCCCGCAAGCAGAACCATAGCGGGTCCTTCGCCTGCCGCGGCCAGCGCAACGTCCAGGTCTGTGCAAATTTGAATCTTTGATTGCGGAAACTCCGCTGCAAACAGCGCGCGCATTTTCTCCGCTGACTCCGAAGGCCCAGCACCTGCCATCCCGGCGCACAGCGCCGCAATCGCCGAGTCTGCAGGCACTCCCGCCTGGGCGATTGCTTGCTTGGCCGCATCGCGAACCGCACCCATCGCCGCGCCAAATCCGACGCGCAGCGGATTCGATGGCCCGCTCTGCGAACGCCCGAGGATCGCGCCAGACTCGTCCATCAGGACGCAGTCCGTCTTCGTACCGCCGCCATCAAAACCCATTACCCATCGCATGCAAAAAGAATAAGCGAGAATCTCACTCAATGCATTTCCGGAACAAGAACGCCGTGCGCAAACATGCGCTGGCCCGTCGTCCAGCCGGAACTCCTGTACAGCTCTGCCTATGAGCAACGCACGACGCACGGATTTCTTGACCTGCCTGCGGCCTGCCACTATCCTCGACGCACTTTTCCGGCACCCAAAATGTTCTGGAAAACGAAGCAATGCGCATCCACCCACTCGACCTCGCCATCGTCATCGTTTATCTCCTCGCCGTCACCGCCCTCGGCATTCACTTCCGCCGCCGCAAAAAAGACGTCGCAAATACCGGCCCCGACGCCGTCAGCCTCGACTATTTCCTCGGCGGCCGCACCGCGCCCTGGTGGGCACTCGCTCTCTCCATCGTCGCCACCGAAACTTCCACGCTCACCATCGTCGGCACCCCCGCCATCGCCTATGCCGGCAATCTCACCTTTATTCAATTGGTCATCGGCTATCTGATTGGCCGCATCCTCATCGTTCTTATCCTGCTTCCCGGCTATTTCCGCGGCGAATTTCTTACCGCGTACGCGCTCATTGAAAAACGTTTCGGCGAAAAAATGCGTGCCGTCGCTGCAAGCACGTTCCTGATTACGCGCGCCATTGCCGAAGGCGTCCGCGTTTCCGCGATCGCCCTCGTCGTGAGCGTCGTCCTCGGCACTTCCGAACGCCTCGCCGTCCTTATCGTTATTGCTCTCACGATTCTCTACACCTTCGAGGGCGGCATGAAAGCCGTCATCTGGACCGACGTTGCGCAGCTTCTCCTTTATATGACCGGCAGCGCGGTCACGTTCTGGGTCCTGCTGCATCGTGTCCCTGGTGGATGGACCGAAGTCACGCAAGTCGCCGCGGCCGCCGGCCACAAACTCCAGGTCTTCGATTTTTCCTGGAATCTCGCCACAAAATACACTTTCTGGTCCGGCCTCGTCGGCGGCGCGTTTCTGACCATGGCCAGCCACGGCACTGACCAGACCATCGTCCAGCGCTTGCTAGCCGCCCGCAACGAACGCGACAGCCGCCGCGCGCTTCTTACCAGTGGCGTCATCGTCCTGATTCAATTCACGATTTTTCTTCTTATCGGCGTCTGCCTCTACGTCTTCGCGCAGCACGCTCCGCTTCTCGCTGCTGGCGAGCGCACCGACCGCATCCTTCCTCTTTTCCTTGTCCGCGAAATGCCGGTCGGGCTCGCCGGCCTGCTCCTCGCCTCCATCGTCGCGGTGGCGATGTCCAACGCCAGCGGCTCCCTCAACTCCTTGGCCGCGTCCAGCGTTCTCGATTTTTCCAAACTTCGCGGTCGCTCTACCGACCCCGAGAAATTTCTCCGCCTAAGTCGTCGCATGACGCTCGTCTGGGGCGCCGTTCTCATGGTCTTTGGCATGGTGAAGTGGGGCCCGCTCCTCGAAACCGGCCTCATCGTAGCCTCTCTCCCTTTCGGCAGCCTCCTCGGCCTCTTCCTTCTCGGCACGCTCGATCGCCGCGCCACCCCCAACGGCGCCCTCATCGGAATGTTTGCCGGCCTCGCCACCGTTCTTTGCATTTGGCAATTCACCCCCATTGCGTATACATGGTACGTGCTCATCGGCAGCCTCATAACGTTTGCCGTTGGCGCCGCCGTCAGCCGCATCCATGCATCAGGAAAAATTGCGAATGCGTAGCCACCTCACGCGCCGCGTCAAATCTGTAGGGGCACGATTCATCGTGCCCATCAGTCGAGCCGAAACCGCCAACTGAAAATGTCGCTCAACTCTCTATGACCGAGACTCCTACCACGGGCCGCGGAACACCGGCCACTGAACCCGGCTCCTCACGCCTCGAACTCGTCCGCGGCCTCGGCGCCTGGGCTTCCGGAGCCATCGTCGTCGGCACCATGATCGGCACCGGCATCTTTCTGAAGCCCGCTGAAATGGCTCGCGAAGGCCGCTACGTGTCCATCGTGTTCGCGGCTTGGATTGTTGGCGCGATTCTCTCCCTCTTCGGCGCGCTTTCGTTTGCCGAACTCGGCGCCGCCATCCCCGAAGCCGGCGCCGAATACGCTTACTTGCGCCGTGGCTTCGGCCCCGCTTGGGGTTTTCTTTTCGGCTGGATGCATTCTATCGTCGGGCGGCCCAGTTCACTGGCCTCGATTGCCGCGGGCCTGATGCGCTTCCTGAGTTTTCTCATTCCCGCCGTGGCCGCTCCCATCTTCACCATCCACATCGCCATTCCCGGCCTCACGGGTTGGATCAGGCCCTACGATTTTGTATTCACCTGGGCGCAGCCCCTGGCCGTTTGCTGGCTTTTGCTGATGACCGGCATCAACTATTTGGGTGTCAAGCTCGGCGGCGCGGTGCAGGTGTTCCTGACAGCGATAAAAATCATCTCAGTCGCGATTGTGATTGGTGTGGCCTTTTTTGCCCCATCCGGCGCTCCGCATGCACCCGACCCCATCTGGCCCGCCGCTCTCAATGGCAGCGTGCTCAGCGCGTTTTTCGCGGCTCTCGCAGCCGCTCTCTGGGCCTACGACGGCTGGGAAGATTTGAATCTCGTTGGTTCAGAAATCAGGAATCCGGAACGGAATTTCCCGCGCGCTTTGGTAGGCGGGGTCGCCCTCGTCGCGCTCATCTATTTTCTTTTCAGCGCGGCTTGCCTCAAAGTGCTTCCCTTCGCGACCGTCGCCGCTTCGCAGCACATTGCTTCCGACGTCGTCCAGCATGTTGCCGGCTCAGGCGCAGCCGCATGGATCACCGTCGCCATGGTCATTAGCGCGCTAGGTTCCATGAACTCCTCGGTCCTCAGCGGCGCGCGTCCGCCTTACGCCATGGCCCGCGACGGCATCTTCTTCAAAATTGCCGACGGCGTTCATCCCAAATACCGCACGCCCGCTCGCGCCTTGATTTTTCAAGGCGTCCTGACCAGCCTGATGGCTCTGACCGGCACTTTTGAAGAGCTGACCAACCACTTTATTTTCGCCGGATGGATTTTCTACGGCCTCGCCGTTGTCGCGCTCTTCCGTCTTCGCTACACCGAACCCGACATGCCTCGCCCCTACCGCTGCTGGGGCTACCCCTGGGTTCCCGGCCTCTTCGTTGCCGGCGCTCTCGCTCTCACTTTCAACATCTGGCTCGAACGTCCCGGCCGCTCTTCCATCGGCCTGCTGCTCATCCTCCTCGGCCTCCCCTTTTATCGTCATTGGTCAAAACGGTTGAACACGCATGGACACGCTCAATCTCATTCCTAATGCTGCGGCGGCGCCCACCCCGCAAAAACGCATGCCAGTTCTCTTCCTATTCGTTTTTCTTGGCCTCGGAATTCTTGTCCTGATCGCGATTCCAGTCGTCAGGTTTTTCGCGTGGTCACATTCCTACAATCTTCGCGCGTTTGTGGCCCGCGGCAATTCCATTTGTCCAGCGATTTGCGCCAGCGAGCGATTCTTGGCCGGCATGGATGCCTTCGATTCAGGCACGCCCCAACGCGGAGACGTCATCTTATTTGAGCATGAAGGAAGCCGCACGTGGTGGATCAAACGGGTTATTGCTATTTCCGGAGATACCGTCGCGTTTGGGTCCGGTGCCACGGGATCCGAGACCGCGATGTTGGTGAACGGCAAACCGGTGGCGCTGCCTCCACCTTGCGGAGGCTTCGTTTCCCACCCCATCCCGGCGGCGCCCGGATCGCCATTAGCTGACGTTAAGGTCGAGGACAGCTCCCTCTTCGTCATTGGCGACAATCTCGACCACAGCTACGACAGCCGCCAGTTCGGCACAATCCGTGTGAACAAGGTGCGGGGCAAGGCTCTGCTCATCTATTGGTCCTCAAGCGCGTCGCGGATTGGCTGCAAGATTCGGTAGCGGCAGCGAGCGTGCTTGCGCCCGCAGTGATGGACGGCTCAGGCGGAGGCTCGATGGGATGCGGGAGCCGAAGCTTTGCGTACGCCGGAAACGTGCAGGAAAACGCGCTCGGCTTCCGGGCTGACGGCAACTCCCGGATGCAGCATTTTCGCAAGCGCCTCGATTCCAATCTCTGGACGCCCGTCCGCGAATAAAGTCACTGTCGGCGACGTTCCTCTTGCTAACCGATCGCCGCGTCACGCGACGACGGCCGTGCGCCAAGTAATAGCTGCGCAAGGAACCCGCCCACCAACAGAGCGGCCCCCGGTGCCACGAGCCAGCCAATCCCGTCCCTCAGCAACGTGGCCGCCACAATGCCAAAATCGATGTGCCTTCCAGTGACACCCTCGAGGGCCAAGCCGATCGGAAACATGAGCAGAAACGCCCCCATAAGCGCAACTGCAGGAAAAACGCTGGCAAAAAGCATGGTTCCTCGCGAACCGCCTGCCCGGGACGAAATGTAGGCTCCGATAGCCCCGAAAAGAGGAAGCGCCGCCAGCCACGGCATATACAAGCTAATGGCGTCGGGTCCGCTCGAGACAATGCGAGGCCGCAATCCGAGTCTCTGGACCACCGTCAGGAAAAGCATGGAAAGTATCAGCGTAAGGAACCCGGGAACCCACAGTTGCCGGAAGCGTTTCTGCATGATGTGTCCTCTCTTCTTTGCCAGAAGTATTTTGCGTTTCAATTCTCTCCAATTCCCCGCTTGCGACAACGCCCGTTGCACCGCCTCTTCTTCCGTGATTCCTTGTTTGACCATCGCCTCGCAAGTGTCTTCCAGATGTGCCGCTACTTCCGCAATCACCTCGGTCTTTTCTTGCGGCCCGAGTGCCAGTGCCGCAAGTCGCTGTTCGACAAGCGCCTGCCAATCACGCATGCGACACCTTGTGGAGCCGCCGCAAAGCGCGAAACAGCTCCTCCCACTCTTCCCGGATGGGCTTCAGTTTTTTTCTTCCCAGAGGCGTCAGGCGGTAGCAGCGCCGGCGGCGTCCTGTCTGCCCAGTTTCCCACGCCCCGCTCACCCACCCTCTCTTCTCGAGCCCGTACAACAGCGGATAAAGCGAGGCGAGCGTGAACCGCAGCGCCCCCTGCGTCTGCTCCTCGATGCGTCGCGCCATCTCATAGCCGTGCAGCGGCCCGTCCTCCAGCACGCTGAGCACTGCCAGTTCCGCGGTCCCGCGCTTGATCCCCGGAGCAATCATGAGATCTCCTATATATAGGAATCTTATATATAGGACACTGCGTTGTCAACTGTCCGGATGGCCAGCACGCCGTTGACTTGCGGCGGCGCAACATGCCGCGCCCCTGTCTGGCCGCGCGCATGAATCACTGGGCTTTTGCTTTAGGTTTCAATCGGCGCCGGCGCGCTGTCAACTGGTAATGTGTTGGGCGGACCTTCTACAACTCAGGCGGAGGCTCGATGGGATGCGGGAGCCGAGACTTTGCGCACGTCAGAAAGGTGCAGGAAAACGTTCTCGGCTTCCGCGCTAACCGCAACTCCCGGATGCAGCATTTTCGCAAGCGCCTCGATTCCAGTGATGAGCCGCGGGCCGGGCCGCGAAAAATAGCCGCTCGCGTCCACTGCATAAACGTGGGAATTCCGCACCGCCGGAATGTCGCTCCACTCCGGAGCAAGCTGCATGGCGCGATATTCATCGCGCGCTTTTTGTTTGTCGTAACCGCACTGCGCAATCAAGAGAATCTCCGGAGCGGCGTCTATCACATCTTCCGCGGCGACGCGGAAAGACGGTGTCCGCTTTTTCCCGAGTACATCTTTTCCGCCGGCGATTTCAATCATCTCTGGCACCCAGTGTCCCGCGACGTAAAACGGCTCGAGCCATTCGAGGATTGCCACGCGCGGACGGTGCTCGACGCCATCGAGCTGGCACTCCAGTTCGCCAAGCCGCGAACCGATTTGTTGAAGAAGCGCCTCCGCTTCGTAGCCACGGCAGGTCGCTTCGCCGACCCACAAGATGTCGCGCCACACATCGCCGATGTCTTGCGGATTCAGGGAGAGCACTTCCGGCGGATTCGGAAAACGCGAGAGCGCCGTGGCCAGGTCGTCCGGCGAGGCTGCGCAAACGTGGCATAAATCCTGCGTAATGATTAAATCCGGAGCCAGCTCTTCGAGTGCCTCTGCGTCCACAGAGTAGAGGCTTTCGCCGCGCGAAACGTACTCGCGGACAAGCCGGTCAATCTCCGCGGGCGGCGCGTCCTGAGGAAGCCGCGAATGAATAACGACGCGCTTCGAACGCGCCTGCGGCGGGAAATCGCATTCGTGGCTTACGCCGACAATTTCCTTGTCGAATCCCAGAGCAAAAAGAATCTCCGTGGCCGACGGCAGCATGGACACGATGCGCATGCCGAAACTCTAGCATAAAGGGGGGCGCAAGCGCTGCCTCTGCGACGCTGCGGCTATGGCCGAAGCCGGTCTATTTATAGAGAAAATATTTGCGGCGGGTTTGGTCGAAAGTTTTCAGCGCGTCGGACCAACTGGCGACAATCTGTTCCGGAGGGACGCCGGCTTGAATCTGGC
>Ga0335076_10003406_pt1 | contig 15984 bp, 11 predicted proteins | sample Lox_Sample_25_FD_206717 | JGI IMG/M metagenome (GOLD analysis project Ga0335076, IMG submission 206717) | Soil microbial communities from Loxahatchee National Wildlife Refuge, Florida, United States - Lox_Sample_2.5 | ecosystem: Environmental > Terrestrial > Soil > Wetlands | place: USA...
CTGGCTGATGAAGCTCACGACCTCGGCGACCTTGTAGTTGTAGTAGCGTGTGCTGTCCTCGGCCACGACTTCGCCGCCGACCGTGCAGCGCACACCGAGATCGTCCGGGTTCGGGATCTCGTCGCGCGTCACGAGCCAAGGGCCCAGCGCGCCGAACGTGTCGGTCCCTTTGTAGCGGGCCGCATAGGACAAGTGCTGCTCGACGCGCTCGGTCTCGTTCGGGTTGTCCTTCTTCGGATACAGCGCGTAGTAATGGAAGCGGTCCTCGGCGCGCATGCCGTTGCCCGTGACGTCGTCGAAGATGGTGTAACCGAACACGGCGTCGAGCGCGCGGGCCGCCGGGATGTCGCGCACCTCGCGGCCGATGACAAGCGCGAGCTCGGGCTCCGGATGGACGCTGCCGTAGTAGCTCCGGATCCGGATCGGCTCGTTGTGGCCGACGAGGCACGACGACGGCTTCAAGAAGAACGCGGGATGATCGGGCGCGCTGACCTTGCGCTCGTTGCTCGCCGAGTTGTTCATCGCGACCGCGCAGATCTTGCCCGGCCGGCGCACGGGCGGATGCCAGCGCACGGCGGCGGCCGGAATGCGCTCGACGGATTTCGCGGCGCGCGCGATCTCGAGCCCCTTGCCGAGCGCGTCGAGCAGCACCGGCCCGCCGCGGATCAAGTCGCGCATCTTCTGCTGCGGCGCGCCGCTCGGCCGCGCGAGCGGCAACGGCAACGCGAGCAACGCCTCGACGGAGACGAGCTCGCCGGGGCCGATCTCGGCCGCGACGAGGTCGCGGTCCTTGTAGCGGATGCTCGCGAGCTTCATAGCTAGTCGTTCGTCGGCATCGTGAACTCGGGACCCTTGCGCGCGCTGTCCGGCCACCGCTGCATCACCGACTTGTAGCGCGTGTAGAAGCGCACGCCTTCCTCGCCGTACATGTGGTGGTCGCCGAACAGGCTGCGCTTCCAGCCGCCGAAGGAATGGAACGCCATGGGCACGGGCAAGGGCACGTTGATGCCGACCATGCCGGCCTTCACGCGGCGGGTGAACTCGCGCGCGACGCGTCCGTCGCCCGTGAAGCAGGCGACGCCGTTGCCGTATTCGTGCGCGTTCACGAGCTCGAGAGCGGCCGCGAAGTCGGGCGCGCGCACGATCGACAGCACGGGACCGAAGATCTCTTCGCGATAGATGCGCATCTTCGGATCCACGTGGTCGAACAGCGTCGGCCCGATGAAGAAGCCGCCTTCGCGACCCGGCACGCGGGCGCCTCGGCCGTCCACGACGAGCCTCGCGCCCGCGCGCACGCCGTCGTCGATGTAGCCGCGCACCTTGTCGCGGTGTGCTGCGGTTACGAGCGGCCCCATGTCGGCGCGCTCGGCCGCGCCGTCGTTGACCGCGAGCTTGCCGATGCGCTCGACGAGCCGCTCGACGAGCTCGTCGCCGATCCCGCCGACCGCAATCGCGACCGAGATCGCCATGCAGCGCTCGCCGGCCGAGCCGTAGCCGGCGCCGACGAGCGCGTCCGCCGCCTGGTCGAGATCGGCGTCCGGCATCACGACGAGGTGGTTCTTGGCGCCGCCGAGCGCCTGGACGCGTTTGCCGTGCTTCGTGCCGTGCGTGTAGATGTGCTCGGCGACCGCGGTCGAGCCGACGAAGCTCACCGCCGCGACGTCGGGGTGCTCGAGCAGCGCGTCGACGGCCTCGCGGTCGCCCTGCACGACGTTGAGCACGCCGGGCGGCAGCCCCGCGCGCTCGGCGAGCTCGGCGAGCAGCAACGACGGGCTCGGATCGCGCTCGCTCGGCTTCAGCACGAACGTATTTCCGCACGCGATCGCGATCGGGAACATCCAGAGCGGCACCATCGCCGGGAAGTTGAACGGCGTTACGCCTGCGCACACGCCGAGCGGCTGGCGCAGCGACCAGTTGTCGATGCCGCCGCCGACGTTGTCGCTGTGCTCGCCGCGCAGGCTCCGCGGGGCACCGCACGCGAACTCGACGACGTCGAGCCCACGCTGGATCTCGCCGCGCGCGTCCGCGAGCACCTTGCCGTGCTCGCGCGTGACCGATGCCGCGAGCGCGGCCTGATTCGTCTCGATGAGATCCCTGAGCTTGAACAGCACGCGCGCGCGCTTCGGCGCCGGCGTCTCGCTCCACTCCGGCCACGCGGCCTTCGCGGCCGCGACCGCGCGGGCTACCTCTGCGCGGTCCGCGAGCGCGACCTCCGCGATCGCCTTCCCGGTGGCCGGGTTGAAGACGGGCGCGCGGCGGGTGCCGCCGCCTGCCGCTGCGCCGCCGATTCGGTGGCCGATCAGCACCGCGGGCGCGGGTGCATGCCGCTTCTCCGCGCCGGCGCGCGGAGCTTGGGGATCGAGAGTCATGGCGCGATTTTACTCCATGACCCGTGGTCGGCGGTCGGCGCGCCCCGCGTGGGGGGACGCGGATGCGCGCCGCCGCCTCCCTCCTAGAGCGAGTTCAGGAAGGCCTCGAGCGTCGCCTTGTCGTTGTCGCTCGTCGCCTCGTAGGCGCTCGTCACGCGCGCGGCCTGACCGCCGTGCCGCTCGATCGCGTCGCGCAGCGTGAACGTCAGGCCGTCGTGCATCAGCCGGCTGCGCGTGCGCAGGGCCCAAAGCGGAGCGGTGCGCATCTGGTTCGCGGTGCTCGCGAGATCCGGACTGATCGGAATGCCGTCACCCGTACCGACGTCGTGCAACAGGAAGTCGCTGTACGGATGGATCGTCTTGTCGCCGAGCGCGGCCGGCACCACGAAGTTGCCGCCGTTGATCGGCGTGCCGGCCGGCGACGTCCGATACGTCGGCGTGTGGCACGTCGCGCAGCCGATCTGCTTGAACACCGCTTCACCGGCGAGCACGTCCGCCGTGATGTCGCCGCGCGACGGCGCCTTCGTCGAGCGCATGAAGTCCGCGAACGCACGCACGTCGGTCCCGTCGTCCTCGGGATCCTTCACGGGGTCGTACTCGGTGCCGAAGCCGACGTAGACGCCGCTCGAGGTGTTCTCGTCCGGGAGCAGCGGGCTCGTGATGCCCATCTCGTTTAGATATGCGTCGGCGGAGAACGACACGAGGCTCGCGTGCTGCGCCTTCCAACCGAACCGTCCGATCCGCGCTTGGCCATTCGCTTCGAGCACGGGCGCTTGCACGGCGGTGCCTCGCATCGCGGCCGGCTGTGCGTTGCGCACCGCGAGGATCGCGGTATTCGGGATGGCCTCGACGAACCCTGACCCGAGCGTGTTGGTCGAGATGCGGAAAGTACGAACCTTGTCGTTCGGCGAGACGCGCTCGACGATTCGCGGATCCGTCGCGCGCGAGTGGATCAACGAGCCGCCGAGGGACTCGAAGAACACGCCGTCCTCGAGCCGCCCGGTGCGGTGCTCGGCCACTTGGCTCGCGCCGCCGGTCGCGACGTTCTGATGGCATTCGCGGCACGCCTGCGCGTTGTAGACGGGCCCGAGACCGTCGGCGCGCCGCTCGACCTCCTCGAAGATGAATCGGTCGTCGTTGAACGACCGGAACGGCACGACGGTGTTCTCCGCGAGCGTATCGAAGTCCGGCCCTTGGTCGAGATAGCCGTTCGTGAGGCTGTCGAAGCCCGTCGGGGCTTCGCTGAAACGCCGGCCCGCCGGAATCTGCGTGTCCACGACGGACGGATCCTCCGGCGCCGGCGATCCCCGCATCCGAAACCGATCGGCGCGATTCTGGGCCGGCACGTCGAGCATGAGCGACAGGCTCGCGGCCGCCGCTGCGGTCAAAAGCATCCTGGATCCTTTCATGATCCCCTCCCTGTGTGGTTTGTTGTCTCGGCTACGCACCGCCCCCGTGGCACGCAGCCCATCGCGAGATGCGAGAGCGACGAAGCAACGTTCGTACCAGCCCAGCGGTCGGCCAGATCAATCAGTGAGTTGAACGTTGCGCGGCTCGCGCGCACGAGCGACGAGTGTCGGCGGGTGACGACGATCGGAACGCGGCGCGGATTGCGCGACGGCGAGGCGTGCGGGAACAAGACAAAGAACGTCAGCGTGCGCGCGTGGTTCGGCCGCACGCGGCGGCGACGCAACGCTGTCGGCGAGTCGCGACGCGCATCGAAGTATAAGGAAGGCTCACTTGCGAGTTTTGAACGCGCGAAGCTGGTCGTTGAAGTCGGCGGCGGCGCGTTCGAGCTCGCCGACCATGCGGTTGTGCTCCTCGATCGCGGCGTTGCGGTCGGTCGTCGCGCGGTCTTTGTCGTCGGCGACGGCGTCGACGCACTTGAGGTATGCCTGACCGTCGACGACGAACGCCTTCACGTGCGTCTGTACCGAGACCATCTGCTCGATCGACGCGCTCCCGCCGTCCGGGATTTCGGGCGACGCGGGCACCTTGCAGTCGCCGACCGATTGGCTCGCGCTCGGCTCCGTATCGCCGGGCTGTACGGCGGCCTGCTCCGGCGCCGCGCTTCGGTAGAGCGCAGCGGCGTCCTCGTAGGTCGGATCGCTCTGGGAGTAGGTCGCGAAGTAGTCCTCGAGCACGAACCGTGCACGCGTCCGGTCGCCGCCCGCCAGTGCCGCGCGCGCCTCTTCGACCGCGACCCTGGCGTCGGGAGCCGCGCACGCCGCTCGGTAGACACCGATCCAGCGGCGCGCGTCGTCGTAATCTTCGGCCGCCGTCGCCGCGTCGATTCGCTGCTTGAGCGCGGCCTCGCGGCCGGCTTCGGGGATCGCCGCGAGCGCGCCCTCGTCGAGCCGGGTTATCGACTGGATCACGACGAGCGGCATCGGCACATCCTTCAGTGCGCCCGCCGGACCGGTCGGCAGGCGGCCGATCGAGTCGACGACGTCCAGGCCCTCCGTCACGCGGCCGAAGACCGTGTAGCCGGGCGGGCGGTCGAAATCCGCGTTGTCCTTGAGGTTCACGAAGAACTGCGACGTCGCCGTGTCGGCGCCTTCGCCGCGCGCGGCCGCGACCGTGCCGCGCTCGTTCCGCAATCCGTTGCTCGATTCGTTGACGACCGGCGGCAAAGTCGGGCGTCCACGCAACTTGCGATCGGCCCCTCCGCCTTGCACGACGAAGCCGGGGATCACCCGGTGGAACACCGTGCCCGAGTAGAAGCTCGTGTCGACGTAGCGTAGAAAATTCTCGACCTGCTTGGGCGCCTCGCGGTCCGCGAGATCGATCACGAATCGGCCGTGATCCGTGCAGACGGCCACTTCCGTCGCGCGCGCGGCTCCGCAACCGAGCAACGCCGCGACGGCGGCAAGCAGAAGCCGCTCGGGCCGCATCGACCGAACCCCCTATCCACCGTTTCGCCGGAGCATAGCATCGCCGGACGTGCGGCCCGGGAGGACGGAGCTCTAGGGAAGGTCCCTGCGGACGGCGCGGCCCGGTCGGGCGGCAGTCAGGACTTCGGCCCGGGCGCGTCGGGCGCGAGCGCGTCGTCGAGCACGAGCGCGCCCATCTCGCGGGCTCGTGCCGCCGCGTCGCGGTCGCCTTCGCCGGCGGACACGATCGAGCCCTTCATGAGGATGTGCCACTTGCGAGCAAAGCCGTCCCGATCTCTGATCCCGGCCTCGCCCGCGAGCTGTGCGAGGAACTGACGTACGCGCTCGAGATACTCGACCGTCGCGCGCCGTATTCGATCGTCGGGATCCGGCGTCTCGAGCATTACGTTGATGAACGTGCAGCCCTCGAAGCCCTCGACGCGGAACCACTCGCCGAACACGTCGAAGATCGCGAGCAGCCGCTCGCGTGCGGTGGATGCGCGGCGCATGACTTCCGCTTGCAGCCATCCGCTCGCCCAGAATTGCGCGCGCTGCTCGAGGAACGCGAGCACGAGCTGCTCCTTGCAGTTGAAGTGCCGATAGAGCGTCATGCGCGCGACGCCGGATTGTTCGATGATCGCGTCGATCCCGACCGCGCGGATTCCGTGACGCGAGAAGAGATCGTAGGCTGCCGCGAGGATGCGTTCCTTCGCTCTCGGATTCGGTGGGCCTGATGGTGCGGAGAGCAGCGGCGAGGGCGGCGAAGAGGCGCTCATGTAAGCCAAGATCATAACAAAGTCGAGAGCGACGGGTAGGGGCGTCGCCGCCGACTGCGCTAAAATTCCACGGCGGCGGTCGCATCGCGAACGAGGAAGGCTTGATGAAGGGTAATACGAAGGTGAATCCCGCAATCCGAGTGCGGTGGATTGCCTCGATGGGTATCGCGGCCGTTTCCTCAACGACGCTTTCGGTGTCCGCCCATCACTCGTTCGCGGGGGAGTTCGACAGCACGAAGAACACGCAGCTCGTCGGTACGATCTCGCAGGTCGAGTGGATCAACCCGCACACATATATACATATCGACGTGAAGGACGAGCACGGCGCGGTTTCGACCTGGCGCCTCGAGTCGTTGCCGACGGCGATGATGCGCAAGGCGGGTCTCACGAAGGAGCTGATCATGGGCGACGGCTCGCCCGTCACGGCGGATGTGATCCTCGCGCGCGACGGCACGCAAAATCTAGCGTGGGCCATGAAGCTCACCTACGCGGACGGTCATTACTATCAACTCGCCGCGCCGCCAAACTAACGGCGGCAACTCAGTCGGGGGAATCTCATGCACGGCAAGACGCTCTCGCTTCCTTCCGCGGCGCTTCGTAGCGTACGCGGCGGCACGGTTACCGTGCTGCTCGCGCTCTCGGTCTCCGGAGCGGCGAGCGCGGCGGACGGGATCCCCCGAATGCCGGACGGACATCCCGATCTCACCGGCACTTGGGACAACGGCTCGGGCATCGACTTCGTGCAGCCGCTGCGTAAAGGCGATTCGATCTGCGTCAGGGGCTGCGAGCCCGCGGCCGCCTCGGCGAAGGGTTCGTCGGCCGCGCCGCCGCCTCCGAATCGGCCGAAGTACAAGCCCGAGTTCGCGGCGAAGGTCGCGGACCTCTCGGCGCGGCAAGTGCAAACGGATCCCGTGCTGCGCTGCTTCTCGCCCGGCGTGCCGCGAATCGGGCCGCCCGACAAGATCGTGCAGCGCGCGAACGAGATGGTGTTCCTCTACGACGACGTGTCCGGCAACTTCTTCCGGATCGTGCCGACCGACGGCCGGCCGCATCGCAAGGACGTCGAGGATACGTCGCTCGGCGACGCCGTGGCCCATTGGGAAGGCGACACGCTCGTGGTCGAGTCGACGAGCTTCAACGATGAAACGTGGCTCACCGACGACGGCGCGTTCCATACGAAGGACCTGCGCGTCGTCGAGCGCATCAAGCGCACGAAGGACACGCTCGAGTGGACGGCGACGGCGTACGACACGAAAGTGCTCGTCGAGCCGTGGACGATGAACACTCGCATCGCACACCTGACGGACGATGAAATCGTCGAGGCGGCTCCGTGCCTCGAGCGCGACCTCGATCACATCGTCGACGGTTCGCACCACACGAACCCGCGCTAACGCTCGGGGTCGTCCGCCCGAGCGGCGCTCCCGCGCCGTGTGCCCTGGCTCATTGCGCCGTGCGCGGGTAAATTGGTTCGCGCTTCCGTTCCCAGGTCAGGCAGGCGGCCTTCCGATGTCGATCGCGAGCGGGACTCGTTTGGGTCCTTACGAAGTACTGTCCGCCGTCGGCAGCGGCGGCATGGGCGAGGTCTATCGCGCGCGCGACACGCGTCTCGACCGCGTCGTCGCGATCAAGGTGTTGCCGGCGCCACTCGCACGCCATCCGGAGTTGCGCGAGCGATTCGACCGCGAAGCCCGAACCATCGCCGGCCTGAGCCATCCGAACATTTGCACGCTCTACGACGTCGGCCATCAGGACGGCATCGACTATCTAGTCATGGAGCTCGTGAACGGCGAATCGCTGGAAAAGGCGATTCCGCGCGACGGGCTGCCGCTTACGGAGGCGGTCGAGTACGGCGCGCAAATGGCCAGCGCGCTCGCGGCGGCGCACGCGGTCGGAGTCGTGCATCGGGACGTGAAGCCCGCGAACGCGATCGTCGGCGCCGATTCGCAGGTGAAGATCCTCGACTTCGGGCTCGCGAAGCTCATGGACCCTCCCGCGGCGGGCGCGGGCGAGCGCCGTGCCGCGGCGACGGAGATCGGCGCCGTGATGGGCACCGCGGATTACATGTCGCCCGAGCAGGCGAGCGGCAAGCCCGTCGACCATCGCACCGACATCTTCTCGCTGGGCGCCACGATGTACGAGATGCTCGCGGGTCGCAGGCCGTTCGAGCGCGCGTCGCAGGTCGACACGATCCACGCGATCGTCCACGAGCCGGTTCCGCCGCTCGAGCAGCCGCCGGAGCTCCAAGAGATTCTTGCCAAAGCGCTCGCGAAAGATCCGAGGGACCGTTACCAGCACGCGGGCGACCTCGCAATCGACCTCCGGCGTTTCGCGCTGAGCTGGCGGGGGCGCTCGTTGCCGAGCATGCGCGGCGTGACGCCTGCGCCGGCGAGATCCAAGCGCTTGCCCTGGATCCTTGCGGCGGGCGCGGTGCTGGTCGTGATCGGTGTACTCGGCGCGCAGCGTCTACTCTCATCGCGCGCCGCTCCGTGGACGAACCCGCTGGACACCGCCACGTTCAGCAGGCTCACCGACTTCGACGGCAGCCAAACACATCCCGCGATCTCGCCGGACGGGAAGTTCGTCGCGTTCCTATCCGACCGCGGCGGCGCCATGGACATCTGGCTGAGCCAGACGACCACCGGCGGCGCCCCGACGAATCTCACGCGTGGCCGAATCGGGGATGCGAACCCGCCGCTGCGCGGGCTCGGATTCTCGGCGGACGGTGCCGAGGTGTGGAGCGCCGGTGTGAAAGCGAGCCAAGACGTGCAAGGCCGGCGGCTCATGCTTTGGCCGCTCGTCGGCGGCGCGCAGCGCAACTTCCTCGACGAGCGCGTTGCCGAGGTCGCCTGGTCGGTGGACGGAGCACGCGTCGTCTACCACACATGGGAAGACGGCGATCCGGTGTTCGTGGCGGATCGCAACGGCGAGAACGCACGGGAGATCGTGAAGAGCGAGCCGGGGCTGCACAACCACTATCAGGTCTGGTCCCAGGACGGGCGCTGGATCTACTTCGTGCGCGGCCGGCCGCAGACGCGCGAGATGAATCTCTGGCGGATCTCACCGGACGGCGGCAATGCCGAGCAGCTCACGCATCTGCCCCTCGGCGCCGACATCACGTACCCCGCGCCGCTCGATGCGCGCACGGTGCTCTACGTTGCGCGTGACGACGGCGGCGCGGGTCCGTGGCTCTGGTCGTTCGACGTCGCGGACCGCGTGTCGCGGCGTCTGATTTCCGGGCTCGAGCAGTACACGGCGGTAGCGGCAACGGCGGACGGTAAGCGGCTCGTGCTGACGTCTTCCAACTCGCAGGAGAGCCTGTGGAAGGTGCCGATCGCCGACGGCGTTGCCGCTGCCAAGGACGTCGTGTCGTTGCAGCTGCCGACCGTGCGTGCGCAAGCGCCGCGCTACGGCGGCGGCACGTTGTTCTATTTGTCGTCGCGCAGTGGTGCCGACGGGCTCTGGAGCTACCGCGACGGGCAGGCGAGCGAGATCTGGAACGGCTCTGACGGTGCGCTGCAATGGCCGGCCGCGATCTCGGCAGACGGGAAGAGCGTCGCGATCGCTTTGACGAGGGCCGGGAGATGGCAGTTGCACGTGATGGGTGCCGACGGCTCGCCGCCGCGGCCGTTGTCGTCCGACGTCGACGTGCGCGGCGCCGCGTCTTGGTCGCCGGACGGGAAGTGGATCGTGGTGGCGGGCAGCGCCGGGGACGGCGACGGGCTGTTCAAGCTACCCGCGGCCGGCGGCGCGCCGGTGAGGATCGCGAGGGGCGCGTTCGTCGACCCGGTCTGGTCACCACGCGGCGATCTCATCGTGTACGGCGGCATACAGACGTTCACGCAGATGCCGTTGCTCGGCGTCCGTCCCGACGGCACGCCCGTGCCGCTGCCGAAGATCGAGGTGCGGCGCGACGGCGAGCGCGCGCGGTTCCTGCCCGACGGCTCGGGAGTCGTCTATATGCAGGGCGGTGCGCCGGACAACCAAGACTTTTGGCTGCTCGATCTCGCTTCGGGTCAATCGCGGCGTCTCACGGCACTCGGCGGCTCGGGGACGATGCGGACGTTCGACGTGACGCCCGACGGTCGGCAGATCGTTTTCGATCGCGCGCGAGAAAGCTCGAGCATCGTGGTCGTGGATCTTGCGGCAGCGAGCGCGAGCCCGACGCGGTGATCAATCGCACGCTACGAGCTGCTTGCACGTGAGCCCGGTCCGGAGCTCTCCGTCGATCTGCAGTTTGTTGCCGAGGTGCTGGCCGCTCCGTGGGTCGACCTCGCGGTCGTCGTAGCAGGCAGTCGCAAGCTCGCCGTCGGTGCTGATCGCATACGTCGAGTTGCGGAGAAATCGGAACGAAGTCGGTTGCCCCGGATCGAGCTCGCGGCAGTCGCGCGTCGAGGTGAATCGGGTCAAGCTCACCAGCGCATTCTCGGTGGAGCCTTCGACCGTATTGCGTTCGAGCCGCGCCGAGAACCGGGCGGTCCATGCGGTGTCAACGGCGATGCCGTCGCGCGTCTGGTACGGAAACCCCGCGTCCACGACGACACCCAGGGTGTTGTCGGTAATCCGGTTGTCCAGTGCCGTTACGGCGCAGTCCGCGACGCCGGAGGGCAACGACACGACGCCGAACATCAATATGCGCAACCCGAAACCGATATCGGGATTTTCGGTGTGATGGCTGAAGTCGTTGCCATTGATCTCGACGTCGGTGCGCTTCATCGAGCCGTCGACGGGGACGACCGACAAATCGCGCTCGTGTGCGAGAGTTGGCAGCGCGATTCCCCCCGCACAGACGAGGACCATCCCGCCCAAGGCGTTGTGTGTCGACGTGTTCTGCGAAACCTTAGAGGGGCCCGACGCGGGCCCTCGGTACGAGATCCCGGCCGGGTAATTGCGTAACAGCAGGTTTCGGATGGTGTCGCCGCTCGAAGCGCTGTGTGCGATCGCAAAGCTCCCGGCGCCCGTGATCGCGTTGCCGCGGATCAGGTAGTCGCGCACGAGGTGAGTCCAAATTCCGGTCCCTTGCCGAACGAGCTCGCACGAGCCTTCAGCCAGGCAATTGCCGCCAGCGTTGCACGCGTCGCCAGACTTGCATCGCGTGAAGCTCAGGACAAACCCCTCGATTCGGACGGCATTGCCGCTGCTGCGGACGACCGACCCGGCGTCGCGCCGCTCCGTGGTGGTGACCAGGATGTAGGGTTGGTTGCCGACCGCCGGTGGCTCAGCGATCAACGTCGTAGCGTCGGGCCGAACGGCCACGGGACGGCCGTGGTCATCGAGCGTGAGCGTGGTCGCTCCGCGCAACACGATTCCAGGCACGTCGATGACGAGGGGGAACGCTTCGCGCCGCGGGTTTGCGGCCAGCACGTCGGGAGCGAACGTGCCGACGTACGTGCCCGCTGCGACATTGATGCAGACGGGGCGCCGCGTTTGCTCCAGCTCGTGAGCGTCCAGCCGAATTCGGCGAGCATGGGCCAAAGCATCCGTGATGCGGGTGAAGTCGCCGCCCGGTCCGACCGACAACACGACGCCACGGGCGCAATCGCCCGCGTCGGCGGCCGGCGCGCCGAGTGCATCGGACTGCTGCAAGCGACAACCCGCCCCAAGTAACGCCGTCGCGGCGGTGAAGACAAGGACTAGACCGGTCCGCACACAACCCCCGCATCGCGGTCATCCGGCCGCATTGTGAGCCAGGAAGCTGACGCCTAGCTAACCGGCCGCGCGACTAAGCCTGCGCGCGCGACTCGCGCCGGCGCTCCGCTTCCTTCAGGAGCTTCTTCCGTAAGCGCACGCTCGCGGGCGTGACCTCGACGAGCTCGTCGTCGTCGATGAACTCGAGCGCCTGCTCGAGCGAGAACTTGATCGGCGGCGTGAGGATGATGTTCTCGTCGGAGCCCGCGGCGCGGATGTTCGTGAGCTGCTTGCCCTTCGTCGGGTTCACCATGAGGTCGTTGTCGCGGCTGTGGATGCCGATGATCATGCCCTCGTAGACCTCGGCGCCGTGGCCGATGAAGAGCGCGCCGCGCTCCTGCAAGTTGAAGAGTGCATAGGCGAGCGCCTTGCCTTGCACCATCGACACGAGCGCGCCGTTGATGCGCTGGCCGATCGAGCCCGGCGCACGCGGCGCGTAGCCGTCGAAGATGTGATAGAGGAGCCCGGTGCCGGCGGTCGCGGTGAGGTACTCGGTGCGAAAACCGATGAGGCCGCGCGCCGGAATCCGATACTCGAGCCGCACGCGGCCGCGCCCGTCCGGCATCATCGAGATCAGCTCGCCCTTGCGCTCGGCGAGCCGCGTCATCACGCCGCCTTGGTACTGATCCGCGAAGTCGACCGTGAGCTGCTCCCACGGCTCTTGCACGACGCCGTTGACGACGCGCTCGATCACCGCCGGCCGCGACACCGCGATCTCGTAGCCCTCGCGGCGCATGTTCTCGATCAGCACCGAAAGATGCAGCTCGCCGCGCCCGGAGACGCGAAACTTGTCCGCGTCGTCGGTGTCCTCGACACGCAGCGCGACGTTGTGCATGAGCTCCGTCTCGAGCCGCGCGCGGATCTGTCGGCTCGTGAGGTATTTGCCTTCCTTACCCGCGAACGGCGACTTGTTCACCTGGAACGTCATCGTGATCGTGGGCTCGTCGACCTGCAGCGGCGGTAGCCCTTCGCCTTCGCCGCGCGCGCACACGGTGTCCGAAATCTGCAGGCCGTCGATGCCGCTGAACACGACGATGTCGCCCGCGCCGGCCTCGGTGATCGATTTGCGCTCGAGCCCCTCGAATCCGTAGAGCTCCATGATCTGCGCGTTGCGCTCGGCGCCGTCGCGCTGCACGACCGTGACTGGCATGTTGCGCTTCACGACGCCGCGGTTCACGCGGCCGATGCCGAGGAGCCCGACGTACGAGCTGTAGTCGAGGCTCGATACTTGCAGCTGCAGCGAGCCTTCCTCCGTGACCGGCGGCGCGGGCACGTTGTTCACGATCGCCTCGAACAGCGGCTGCATGTCGCCCGAGCGCGCCTCGGGATCCCTCGACGCGTAGCCCAAGAGCGCGGACGCGTAGATCACCGGGAAATCGAGCTGCTTGTCGCTCGCGCCGAGGCGGTCGAAGAGATCGAACGTCTGGTCGAGCACCCAACCCGCGCGCGCGCCCTCACGATCGATCTTGTTGATCACGACGAGCGGCGTGAAGCCGCGCAGGAAAGCCTTCTGCGTGACGAAGCGCGTCTGCGGCATCGGCCCGTCGACCGCGTCGACGAGCAGCAGCACGCCGTCGACCATCGACAGCACGCGCTCGACCTCGCCGCCGAAGTCGGCGTGCCCCGGCGTGTCCACGATGTTGATGCGCCAGTCGCGCCAGCCGATCGCGGTGTTCTTCGCGAGGATCGTGATACCGCGCTCCCTCTCGAGATCGTTCGAGTCCATCGCGCGCTCGGGCAACACGGTGCGCGCGTCGAGCGAGCCGGATTGCTGGAGCAGCTTGTCGACGAGCGTGGTTTTGCCGTGATCGACGTGCGCGATGATCGCGATGTTACGGAGCCGTTCCTTGGGCAACATGGCGGTCAGCCGGGGGAGGGAAGGCGCGCATTATACGGACGTCCGGCGGCAAAGCTATCGAGCGCGTCCAAGGCCCACGGCAGCCCCGCCGCGGTTGGGACGCCGCTGGTCCGGCGGATGTCTTGCTGGGCGGCCGGCGCCGGCCGTGCCGACCGCGCGGAGCGACCCGCGAGCCCGCCGCCGAGCAGCACGCCCGGGATCGCGGTGATCGCGGCCGCGAGCGCCGCTAGTGCGATAGCTCCTGAATGAGCGAATCCATCTGCTGGAACTGCAAGCAGCCGCCCTTCGGCGGGCTCGGCGGGCAGCCCGTCGACCGCCAGCCGTAGTCCATCTCGAACACGGTCAGCACTTGCTGCTTTGTCGCGCCGCCGTGAATGAGCTCGGCGATGCGGGTGCGCATCGCTTCGACGTCCGCGCGGAACTTCGTGACGTCGGCTCGCGTGGACACGGGCCCGTGCCCCGGGATCGCCGTGTCGAAATCGAGCGTGAGCACGCCGTCGAGCGTGTGCGTCCAGTCGAGGAAGCTGCCGCCCTGCGCGTAGTCGACGTAGATGTTCGCGCCGGGCGGTTTCGAGGCCGCCGCGGCCGCGGCGGCCGGCGTCCGGCCGAGGAAGAGATCGCCGGTGTGCACTACCTTGAGCTCGGGGAAGTAGATCACCGCGTCGCCGCTCGTGTGGCCGCGGCCGAAGTACTTCGCGCGCACTTCCTTGCCGCCGAGATGCACCGTGAGCTCGTCGGCGAACGTGATGTTCGGCAGACCGATCGGCGTGCCCGGCGTGTCCTCGTAATACGGTTGCTTGATGTGCTCGAGGTTCGCGCGCACGTTCTGCTGCGCGATCACGTTCGCGATCGCGAGCAGCTTCGCATTGCCGCCCGCGTGGTCGTCGTGCTGGTGCGTGTTGATCACGTATTTGATCGGCTGGTCCGTGACGGACGCGACCTTCGCGCGAATGTCGTCGGCGTTCCTGTAGAACATGTCGTCGATGAGGATCACGCCTTCCGGCGTCACGTACACCGCGACGTTGCCGCCTTCGCCCGAGATCATGTAGAGGTCGCCCTTCACCCGCGCGATGTCGAGCGGGCGCGCGGGCTTCAACGCCGGCGCGGTTTGCGCGAAGGCGACGGGCGCAGCCGCGAGCGAGCCGAGTGCGAGCGTCGCGAGCGCAACGGCCTTAGCGGAGTTTCGACAGGTCATGGTCGGTTCTCCCTGTGCTGCCGCGCGGCGGAATTTGCGTGACGGTCGGCAGGCCCGACTCCGACGAAAAGAACACCGCGTCCACGCTGCCGAACGCGAGCCGATCGCCGTCGTGCAGCTCGCGCGTGCCGACGAGCGGCTCGGCACCGACCCTCGTGCCGTTCTTGCTGCCGGTGTCTTCGAGAATCGCGCGCGCGTCTCTGACCACGATCCGCGCGTGGCGTCGTGACACGCTCGCGAAGTCGATCCACACGGTCGACAGCGGATCGCGGCCGATCGTGTTCTCGCCCTCGGCGAGCGGCACGCTGCGACCGTCGACGACGATCCAGCGCCAGAGGACGCAGGTCGGCGACGACTTGCCGAGCGGGAGGCAAAACGCGTAGCCCACACGTTGCACGGTGCGAATGATCGGTGCCGCGCGATCGCGGTCGTCCAACGCGCGGCGCAGCTCCTTGATCAAGCCGACGAGAGTGGCGTCGGAGACGAACGTCGTCGGCCACATCGCCCGATGTAGCGCTTCCTTCGAGACGACCAGCGGCGCGTGCTCGACCAGCAGGACGAGCAGGTCGAACGCCTTCGGCGTGAGATGGATCTCGGCGCCTTCACGGCGCAGCAGCCGCTGGCCGGTGTCGAGCTCGAAGGCGCCGAATTTAGTCAAACCGGGGCTCATCTCGTTGTTTTCCCCCGCAATTCCCAGGGCGCTCCCCGGACCGGATGGTAGCATCCGTGGACGATCGGGCGAATAGTAGTGATCTGCGGCCCGTGGCCGACGCAGCACCCACCGTTTTCTCATGTATGCAGGGCCGCGGCTGTGCTAGATTCGAGCGGTCTTAATTCTGGGAGGAGACGTCGTATGCGTGCTTCGATCGCTTTTGCCGTCGGCGCCCTAGCATCGGTGACCTTCTTCACCTCGATCGACGCCCATGCCTGCGGAGAGAGCTTGTTCCGCGTAGGCAGGGGGGTTGCCTATCGTGCGCAGACCGCGCCGCTTCCGGGCAACGTGCTCGTCGTCGCGCCGAGTGCCCAATCGAAGGAGCTTGCAGAGAAGCTGAGCGCGGCCGGGCACAAAGTCCGCGTGGTGGATTCGCCCGAGCAAGTCGCGGAGGAGATCCGCAGCGGCAAGTACGACGTCGTGCTGGCTTCGTACAACGATCGCGAGATGATCGCCGCGGATTCCTCGGGCGTCGCAAAAGCGCCGGCGTACATCCCGGTCGCGACCGAGGACTCG
>Ga0335076_10003407_pt1 | contig 15982 bp, 12 predicted proteins | sample Lox_Sample_25_FD_206717 | JGI IMG/M metagenome (GOLD analysis project Ga0335076, IMG submission 206717) | Soil microbial communities from Loxahatchee National Wildlife Refuge, Florida, United States - Lox_Sample_2.5 | ecosystem: Environmental > Terrestrial > Soil > Wetlands | place: USA...
GGCGCACTGGGCGGCTACGTCTGCGGCTCGCACGATCTGATCGACTTTCTCTATCACCGCGCGCGGCCGTTCTTGTTCTCGACTTCGCATCCGCCGTCGGTCGCGGCTAGCTGCATCGCCGCCTTCAAAGTTCTGGAACAGGAGCCGGAGCTGATTGACAAGCTGTGGGAGAACACGCGCTTCTGGAAAAAAGAGCTCGGCGGGCTGGGCTTTAATATTGGTGGCGTAAATACGCCGGCCAGCGAAACGCCGATCACGCCCATCATCATCGGCGACGGCGCTCGCACCATGGAGTTCTCGCGCGAGCTGTTCAAAGAAGGCGTGCTGGGCACCGGCATCGCCTTCCCGACCGTTCCCGAAGGCAAGGCACGCGTGCGCACCATCATGACCGCCACGCACACGCGCGACGAGTTGACTCAGGCCCTGGAGGCGTTGCACAAAGTCGGCAAGCGGATGGGGATTATCTGAGCTCGGCTACCACACCTTGTACGGCAGGAATTTGCCCGACATGGTGAGCTTCACGCGATCGCCTTTGAGGTCTGGTTCTTTGTCCACGTGCACGCTGAAGTCGATGAGGCTCATGATCCCGTCGCCGAACTTCTCGTGGATCACCGACTTGATCGGCATGCCGTACACCTGGATGAATTCGTACAGGCGGTAGATCAGCGGATCGGTGGGCACAACCGGTCCCAGGCCTTTGGTCGGAAAATCGGCCAGCACCTTGAGCTCTTCACACGGCAATTCCAGCAGCTTGGCCAGCTTGCAGGTTTCTTCTTCGGTCGCCTTCGCCTGGTGATAAAAGAGCGCGGCGACCCAGCACTCGTCGTGGCCGAGCGCCTTGCCGATATCGGCGAAAGTCGTGCGCTTGGCCTTTTTTGCCGCCAGCAGTTTTGAGGTGATCTCCGGCAGTTCCATAGTTCCTCCGCAGGAGGCAGATTCTAGTTGCGGCTGGCGTCGCCCGGGCTATAGAAAAAAACGATGGCGGAAATCAACATCGTTTATCGCGCAGCCTACGCCCCCATTTTCTCGGCCAACTCTTCAAGGCTTGCAGTCACGTAGTCCCACTGACCGGGCGCAGCGGTGTCCGACTTCTTGCGCGGACCGTACTCCGCCGGGCGCGCGACGAACCCCGTACGCCATCCGTGAGAGCGCGCGGCCTCGAGATCGTAGTTGTGCGCCGCCACCAGCATGAGCGCGCGCGGGGGACGCGCCATGAGCTCGGCCGCGCCGCGATAAACGGCCGCATCCGGCTTGTAATGCTGGAAAAGATCGGCCGAGAGAACAACATCCCAGGGCGTGCCAGAGAACTTGGCCAAATCCGTGAGCAAGCCAACGCCGCCGTTCGAAAGCGTGCCGATTACGTACTTGCGCTGCAGGCGTCTGAGCCCGGCAACCGTGTCCGGCCAGGGATCGAGCCAGCGCCAGGCGCGCGCCATTTCGCAGCGATCGCTTTCCGCCAAGCTGCTCAACGCATGGCGTGGAAGAAGTGAATCAAGCGACTCGCGGTGCAGGGTGTCCAGGGTGACGTAAGGCCGCTCGCCATCCCGCACGCGCGCCAACGAAGGCTGATAGGCCGCGCGCCAGTCATCTACCAGGCTAACCCAGTCTGCTTTGAGGCTGTGCCGCTGCCCAAAGCGCCCGAGCCACTTCGGCAGGCTGGTGCGCCAATCGACGACAGTGCCAAACACATCGAACAACAGGACTTCCACACCGGCTGCATTTCCCTGGCTCATTGCCCGTCCGCCCTCTGCAACCTATTAAACCATGAGCCCCCAATCCCGATTCTTGTTCTGAAAACAGAACAAAGCCACTTTTTTGTTGTACGGCTTGGTCTTGTCCGCCAGAATTCGGGGTTCTTACTTGTTAAGCGGCGGCTTAAGGAGCTTTGGTATGCCCCACAAGGCGATTTTCATAGTTGTACTTATTCTCATTTCTTTCGAACTAGGCACGGCGCAATCGGGCGTCCAGGCGCGCATCACGCAGCCTGTCGATGAGCAGAAATTGGTCCGCCTCAGCGGCAACACGCACCCACTAGCGCAAGCGCAGTTCGACCGCGGTGCCGCGCCCGACGATCTGGCCATGAATCGCATGCTGCTGGTGCTGCAACGCGGAGCTGACCAGGAAGCCGCCCTCCAGAAATTGCTGGAAGACCAGCAGAGCAAGTCGTCGCCGCAATACCACAAGTGGCTGACGCCGGAGGAATTCGGAGAGCGCTTCGGTCCCGCCGACGCCGACCTGGCCGCCGTGACCAACTGGCTAAGGTCGCAGGGCTTTCGAGTCGGCAATGTTGCCGCCGGGAGGAATGTGGTCGAGTTCTCAGGCAGCGCAGGACAGATACGGCAGGCCTTTGGCACAGAGATCCACAAGTTCGTCGTCAACGGCGAAGAGCACTGGGCCAACGCCAGCGACCCGCAGATTCCCGCAGCGCTGGCGCCGGTAGTGCGCGGCATCGTCTCGCTGCACAACTTCCGCAAGCAGCCAATGCACCGGAACATCGGGCTTGCACCGCAAACCACCTTGTCTACGACAATCGGCACCGCTTACGGACTGGGTCCAACCGATTTCGCAATCATTTATAACGTGCTGCCGCTGTGGAGTGGGTCCCCCGCCACTGACGGCACCGGCCAGACCATCGCGGTGGTTGGCCGCTCCAATATCAACATTCAGGACATACGTGACTTCCGCACCGCTTTCGGTCTGCCGGCAAACGATCCCGTAATCACCCTCGATGGCCCCGATCCCGGGCTGGTGCCGGGCGATGAATCGGAAGCGGCCCTTGACGTCGAGTGGTCGGGCGGAGTGGCAAAGGGTGCGACCATCAACCTCGTGGTCTCGGAGTCCACCGAAGTCGCCGACGGGGTTGACCTATCCGCTTTCTACATAGTGGATAACAATCTTGCGGGAGTACTTAGCGAGAGCTTCGGCCAGTGTGAAGCCTCCCTGACCGACGCCGGAAATATCTTCTACCAGTTGATCTGGGAGCAATCCGCGGCCCAGGGCATCACCGTTCTTCTCTCCAGCGGCGATAACGGCTCCGCCGGATGTGACAGCGCATTTGTCACCGCCGGCTTTGCTACCAATGGGCTGGCTGTGAGCGGACTGGCCTCCACCAGCTTCAATGTAGCGGTAGGCGGCACCGACTTTGATGATGCCGGCATCCAGGCGCAATACTTCAATTCCACGAACGCTTCTGTCACCCAGGCTTCCGCCAAGTCATACATTCCGGAAAAAACGTGGAACGATTCCTGCGCCGCCGGAGGGGTAAACGGCTGCCCGGTTGTCACGCCTTCCTCCGTTCTCTCCGGTGGCAGTGGCGGTCCCAGCAATTGCGCGAGCCATGTGGGCGGGGTGTGTGCCGGCAGGGCCAAGCCTTCGTGGCAGACCGGCGTTGGAGTGCCCCAGGATGGGGTGCGCGACCTCCCTGACCTTTCCTTCTTTGGCGGCGGCAACGACAGCCTCAGCTTTTATCTCGTATGCGAGGCGGATCTCGATCCCGGCAATGCCTCGTGCAACCTCACCCCGCAGCCCGGTCAGAGCTTCGGAGGCCTGGGGGGATTTGTCGGCACCTCCGCTTCCGTGCAAGCTTTCGCAGGGGTGATGGCGATGGTGAACCAGAAGATGGGTGGCCGGCAGGGCAATGCCAACTATGTTCTTTACCCGCTAGCGGCAACCAACCCAGCCAATTGCAATTCCAGTTCGAGTCCCGACACCACGAATTGCATTTTCTATGATGTAACGAAGGGCAATATCTCAATGCCCTGTGCCGGAGGCACGCCTAATTGCAGCGACAGGACCTCCGGGACCGGAGTCCTGGCTGATTCGAATAACAATCCAGCCTGGCTGGCCACCACGGGATACGACCGCGCAACGGGCTTGGGGACCGTCAACGTCGCTAACCTGGTCACTAAGTGGAATACCGTGAGCTTCAGGGGAACGGCTACTACCTTGAGCCTTGGTCAGACTAATAGCATCCCGCATGGGACGGCAGTTTCCGTGAATATCACGGTGGCTCCAGGTTCGGGCTCGGGAACGCCGACAGGCCCGGTCTCGTTGATCGGAAATCCCCCGGCTAATCCGTCGAGCATCGACGGATTTGTGCTGAACAGCAGCGGGAACACGAGCGGTGCCAGCACCACGTTCCTGCCCGGCGGCAGCTACACAGTTTTCGCCCGTTATGCGGGCGATGGCACCTTTGGCGCCAGTGATTCCACTCCTCCAATCGCCATCACTGTTGGGAAGGAGAACAGCAGCACGTTCCTTCACCTCGTCACTCCCGACCGATCCGGTAATCCCGTCTACACGGTGAACACTGCCACCTACGGTTCGGAACTCTACCTTTTACGCGCGGACGTAACCAACGTGCCTGACGGCTTCCAACCGGGGCCGGCCTGCAGCACCGGCTGTCCCACCGGCAGCGTGACTATCAAAGACAACGGACAGCCGCTTGATGGCGGCACCTTCCAGCTAAACAGCGCCGGCTTTGCCGAGGATCAACTTATCCAGCTCACAGGCGGGGTGCATGCACTAACTGCCACGTACTCCGGCGACAATAGCTTCAACACTTCCGCCGCCACGAACCTGTCGGTGACCATCGCGCAGGCGAACACGACGGCGACGGTAGGGGCAAGCCAGACGACCGGCGTGACCACGATAACACCGCTCACTCTGTCAGCGGGAATTGCCACTTCGAGCGGCAGCCAAATCGGTCCCGGAGGAACAGTCACCTTCTTCAGCAATGGCACGCAGATCGGGAGCCCAGTCACGGTGCTGAGTTTTCCAGCCACCACAAGCGGGTTCGCGCGGGCGACAGCAACCATGCCATACACGTTTACGACGACCGGCACCGAGAACGTCACGGCGACGTATAGCGGGGACACGAATTACGCCCCATCGCCGGTTTCCAGCCCTCTCGCAATCACTGTAACCCAAGGGATCGACTTCGATTTAAATGGGCCAGGGACCCCTGTAATTGTGACCGCCGGCGGTTCTAGTACGGCGACGATCACGGTGGTCCCGGACGTGCCATTCACCGCACAGATTCCGGTGACTTGTCCAGCCGGCGTCTTGCCGCCGGGAGTAACCTGCTCACCCAGCCCGCTAACCATTTCCGTGAATGGAATCGCGCCCGTTACGGGCCAGTTAACAGTAAGCGTAGCGGCGCCCTCGGCGCCTGGTACGACGGCGGAACTTCGGCCTGCCAGGAATAGGGAGTACGCGAGCCTTCAGGGGCCTCCCACGGATGGGAATGGCTGGTGGAGGCTGAGTGCGGGCACCGGCCTGATGGCTATCGTCCTGTTTCTCCTGCCGGGACCACGGCGGCATCGCACCACGCTGGCGCTTTGGCTTGTATGCCTGCTGAGCTTCGCCATAGGTTGTGGTGGCGGGGGCAGCAGTGGCGTAACCGGTGGTGGCGGCGGAACCGTAGCCGCTGCGACCTCAAGCAGGATCACAGCTCCGCAGACGAAGGTGCCGCGAAACAGCCCGCTGAGCTTCAATGTCGCGGTGACCCTCGCCGCATCGGGAACCGCCGCGGGCAATGGGACGGTGCAGCTCTTCGACGGCACCACCGCGGTGGGCTCGCCGGTTGAAGCCGTGAATGGGGCGGCAGTTTTCAACAACATCACTTCGCTGAGCGTCGGCACACATCAAATCAGCGCTCACTACCTGGGAGACTCCAGCACCCTGGCGTCGCAGAGTGGCGCAGTGAACGTCACCGTAACCGGGAACACGACAATATCCATTCAATCACTGGTAGGATCGGGGGAATTTAACGGAAGCTTTGTTCTAACCATCAACTAGCTGAGGCGCCGCTCCGATGTCCAGAGTGCGGGCAGCGGCCACGCTAATCTCCCCGATAAGCGAACCTCCCGCCCACGATGGTCGCCACCGCTTTGCCGGTGAACTGACAGCCGTCGAAGGGCGTGTTGCGCGATTTGGAGAGAGACTTCGAGGCGTCGAAGGTCCAGCGCTTCGCGGGATCGAAGATGGTGACGTCGGCAGGAGCGCCGCGAGCCAGGCTGCCGCGTCCACGCAGGCTTAGCGCGCGCGCTGGGCCGGAAGTAAACAACTCCACGATGCGCGCCAGCGGGAGGCGCTTCTCGCGATGCAGCTTGCTCAGCGCCAGGGCCAGGGCGGTTTCAAGGCCGGTGATTCCGAACGGGGCGCGGTCGAACTCCACTTCTTTTTCGTAGCGCGCGTGCGGCGCATGGTCGCTGGCAATTGCGTCGATGGTTCCGTCGGCCAGTGCCACGATGAGCGCTTCGCGGTCGGCGGCCGAGCGCAGCGGCGGATTCATCTTGAAGCGCGTGTCATAGTCCCTGATGTTTTCATCGGTCAGCGTGAAGTGGTGCGGCGCCACTTCACATGTGACGTTCGTATGGTTGCGCCTGCCGCGGCGAATCGGCTTGAGCGCCGCTGCCGTCGAGACGTGCGCCACGTGCAGGTGCGCGTTGGCCTGCTTGGCGAGAATGGTATCGCGTTCGACGACGGAAGCTTCCGAATGTGCGCTCATGCCGCGCAGACCGAGGCGGAAGGAGGTTTCGCCTTCGTTGACGGAGCAGCCGGCGGTGAGGCGCGTGTCCTCCGCATGCTGCACCACCGGGATGCCAAGCTGCGCGGCCGTGGCCAGCGCCTGGCGCATGATGTCCTCATGCAGAATGGGATGGCCGTCGTCGGTGACGGCCACAGCGCCGGCACGCTGCAGGGCGCGGAAGTCGGTGAGGCGCTCGTCCTGGCTGCCGACCGTGGCAGCGGCGATGGGAAAGACGTTGACCACGGCGCCCCGCGCAGCATCGTTGATCCAGGCAATGATCTCCGGCGTATCCGCGATTGGCGCGGTGTTGGGCATGCAACAGACGGCGGTGAAGCCCCCCGCAGCAGCAGCAGCCGTGCCGGTAGCGATCGTCTCTTTGTAAGCCTGCCCGGGCTCGCGCAGGTGAACGTGAACATCGATAAAGCCCGGGGCAACAATCAATCCGCGTGCATTGAAGGTTTCCTCGGCGGAACTCTTGAGCTTGTTGCGCGGTGCAATTTCGGCAACGCGTCCCTCGCGCAGCAGAACGTCCATCTCGGCATCGACGTTGCTGGCGGGGTCGATGACACGTCCGCCCTTGATGAGAAGGGGAGCTGGCCGAGTTTTGTCTCTTGCCGTCACAAATTTCTTTGCCCGAATCGTGAAGGGGCACGGCTTCCAGCCGAAATCAGGACGGACTTTAGGCCCTGAGGGGCATTACCTCAGCGGCTAAAGCCGGCTCCAGTTGCGCTCTACGGCGCGCCTGAAGGCGGCCCGTTCACGAGTCTTCTCATCGCGCCGCTCCCAGCGCGGTTAGCAGCACGGCCATGCGGACGCACACTCCGTTAGCCACCTGCTCGGTGATGACGGAGGCGGACGCGTCAGCCAAGTCGCCGGAGAGCTCCAAGCCTCGAATCATCGGCCCGGGATGCATCAGGATGGCATCGCGCTTGGCCAGGCGCATGCGCTCGGGCGTCACCTGGTAGCCGGCAATATATTCATCCATCTGCAGCGGCAAGCCCGCCAGCCGCTCTTTTTGCACGCGCAGCACCATCACTACGTCGGCGCCGCGCAGCGCTTCCTCGATGTGGCGCGTCACCTGCACTCGCGGCCCCAGGCTCATGGCCACCTCCGGCAACAATCCCGCCGGCCCGCACAGCACAATGTGCGCGCCTTCTTTGCTCAGCAGGTGAATATTCGAACGCGCCACGCGGCTGTGGTAGATATCGCCCACGATCGCCACCTTCAGCCCGCGCAATTGCTTCTTGTGCCGCAGGATGGTGTAGGCGTCGAGAAGCGCCTGGGTGGGGTGCTCGTGCAGACCATCACCAGCATTAATCACGGGGACCTGGAGATGACGCGCCAGCACATGCGGCGCTCCCGAGGAAGGATGCCGAATCACGATGGCATCCGCGCCCGTGGCCTCGAGCGTCAGCCCGGTATCCACCAGCGATTCGCCCTTCTCAATACTGGAAGCGGTGGCGTGCACTACGGTGGTCATCGCGCCCAGGGCCTTGGCGGCAAATTCAAAGGAAACGCGCGTGCGAGTGGATGGCTCGTAGAAAAGTAATGCTATCCGCCGATCGCGAAGCAAAGGACGTGGCCGAGCGCCGTGCATGCGTCGCGCCAGGCGAAGCACGCGGTTGATCTCGTCGGGCTCGAGGTGTTCGATGCCGAGCAAAGAGCGGCTTTTCTTCATCGCGTGGGGCCGCGCTCGCTTCTCTCCACCATCTGGACTTTCTCCAGGTTATCGACTTCCTTGAGCTTGACTTCGATGATCTGCATGTCCGTAGTCTGCACCTTGCGTCCGACGAAGGCGGCTTCGATGGGAAGCTCGCGGTGCCCGCGGTCGATCAGCACCAGCAATTGCACCCGCGCCGGACGCCCGTGGTCGAAGAGCGCGTCGAGCGCCGCACGGATGGTACGGCCGGTATAGAGCACATCATCAACCAGCACCACGTTCTTGCCCTCGACCGAAATTTCCAGGTCGCTCTTCTGTACCAGCGGCTTAGGTCCGACGGTGGAGAGGTCGTCGCGATAGAGCGTGATGTCTAGGCTGCCGACGGGAATCTGCGCGTGCTCGATCTGGCTCATCGTCTTGGCAATGCGCTGCGCCAGCGGCACGCCGCGGCGGCGAATGCCAACCAGCGCCAGCCCTTCTACTCCGTTGTTCTTCTCCACTACCTCGTGCGCCAGTCGCACCAGCGTGCGCTGGATCTCCGAGGCGGACATCAGCAGATCTTTGTCCTCGACCGGCGACGATCCGGCCTTCGGTTGCGAACCCATAGCAGCCCTCTAAAAGACCTTGCATTCTACGCGTTGCGGCGGAAACCCGGCAAGGAATTACCCCGCCCCTCTAGGAGGATTGCTTGTTGCCCCAGATGGCCGCGCCGATCACGCCTCCCAGACTCGAAAAAACCAGAAAAACCAGGAAGAAGAGCACCACCAGGAAGGTAAAGATTGCAGCTAAAGCCCCAGGGGACATGAAGTTGCGCATCATCTCCTGAGCGCGGGGGTCGGGACTCTGGGTGGCCGCCTGCTCTACCGCTTTCTGCATGGCTTCACGAATAGCGGCTCCGGAGTGAAAGACAATCAGACGGAACGCCTGGGGAACGCTGTACAAAAGAAAACCCAGCAGACCACTCACGATTCCCAGGCGCGCGCCCATGCCCGCGCTGATGGCCGCGTCGGGCCGACGCCGGTGATACAGCCGCACCGCTGCCGCGCCCGCTGCCAGCATGCAAAGCCAGCTTCCCGTTAGCAACAGCAAACCGATGGGACCTTGTCCCAGGTGCAGGACAAGCCCGACTGCGACGGCAAGCAGCGATACCAGAAATATGGCCAGCGCCAGCAGCAACCCGGCGAGTGCTGCGGAGCGCGTACCCTGCCGCCAGTCAATTCTTGCGGCCGCCGGCGCCAGACTGATGGGCGGCGGGAGCGGCGACTGGGTCTCTTCGGCGGCGCTGGCGGGCAACTCCGTCAGCAGCGCCGGCTCGGAAGTCACCGCGGCCGAGACCCGAATCTGCGGCGCGCCGCAGTGCGGGCAGAAGGCCACGCCGTCCTCCACGCTCGCACGGCAACGATGACAGGGATGATCCACCGCGATTCAGGTTACAGGACGGGCCGGGAGAGGCGCAACGGCGCTCTAAGACGCAGCTCCCCTCGATAGCTCTCTCTGCAGGCGCTCGGCTAGAAATTGCTTGAGCAGCGATTGATAAGGGACATCCCGCTTGTTTGCTAAAACTTTAAGCTGCCCGAGCATCGCTTCAGGAAGGCGGAGAGAGATGGTGCGCAGCGTTGGGCGTAGGCTCGGAAACCGCCGTCGCTGCCCTCTGGACCACTGCGCGTAGCCGGTTGAGTCGTGCCCAGCCCAAAAGGCGCGCTCCTGGTCTTCCGAGGCGAATTTTGGAACGGCTTTACTCTTTCGCGTTTTCATACGTTCGCCCCTCTTTGCGCGTCATGTCCCGTGCCGAAATAACCCTGATTAGATGGCGCCTCGCCGTAAACGAAACAAACAGCAAACGGCCCGCATCAGTTTCGCCGAGGGCCAAAACCTCGGTTCGCTCAGAGAGTGCTCGCGATCGACTCGAACCAGGAGCGGCTCGTTGAGGAAGACCTCCTCCGCCTCCCAGAAAGCGACGCGGTGCAACTCCCGGTTCTTCCCGACATTCCCGTCATCCCAGTCAAAACCGATACAACCATCAAGCGGATCGCCTGAAGTCGTCTACTGCGTCCCTCTCTCCCCGCGTATCTGCACGTAAATCAGCGCGAAGCTCGAGCCCTTACCTTCGGATTTGAGGGACACGATGCGATGGCGATCCTCTGTTCCTGATACAAGATTCGTTTCATTGCCAACAATGCTCTGGCTGCAATGCCGATCGCCATGGACGAAACTGAAGCTGCCGTGGCACTCGAATACTTCGCCGAATGCCTTCAGTTGCTTGCGATAGAAATCGAGGAGCTTCTCCGGCGGATCGTCGGAACGGAACTTGATGGCGACCACTTTGACGCCAGCCACTGAACTATCGAGTGACAGGTTGGCGGCGTGCTTCTTTTCTTCATCCTCTGCCCGCACCGCGCCGGGATAAACCTCGAGCCCCGTGTCTTTGGGATCGACCTGCGTATTCACGTGCAGGCTGCCCACCGGGGTCTCGATATCCACCTTCTTCTCCGCGCCCTCACCCTGTTTTTTGACCTTGCAGCCGCACAGCGACGCTCCTGCCAGCGCCAACACGAGCAATCCCCCCAAGAATAATGTCGCCGCTTTCATGGACGGCCTCCTTGTGCCAGCGCCGGATGCTCGATGCCCGCGCCGCGCGCCGCGATCCCGGGAATGGTCACCGGCAAGCGCCCATGGATCGGAATCTCGGCAAACAATGCTTTTGCCGCGCTCACCTCGGAAACCGGCGCGTTGGAAAATGTGCAGAGATAATTCTCCACCTCCGGAAACTGCGCCGCCAGGTACGGATTTCCCAGCGCGACGAGCACGGTCTTAGCGGCATCGCGCTCGAGCAAGCGATGCAACAGCGCGGCCGTCGCGTCGTCCAGCGAGACCGAACCAGTAAGCACGCCGCGCACTCTGAGCACCTTGCCTCCCGAAGGCGACGCAATGGCGGCTGCCACCACGGTCTGCGCGCGCCCGGCTGCTTCCAGCACCTGCTCTGTCATGCCGCCGGCAATGCGCGGATCGACGTAGAGCACATTCACGCCGGGAGTGCGCGCGCGCAACTCGCGCTCCAGCACGCGTCCGGTGTCGGCGCGCACGTCATCGGAAATGATGAGCGCGAGCACACCGCTGCCTGCTGGGGCTGATGTCTGATACGCAGCCGACGACACAAGAGTTCCACTCGGGTGCAGCGGCAGGGCACGGCCGTTATCGCGCACCAAAGCGACGGCATCGTCAGCCACCCGCTGCGCCAGCGCCACGTCGGCCGGACGGGCGATGACCTGGGCGAGCGCGTTGATGTCCACCTGGCGCGCTTTGTTCAAACCAACTGCAGCTTTGGCGCGCAACACGCGCAGCACCGAGGCATCAATCTGCGCCTCGGAAATTTCGCCGCTGCGCACGGCGCCGACCAGCCCTTCGTAGGCGGCATTCAGGTCAGCAGGGATCAGGACTACGTCATTGCCGGCCTTCACCGCTTCCACCGCGGCGCGGGCGGGCGGAAACAGCCGCGTGATGGCGTTCATGTCCATCGCATCGGTGACAACCAGGCCTTGAAAGCCAAGTTCGCGCTTCAGCGTATCGGTAATCACGGCGTGCGAAACCGTGGCCACACGATTGGGATCGGGCTCGAGCGCGGGCACGGTGACGTGCGCGATCATTACGGCGTCGACCCCGCCTTCGATTGCCGCGCGAAACGCCGGCAGCTCCACGCTCTCCAGGTGCGCCCGGTCCGAGCCAACGCGGGCACGGCCCAGGTGCGAATCCGTATCCACATCGCCATGGCCGGGAAAGTGCTTGGCGGTGGTGAGCAGCCCGTTTTCGCGCGAAGCATTCAAGTAGGCGCGCAAATATGGAATCACCTGCTGCGGGTCCTCGCCGAAGGCCCGCGTGTTAATGATGGGATTGGCCGGCGATGAGTTCACGTCCGCGACCGGGAAGAAGTTCCACTGCACGCCGATCGCCCGCGACTCCTGTGCCACCACCCGCGCCATGTCCGCGGCGTATTGTGGATTGCCCGTGGCGGCAAAGGCCATGGCCGCGGGGAAGCCGGTGGTTCCGTGGAAGCGCGTGGCCAGTCCGCGCTCGAAGTCGGCGGCAAAAATCAGCGGCAGGTCGGAGTCGCGCTGCAGTTGGTTGGTGAGCATCGCAGCTTCGTAGGGCTGGTTGCGAAAAACGGCGCCGCTTTCCGACGCCACGGTGAGCAGTACCCCGCCGATGTGGTAGTGGCGGATGGTGTCGCGCAATTGCAGGTAGGCGGGACTGGCCAGGTTGAAGAACTCGGTCTGCGCGCGAATCATCAGCAGTTGTCCGATCTTTTCTTCCAGCGACATCTTGCGCAGCGTTTTCTGCGCCCATTTGTCGCCTTCGCGCGTGAGCCGCACGGGCCCGGGATGCTGCAGCTTGTCCTCGGCAAGAGCGGCGCATGCCAAAAAAAGAAAGCAGATCAACAAGCGTCGAGTAACGCTTTGCTTTTCACAAAAAAACTTCGGAAGCATGAGTGGGTTATAGCAGAGCAGCGGTGCATTGTCAGTCAGGCAGAGGCCTGGTACTCAGCCGCTTACAATTCTTCTCGTACAATCTCCGCAGCCTTCTGCTGAAGTCCCGGATCATCTCCAAACCCCTGCAGCCAGCGGACGTCCGGCTCGCGGCGGAACCACGTCATCTGCCGCTTGGCATAGTTGCGGTGTGCCTGCTGCGCCTCGCGAATGGCAGATTCGCGATCGACCGTCCCTGCCAGCAATGCGACCGCCTGCTTATAGCCGGGCGATTGCAGCGGCGGCGCCGACACGCCGTATCGCTCGAGCAGCCGCGCCGTCTCCGCTACCAGTCCGCGGTCGAACATGCTGCGGGCGCGCTGGTTGATGCGCTCGTAAAGCGCTTCGCGTTCTGGATTGAGGCCGATCCGCAGTATGCGGAAGCCGCGCAGCGGCTCACGCCCGCGCCGCCAGAGTTCGGTCATTTTCTGCCGCGACGCCAGGCACACTTCAACGGCCCGAATAAGCTTGGGCTCGTCGTTGGGATGGATTTTGCCCGCAGCCGTCGCGTCGAGCCGGCGCAGAATTCGATGGAGATGAGGCGGTCCCTTGCGGCCGCCGATCTTCCGCAGGCGCTTACGCATTTCTTCCGAACGCTTGGGTCCGGCAAACAGCCCTTCGAGAAACGCCCGCAGGTAGAGTCCGGTACCGCCCACCACAACCGGCATGCGCCTGCGTCCGGCAATTTCAGCCACCACCTTTCGCGCTGCCTGCGCGTAATCGCCGGCCGTGAAGGCCTCGGTGGGCTCGGCAATGTCCAGCAAGTGGTGCGGAACGCGGGCACGATCCTCAGGCGACGGTTTGGCCGCGCCGATGTCGAATCCGCGATAGAGCGCCACGGAATCGCAGTTGACGATTTCGCTATCCGAGCTTTCCGCCAGCACCAGCGAGAGGGCGGTCTTGCCGCTGCCGGTGGGCCCGACAATCGCTATCAGCAGCGGCTCAGGGGAAGCGCCCAATTCAGCGGTAACTCCAATGAAACACCCGCGCAAAGCGAACGACAATGAAGATCAGGATCAAGAGCCCGATCAGGATCAAGCCCAGAGTTTGCTGGCGCCCAGGGTGCATGCGGGGATTGTAAGCCTAGAGATAGGAAACGTGGACCTAGCGCAGGTTCTGCATCTCGGCGGCAGTGGGGTTGTAGTAGAAGTGGAAGACCAGCGCCAGATACTGTCCGCCGAATTCGTGCGGCAGCGGCGGAAACGGGTTGGAGCCGGTAATGCCGCCCCAGGCGGCGCGGTCGAGGGAAACGTCGCCGGAAGGCCCGGCCAGCTTCATGCCCGCCACACTGCCGTCCTTCAGGATTGCAAACTGGATGGAAACCTTGCCCCGCTTCATCAATGGCGGGCGCGCGACATCGGGGATGATGGCGTACCAGTTTTGCTTCACGTCCTGGAGTACGCGCTCCAAATAGGGCCCGAAGTCGACCCCCATCGTGTCGCTGAGAATCTCCAGATTGCCCTGCACATTGCCGCGCCCGTTGCCAACGCCAAAGCCGCCGACGTCGCCCCCGCCTCCCCCCATGCCTCGGCGGGCAGCGCTTTCGCGCGCGGCCTGCTCGATCGCCGAGCCAGCCGAAAGCGGCGCCTTCGAGAACAGATTGGGCGTGCCGGCAGGCGACGAAGGTGGCTGCACTCGCGCTAGTTGGTTAGCCGGGGGGCTCTGCTGCGGCGATGCCGGCGCGGCCTGGGCCGGCGGCGAGGGCGGCGCTGCCGGCCCTGGATGCGGCATCGAGCTGTCGCGCAGCTCCCGCAGGGTGCGTTCGTCCACCGTTGGATGGCGCGTCATTGCAATACGGTCTTTGTCCGAGATGATGTCCGTCTTCGGCCGCTGCGAGACCCGCTGGCTGTCTTTCGGCATCGCCAGGTAAGTCAGCTCGCGATCACGATTGATGAGCTCCTGCGCCGTCCACACTTTGACTTTCTTATTGAAAGAGTAGTGCAGCAGCGTAGGCACGGTCATGATCAGCAGAAGGTGAAAGATAATGGAGAGCAACCCGGCTTCGCGCAAGCGGCTGCGCGCGCGCTCGTCGCTCATCTCGATCACCAGGACCGGAACTACATGGCGTTCGGTATAACGCTCGTAATCCTCGGAGCGTTCACGCGTAGCTGGCTCTGTGGTTGGCATCTAAGCCGCGAGACACCTCTACTTCTTGCCTGGAGACACCCCTGTCTGACCGCGGGCTTGGCAGTGTTGCTTATTGTCTCACACCGGGAGAATGATTCTGTTAGACGACTGGGAACAACGAGAGGATTATCGGCGCGCTTAATCCGCCGCGGGCTGTGCGGCCTGCGGCGGCGCAGCCGGCAGCAGTGCCTTGAAGCTCTCGCAGTCGGGCGCGGAGCGATAGACCGGACAAAAGTAGCAATCCTGCGCGCAGACCACCGGGCAGGTAGCGCGGTTGCTCCAGCAAGGGCGAGTTGCATCCGCGATGACCGGGCAGCCCTGCTTGTTTTCAAAGCCGCAGTTGCGCAGCCGCCAGCAAGGCAGTTTGGCGAGTATGTGGCGGATCCCAGCCAGGTTCAAACGCGCTTCCCGCACCAGTCGCAGGATCAGGGCGATCCAGGGAAAGTCGTTTTGCGTGAAATAGCGTGTGCCGCGGGCCGACTTGATCGGCAGCAACAGGCCTTCACGCTCATACAGGCGGAGCAGATCGACCGAAACTGAGAAGTGCTGGGCGACAGCGCCGATCTTAATGCTGCCGTTCGGCAAGTGCCCCTGCTTTTTTTCGATCCCAACGCGCATAAGAGGAGCGCTAAGCTCCAGCGACAACATCCTTCGACCTATCATGTGCACGTTCCGCACCAATTTTGCCGGTTAATCGCCAAGCTCGGGAACTCCCTATTGTCAAGGAGTTAGGAGGCACACCCAGTGTGGACCGCTCGGCCCTTCGGTTCGGCCTCGCTATTTGCCACACCCACTGGCGCATTCTCGCCCAAGCCGGATGCCATATTGACCCCGATCGGCGTTGCGCGGTTGCTACAATACCAGCGCTTATGTCGACGCTCTTCCAGGCGCCTGCCTACGATCCCGCGCGCGAACGAAGGCGAAAGCGCGTCATCATCGTCCTTGTCATTGCGATCGTTATGGCGGTGCTGATGTACTTCCGCTTCCGCAACTGGCCTTACGAGCACGTGGTCCACAACTTCTTCGTTGCGCTTGAACGCCAGGACTATGAAAAGGCCTACGGCATCTGGATGCACGATCCCAACTGGCAGCAGCACCCCGACAAATACAAGAACTATCCTTTGGGCGCGTTTGAGATGGACT
>Ga0335076_10003411_pt1 | contig 15978 bp, 12 predicted proteins | sample Lox_Sample_25_FD_206717 | JGI IMG/M metagenome (GOLD analysis project Ga0335076, IMG submission 206717) | Soil microbial communities from Loxahatchee National Wildlife Refuge, Florida, United States - Lox_Sample_2.5 | ecosystem: Environmental > Terrestrial > Soil > Wetlands | place: USA...
GAAGAGGGCTTCTCCCGGAGCCAGGGTCAGGAGGTTCAGATAGAGCGGGCTCAGGGCGGAGACGTCGGCGGGGTACCGGGTGAGGAGGCGTCCCACCCAGTCCCAGGCGGGATCGGCCCGGCGCCGCTCCGCCTCCGCGGCCGTTCTCTTCAGGACCGAGGCCTTCTCCTCGGCGTCGAGGGTCATGAGGCGGGCGAAGAGCGCCCGCAGGCCGAGCGGAGTGCGCTCGCGCGCGAAGCGCGCCAGCTCGGCCGCGATCTCCGGCCGAGCCAGCGGCTCGAGGTTGCGGGCGATCTCGTCGGCGGGCCGAAAGCCCTCGAGCGCGACGAACGGCGAGATCGCGCAGACGAGCTCCGGCTTGTGGTTCGGGTCCCGGTAGTTCCGGCGCGGAGCGTCGATCGGTATCCCCTCCGCGTTCTCCCGGTCCCAGCCGCGCCGCGCCTGGTCGTGGTTGGGGTGGGCCTGGATGGAGAGAGGCTCGGCGGCGGCGAGGACCTTGAGGAGGAAGGGCAGCTCGTTGCCGAAGCGATCGCAGACGTCGTGCCCGAGGAGGCCGATCGGATCGGCCTGGATCGCGCTGTCGAGCGTCCCGAGGTCGGGCGGGGAGACGATGCGGGACGGAGCCTTCGGGTGGGCGCCGATCCAGAGCTCCGCCTCGGGGCCGCACGCCGGCCGGCCGAGCAGCTCGGCGATGGCGGTGTGGGATCCCCAGGCGTAATCCTGGATCGGGTTCTCGAGCACGAAAACGGAAGGGCCCATCGAGAGCGCCTCGACCCGAGGCGCCCCGACTATAAGACGCGGCACCCGCGCCTGTCGAGGCGGTTCTCGGACCGGCCGCCGGCGCGTCGATCGGCCCCGCCACGGCCGCTCGCCGTCCCTCGTCGTAAGATGATCGGTCTGGGTCGATGAGAGGCAGGATCGGCGTCGTGCGGATCGCGGGCCTCGGCGTCCTCGTCTTCGCGGCGTTCGGTCCCCCGTCCTCGTCTCCCGGGGAGCCCGCGCGCGCGGAGAGGCCGCCGTGGCGAGCCATCACGACCGCACGGCTGCTCCAGGCCATGACGAGCGTCCAGGGCTACGAGCTCGCGGCGACCGCCAACGGGCCGCGGTTCCAGGCCGACGTGATCCTCGACCTGGTTCGCGAGGCGCAGAGCGTGGACCCGGAGCGCCGGCCCCTCCTCATCGGCCACCGCGAGTGGTACGAAGCGTTCCTGGCCCGCACCGGCCTGACGCCCTCGCAGGCTCCCGTCTACGTGCGTCGCCCGTACGAGATGGGCCAGGAGCTGGCGGTCGACTATCGGAAGGACCGGATCGTCGAGGCGGTGCTGAAGGGGCCGCCGCCGCGGACGGTCGCCGACGTCTGGAACTTCTGGGCCCGGACGCCGGGCAAGCCCGACGCGTACTCCTACGACGACACGCACGCCAGGCCCGCCCTGCGGGTGACGTCGAAGCGGCTCGTCCGCTACCGGCTGGTCGACTACGAGGATCGCCTCTGGTACACCGAGGTCTCCGGCCTCTACGGCCGTCCGACGAGCGGGGCCCTGGGCGTCCTCTTCGACATCATCGGCGAGGCGCGGGTCGAGGAGAGCCGAAGCGCCTTCGCCGCGGACGGATTCCAGGTCGTCCGCGGCCGCGCCACCAAGTGGGGCCTGAACCGCACCGAGACGGTGACCGTCGGCCCGGACGGCCAGGCGGACCGGGGCGTGCCCCCGGGCCGGCCCGATCTCCTGGCTCTCGAGGCCCGTCTGCGCGAGACGCTGGCCATCCGCTTCCGGCCGTTCCCGAAGGAGCCGTGGTGAGCCAGCTCCTCGGCGTCCTCAACGGGCGCCGGGGGAGGGGGCAGGCGCGGCCGGGGCCAGGGCGGCGGCCAGCTCACGGAGCTTGGCCTGGACGAGCGCCACGTTGCGCGGGCCGATGCGCAGGAACTGCTTCTGGGCCGGCGTGAGGGCCTCGAGCTTCGCGTCGGCGTAGCGGAAGCCGATCGCGTGCGGGACGAGCTCGACCTCGTCGCGCAGCACGGGCACGGCGAGGAGGGCCTCCTTCGCCTTGTCGAGGGCCTTCGGGAAGCCACCCTCGGGGTGGCCGAGCTCGACGTAGGCGGCCTCGAAGAGGGGGGCGAGCGTGCGGAACGCGGAGGCCGCGGCCTCCGCGTTCACGGAGGCGACGGCGTCGCCGAAGCGGTCGTAGCCGGAGAAGCCCGCCGGATCGGGCACGAGGAGACGCCCCGGCCGCCGCGCCGGCCGGAAGCGCTCCTTCGGCGCGAGGAAGTCCAGGTGGGGTCGCGGCGTCTCGCCGTCGGCGACGTTCACGACCACCACCGTGAGCGTCCGGACGAGCGCCGTCCGTGCGAGCCAGCGCGCGATCTCGGGGTGGGAGGAGAGACCGGCCGCCATCTGCCGGACGACGGGGTCGCTCTCGTCGAGGGAGGGAAGCAGGATCTTCGGTGTCGGTGCCGGCGCGGCGGCGGCCGCGGCGGCGGGGGCGGGGACCGCCGCGGCCTTCGGCTTCTCCGGGTGTCGGAACACCAGGAAGAGTACGGCCAGGAGGCCGACCGCCACCACGGCGACGGCGGCGAGCGTCACCGGGAAGAGGAAGCCTTCCCCCTTCTTCCCGGCGTCCCGCGAGGATGAAGGTCCGACCGTGGGCTCGGGCCGGCGCGTGGGCTCGATCTCGAAGTCGTCGAGGTCGTCGGGCATTTCACCCTCCTCCTCAAGGTTACCGCGACCGCGGGACGAGCGACCCTCTCCAGGTCAGTTTGGTGGTCGCGCGCCGCGATGGCGGGAGTACCATCGGCACGGCGCGGTCGGCCTGCGCGCGGGAGCACTTCGATGCGCTTCGTGGTCTTCAACCAGAAGGGCGGAGTGGGCAAGTCCACGGTCGCGGCGAACCTCGCCGCGGCCGCGGCCGCACGAGACGAGCGGACGCTGCTCGTGGACCTCGATCCCCAGGCGAACGCCTCGCAGTACGTGCTGGGAGCCGTCGCAGCGGAGGCGAAGCCCAACCTCGTGGACGTCTTCGAGGAGAGCCTGTCGTTCCGGCTCTTCAAGACGGACCCGAAGCTCTTCGTCCACCCTTCGCCCCATCCGAAGCTCGACCTCCTGCCCGCCCACCCCGGCGTCGAGGGGCTCCTGCCGAAACTCGAGTCGCGCCACAAGATCTTCCGCGTCCTCGAGGTCGTCGACGCGCTCGGCTATCCGACCGTCTTCTTTGACACCCCGCCGGCCTTCAACGTCCTCACCCTTTCTGCCCTCGTGGCCGCCGATCGCGTCCTCATCCCGTTCGACTGCGACGACTTCGCCCGCCGGGCGATCGGGCCCCTCCTCGAGAGGGTCGAGGAGGTCCGGGGCGACCACAACCCGCGCCTCCGCGTCGAGGGAATCGTGGTCAACCACTTCCAGGGCCGGGCGAACTTCCCGCAGCAGGCCGTCGACGAGCTCGTCGCGGCGGGGCTGCCCGTCCTCGAGCCTTACATCTCGGCCTCCGTGCGCGTCCGGGAGTCGCACCACGCGGCGAAGCCCATGGTCTTTTTCGACCCCTCTCACAAGGTCTCGGGCGAGTTCGAGGCCCTCTACGAGCGCCTCCGGGCACCCCGCAAGGACAGGCGGCGGGCGAGCTAGAATCCGGAGAAGGAGACGCCCGGCGACCCCGGGGACCCGGAGGACATACGGATGGCCCACACCTACGAAGACCTGAAGAAGAAGACGATCGAGGAATTGCGCGAGATCGCGAAGGGGCTGGACCACGAGTCGGTCAAAGGCTTCACGCAGATGAACAAGGATCATCTGCTCCCGGCGATCTGCGCGGCCCTCGGGATCGACGTGCACAAGCACCCGCACCACGCCGCGGCGGGGATCGACAAGTCGAAGCTGAAGGTCCGGATGCACGAGCTGCGGGCCGAGAAGGCCAAGGCCATCGAGAAGGGCGACCACGCGCGTCTCAAGGCCGTCCGCCGCGAGTACCACCACCTCAACCGCAAGATCCGCGCGGCGACCGTCTAGAGAGGCCCGCGCGCCGGTCTGGCCGGTATCGTCCCGAAGCGTTCGGTGGCGTCACTCGTCCGCGCAGAGGCAGTGGGCGTAGACGCCGTGGGGGTCGTTCCACCGGGCGAGCTGCTCGACTTCGGCCTGTAGCGCCCGCAGCCGTCCCGCCACCGACAGGGCGGACGCCGGCGCCGACGGCTCGCTCCTGGCGCCCGCCGCCGCCAGGGCGTCGAGGGCTCCCGCGGCCAGCATCGAGACGAGCCTCTCGCGGAGGCTCTTCTCCCTCTCGACGTAGAGCACGCGGTAGCCCTTCTCGAGCCTCGCCCGCCGCGCCGCCGATTCGACGGCCTGGTCGAGGCCCCCCAGCTGGTCCACGAGCCCGAGGCCCTTCGCGTCCTCGCCGCTCCACACGCGGCCCCGGGCGATCCGGTCCACCTGGTCGCGCGTCATCTTGCGCGCCTCGCCGACGCGGGCCAGGAACTCCTCGTAGCCGTGGTCGATGCTCTGCTGGAACACGTCGGCCACCGCGGGGTCGAGCGGCCGGTCCGGGCGCAGGGCGTCCGAGAAGCGCGTCGTGCCCACGCCGTCCGTGTGGACGCCGAGGTACCTCGCGAGCGGCTTGTCCACGGTGGGGAAGAGGCCGAAGATCCCGATGGAGCCGGTGATCGTCTCCGGGGCCGCCCAGATCTCGTCGGAGGCGGTGGAGATCCAGTAGCCCCCCGAGGCGGCCACGCTGCCCATCGAGACGACGAGCGGCTTGCCGGCGAGGCGCACGAGCTCGCATTCCCGCCGGATGATCTCCGAGGCGAGGACGCTCCCCCCCGGGCTGTCCACGCGGAGGACCACGGCCTTCACCGACTCGTCCTCTCGGGCCTGGCGCAGGAGGCGCGCCGTCGAGTCGCCGCCCACGGTCCCCGCGGGCTGGGTGCCGTCGAGGATCGTTCCCTTCGCCACGACGACGGCGACGGCCTTCCCCTTGCCGGTCGTGCCCTGGCGGTCCCCGCCCTTCGCCCGCAGGTACGTCTCGACGTCGACCTGGCGGAACGACTTCGTGGCCTTGTCCTCGCCGACGAGGTCGATGAGGCGCTTCCTGACCTCGTCCCGGGGGGCCAGCTTGTCGACCAGCTTCGACCTCAGGGCCAGCTTGGCGAGGTCGCCGTCCGCCGCGCGCAGCCGCTCGGGAAAGCTCTCGACGAAGGCGGTGATGTCGGCCGGCTGGAGCTTCCGGGCCGCGGCGACGTCGGCCAGCCAGTCGCGCCAGAGGTCGCCGTACAGCTTCCGGCTCATCTCCTTCGCCTCGGGCGACATGTCGTTGCGCAGGTAGGGCTCGACGGCCGACTTGTACTCGCCGACGCGGAAGACGTGCACCTCGACGCCGAGCCGGTCGAGGCCTTCCCGGTAGAAGTTCCGCCACCTTCCGTAGCCCTCCAGGATGACCAACCCCTGCGGGTGGACGTAGACCTCGTCGGCCTGGGCGGCGAGGTAGTACTGCGGCTGCAGATACCCGTCGGCGTAGGCGATCACCTTCTTGCCGCTCTTGCGGAAGTCGGCGATCGCGCGGCGGAGGTCCCTGAGCTTGGTGAGGCCGGCATCGGAGAGGTCGTCGAGGTCGAGGTAGAGCGCCTTGATCCGGCCGTCGTCCTTCGCGGCGCGGATCGCGTCGAGGAGGTCCTTGAGCAGCGTCTCGCTCGCCTGCCCTCCCATCCCCGTCGCCTGGCCCACCAACCGCTCGACCGGGTCGGCCGTCGAGAGCTGCTCGACGATGACCCCGCGCGGCTTCACGACGAGGGCCGCTCCGGCGGGGACCTTCGCCCGGGCCGTCCACGCGGCCGCGGCGAGGCCGATCAGGAGGCCGAAGAAGAGGACGTCGACCAGGAGCCGGCGCAGGACGTCGATCCCGCGGCCGAGGCGGACGAGGGCGGAGACACGTGGGCTCATGGCTTCTCCTAACGGTCCAGGAGCGCGGCGGCGGCGGCGCCGTAGCGGTCGCCCTCCGCGGCGCCGCTCGGGAAGAGGGCGTCGAGGTGGCGGAGGTCGGCCTCGGACAGGCGGACGTCGAGGGCGGCCAGGTTCTCCTCGAGGTATGCCTTCCGCTTCGTGCCGGGAATGGGCACGATGAAGTCGCCCTTCGCGAGGACCCAGGCGAGGGCGAGCTGCGGAGCGGTGCAGCCCTTCTCGCGCGCCATCTGGAGGACCGGCCGCGCGCGCTCGGCGTTTCTCTCCATCGGCCCGGCCTGGAAGCGGGGAGAGGAGTGGCGCCAGTCGTCGCTCGCCAGGTCGTCCGGCGACCGGAAGCGGCCGGTCAGGAGGCCGCGGCCGAGCGGGCTGTAGGCCACGAATCCGACGCCCAGCTCCCGGCAGGCGGGGAGCGGCCCCGCCTCGTGCTCGCGGGTGAAGAGCGAGTACTCGCTCTGGAGAACGCTGATCCGGTGGACGGCGTGGGCCCGGCGGAGCGTCGGGGGCGAGGCCTCGGAGAGGCCGAGGAAGCGCACCTTGCCCGCCCGGACCAGATCGGCCATCGCGCCGACCGTCTCCTCGATCGGCGTCTTCGGGTCCACCCGGTGCTGGTAGTAGAGATCGATCGTCTCGACGCCGAGCCTCTTCAGGCTGGCGTCGCAGCAGGCGCGCACGTAGTCGGGCCGGCCGTTCACGCCGCGAGCCAGAGGGTCCTTCCCGCGCACGATGCCGAACTTCGTGGCCACGGCCACCGCCTCGCGCCGCCTTTCGCGGAGCGCCCGGCCGACCAGCTCCTCGTTGGCGTGGGGACCGTAGACGTCGGCGGTGTCGAGCATCGTCACGCCGAGGTCGAGGGCACGATGAATCGTGGCGATCGACTCCGCCTCGTCGCGCGGGCCGTAGAAGTCCGACATCCCCATGCATCCGAGACCGACCGCGCCGACCTCGAGCCCCTCGTTGCCGAGCCGTCTTCTCTCCATGGGGCCTCCCGTGGGAAGGCGCGTGCGTGGCGCCGCTCGCCATCTTAACCGAGCCTCCGTCACGCCCGGCGGCGAGCGTGCGGAAGGTGCGGGTTCAGTTCGTCCGGGACGAGAGGGGCGGCGAGGCTCCTTGAGGCGTGGCCTCGGGCAGCGGCCGTCCGGACGGCGGCAAGCGAGGCGATTCCGCCGCCGCGGGGAGAGGAGCCGTGTGGACCGTGACCGCGCTGAAGACGCCCTCGAGCTTGACGTCGTATCCGGGGGCGTCGGCCTTGCCGGCCGTCTCCCGGTCGACGGCGTTCAGCGGCAGGCCCGGGCCGTGGACGCGGACCGGCGTCCCGGCGGGCACCGTCAACTTCAGGGCATTGAAGACGCCGTTCAGGCGCAAGGTGACGGGAGCCTCGGGGCGGGGCAGCCGCAGGTCGAAGGCCAGGAACACGCCCCGGATCTCGCCGCCGGCGACGTGCCCGGCGGAGAAGTCGAGGCGGCCGCGGACGCCGGCCCCCTCGACGTCGAGACGGACGGGCAGGTCGCTCGGGACCGCGAGCTCCCAGCGTTCCTTCCGACCAGGCACGAAGACGACCCCGGTCTTCGATCCCCCGACGAGACGGAGGCGGGCCTCGTCGCCGTTCGTCTCCGTCTCGAGGCGCGACCGATCGGACCGGCCCGTGGCCCGGCCGTCGGCCAGGACGCCCCCGGCGAGCGCCCGCGACTCCACGTCGAGTTGGCTGGCGGCCACGTGGGCGTCGAGGCGGAGGCTGCGTGCGGCCTCCCCGCGGGCGGCCGACTGCGGCGTCCACGGTCCCGGCTCGCTCTCCATGGGATGCGCGCCCGTGGCGATCCAGACGAGCCCACCGAGGATCACCGCCGGCCCGAGCAGGACGAGCCAGGGTGCGCCGCTCTTCTCGAACGCGATCCGGATGCCCGCCGACATGACGAGCAGGGGCCAGAGCGCGATCGCGTCGATCCAGAAGGACCAGGGCAGGTAGCCCGTGGTGTTGAGGAGCAGGAAGACCGCGAACCCGGCGAGCTGGATGCCCTCGGCGGCTCGAGGCCAGTTCGCCTTCGGCCGCTCGGGCACCGTGGCCGCCTGCGTCATGCTCCTCCCCCTGTCCCACACCAGTTTACGGGAAGGGGGAAGGGGCCGTTCCGTCACCGGCCGGCCGGCGCCGGCCGTTGGCCGATTCGACGCCGAGACAGGAAGGATCGGGCCGCCAGAGGGCGCTCGGTCTCTACCGCGAGGGGCGCTTCTCGGGGGCCTCAGCGGGGGTCCGCGCGGCCGCCGCGGCGACGCCGCGGTCGACGTGGACCGAGCCGTTCACCGTGCCGAGGTCGAAGCGGGCGCCGCCCGTGCCGATGCGGCCTTCGATCCGGCGACGGCTCTTCCGCGCCTCGGCGAGGTCGAAGTCGCAGGCGACCCCGCCGTTCACCGTGCGCGCCTCGACGTCCGCGCCCGCGTCGGGCGGCAGGGTCAGGCGCAGCGACCCGTTCGTCGAGCTCAGCTCGCTTCGACCCGCGGGATCCACCCGGGCGAAGGACACCTCGACGCTGCCGTTGACCGCTCTCGCCTCGACCTCGGCCGCCGCGCCCGTCACCTCCACCGATCCGTTCACCGTCCGCGCCCTCACCGCCGCCGTGACGCCGTCCACCTCGACTCGGCCGTTCACGTTCACCACACGGACGCGGGCGCCCCGCGGCACGCTGACGCGGTAGTCCACGCGCCCCGATCCGCCGAAGAAGTGCAGGTGGGGCTGGCGGGTCCGGACGGAGAGGCGATCGCCTTCGCCGACGATCTCGACCTGCAGTTGCCTGAGCGCGTGCTCGCTCGCGGCGTGCTTCTCGGCCTCGATCCGGACCTTCGCCTCGTCCCAGGCCGTGAGCCGGACGGTGCCGTTCGTGTTCTCGAGGGTGAACTCGCCGTTTGCGGCCAGCGGGCGGCTCTCCTCCACGGACTCCCGGAAGGGAGTGCCGAAGCCGCCGTCCACGCAACCCGACAGGGCGAGGCCGGACAGCAGGCAAAGCACGGGCCAGGCACGCTTCATCGTCTCCTCCGCTCTGACCCTCAGTACGCACGAGGCCCGCCGCGAGTTCGGCAAGTTGCGGGACCGAGCCGGCGGGGTCAGGGGAGGCGGCCCCCGGGGGGGCCGTAGCGCCGGGCTTCGTCGTCGATCACCAGCACCCAGTCGCCCTCGCCGGGCGGAGCGAACGTCCGCGAGCCCGCCCGTTCGAACGGGGCGACGGGAGTTGCGGTCCCCGTTCGCGGGTCGAACCAGCTGGCCCGGAGGCGGCGGCCGACGAGCCGTTCGAGGTCGACCCGCACTTCCTTCCGAGCTGCGGGCAGGTAGGCGATGAGGGTCGTCCGGTCCTGGGTCGCCGCCGCCTGCACGCCCTCGTCCGCTCCGGACTCCCAGTGGCCCTCCACGACCAGCTGGTGCCTGCGGTCGGGCTCCAGCTCGTACCAGGGCCGCGAGCGGAAGAGAGCGATCGCGTGGGTCATGTACCGGGCCCCGGGCGAGTCGAGCGCCGCCTCCCAGCCCCGCCCGCAGAACCAGGTCGGCTTGTTGCCGAAGAGGTGTCCGGCCGCGCCGGCGAGCACCGCGCGGTAGGGGTAGGCGCGGACGTCCTCGGCCGTCTTCCCCCCGAAGTCGTTCTCGTAGTGCGTCTCGATCAGAAACGTGGGGCGGGGGGGAGACCCTTCGCGATCGGCGAGGATCCTCCACGCCACCGGCCCGTAGGTGTACGAGCTGTTGACGTCGAGCCAGCCCTCGTCGCCGAAGTAGTCGAAGGCGGCCGTCCCGTTCGCCCAGTGGGCCGTGTGGAGGTGGCGCTCGTCCACCTCGCGGATGGCCTGGGCGAGGGCCCGGACCTCGTCGCGCACGTCCCAGGGGTTGCGGTCCCCGCCGTGGACCCAGACGATGTTCGAGAGGCTGCGGTAGCGCTTCCCGAGCCAGAGGCCGTACTGGCGGCAGCGCGGAGGCCCCGCCTTCCGGAGCAGCTCCACGTAGCCGTCCCTGTCCGCGCCGAGGTAGGCGGGCGCCACGAGGAGCAGGAAGCCGAGCCTCTCGGCTTCCTTGAACACGCGGTCGACGTGGGCCCAGTAGGGCTCGTCGGGCTGCGTCAGGTCGTCGTCCGCGAAGGGTTGGCGGCCGTAGCGGTCGGGGGGGTACGTCTTCCCGCCGTCGGGGTCGTAGGCGTCGGGCACGGAGACCATCAGGGTGTCGAAGCCCTGCGCCTTGCGAGCCGCCATGTAGCGCGCCGCCTCTTCGAACGTGAGGTTGTGGGTCAGCGACCAGGGCGTGTCCCCGTGGATCAGGAACGGGACGCCCCGCTGGTCGACGAGGTGGCGGCCGGTGGGAGAGACCCGGAGCGGAAAGGCGACGTTCTGCGCCGTGAGCACGACGGGAGCGGCGGCCAGGGCGAGGCACGCGCCGACGGTCGCCCGCAGGGGAGCGCTCATGGAGAAGACCTCCGACGAGTCGAGCCTATGCCGGCGTCGGGCCGCAGGCAACCTCGTCGTCGCCGCGGGCGAGGCGATCGAGAAGCGCCAGGCGCGCGCCCGCCTCCCGCGGCAGCTCGAGCGGGCCCCGGGCGACGCCGTTTCGCAGCGTGACGACCGACGTGGCTGCGGCGGCGAACGGCTCGAGCTGGTGGCTCACCACGACCACGGCGGCGCCCTCCGCGACGAGCCTCGCGATCCACCCGAGGACGCCGTCCTGGAGGCCGCGGTCGAGCGCCTCGAGCGGCTCGTCGAGCAGGACGACGCGGGGCCGGCCCACCCAGGCCGCGGCGAGGAGGGCTCGGCGGCGCTGTCCGGCCGAGAGCTGGCGGACCGTGGCCTGCGCGCGATCGGAGAGGCCGGCCTCGGCGAGTGCGGAGACCGCGCGGCCCAGGGGTTCGCCGCGGAGGCGGCAGACGAGCCGCAGCACCTCCGAAAGGGACGCGTAGGGCGACAGGTCGGAGTGCTCGGGCACGTAGGCGAGAGGTCGGCGTGCCGCCGCCTCGTCGCGCCAGAGATCCAAGCCCTCGATCGTGACCCGGCCCTCGTCGGGGCGCTCGACGCCCGCGGCGAGCCTCAGCAGCGTGGACTTGCCGCAGCCGTTCGGTCCCACGAGGAGGGTGAGCCCGGGGCCGAGGCGCAAGTCGAGCCCGTCGAGCACGGGAGCGCCTGCCTCGTAGGCGAAGCGGATGCCGCGGAGCTCGATCACCGCGCGCTCCACGAGAGCGGATCGCCGACCGAACGGTGGTGGAGGGCCTCCCATCGGCCGACCTTCTGAAGGCGGTCCCGCTCGGCGGCCGACCGAAAGGCGAGGGGTGCGATGGCGAGGGCCGCCAGGGCGAGCCACGGGAGGACCGCCACCCAGGCCACGAGCAGGGCGCCCGCGGCGGCGAAGACAGCCGGCGTCTCGGCGCGCCCCGGAGCGGCTCCGCGGAGGGCGCCGGCGGCGCGGAAGGCCAGGAAGGGAAGGCAGGCGAGAACAGCGAGCGCGGCCGGCGGGTCGAGCGCCGCGGTGGCGGCGAGCGGGACGAGACACGGGACGGCCAGGACGACCGCGTCCTCGGCGACACGCCGTCGCGAGCCGACCGGGAGCGAGCGCGCCCACGGCCACACGGGCCGGCGCGAGGCGAGACGGCCGGAAAGGGCCGCGAGCAGGATCACGACGCCGAGGCCGCCGCCTAGGCGCGCGGCGGCCGAGGCCACGGAGGGCGAGAGGTCGTTGTTGAGGCGGAGGAGCGTCATCGCGCCTACCGGCATGAGCGCCAGGAGCGGCGAGGCCTCGGTGGCGACGCCGAGGGCGCGGAGGGCGATCACGGCGGACGTCAGCGCGGCCGGAAAGGCGGGCCTGCGCCTCGTCCGAGCATTCGGACGGAGTGTGCCGGCCAAGCGGTCGGCCACGGGCAGAAGTAGAGCGGCCGAGACCAGGCTGGCCGGGCCGGGCTGAGCCACGAGCACGAGGGCGAGGAGGGCCGCGCCGCGACTCGGCCACGCGGGCCGGCCGGGCCAGGCGGCGAGGGCAGCGGCGGCCATGAGCAAGGGAAGGCCGACGATTCGTGCCGGAGCCACGCCCGGGCGGGCCGCGATCGGGGCCAGGAGCAAAAGGGCGGTGAGCAGCGGGACCTGGGCAATCACGAGAGCGCAGAGCGCCGCTCGCCTCTGGGTCGATTCGGAAGCGGGCAGGTGGCGCGCCCACCCGCCGAGGCCGGCGGCGACACGCGGGGCGGCCCAGGTCGCGAGGGTCAGGGCGACGGCGGCCGTCGCGAGGCCCGCCCCCGGGCCGCTGAACGGGCCGAGGAGCCACGCGGCGAGGGCGCGGAGGGCGGCGCTCGGATCCTGCTGCAAGAGGAGGACGACGATGGGGACCCCGGCGAGGGGCGCCGCGGCTCGCATGGCCAGCTGCGCGCCGACGTGCAGGTGAAAGCGTGCCAGAGCGGCGAGCCCCGGCCCGGTCGCAGAGGACGTCACTCGCCCGAGCTCCCCCAGTACTGCTCGGGGTGGAGGATCTCCCGCGTCGAATGCGGTGGCCGGGCGTAGGCCAGCTCGATGTCCTCGATGCGGACGCCGTCGTAGAGCCACTCCCAGGGCTTGCCCCGCAGCAGGAAGGAGAATCCGAGCGTGTAGGGCAGCAGGAGCCGCATCTGGAGGAACGTCGGCGCGCCCTCGACCGCCTTCGCGCGCGCCTGGCTGGTCCTGGCCGCTTCCTCCTTGGCCTTCCCGATGCCGAGGAGATCCTTCTCCGCGAGGTCGAGCTGAGCCGAGACGAGGTCGGTCTTCGGCGGGACGAGGCCCAGCCGGACCCAGGCGTCGCGGGTACGGCCCGCGCTCTCTCGCGCGGCGTCGTCGAGGCCCGACTCGAAGTCCATGCGGGCGGTGGCGCCGTCGACGACCTCGACCGCCACCGCCCTCTCGAAGCGGAGCCGCCGGAGCTGCTCGACGGTGGCGCTCACCTCCCGGACGAGGGCCTCGGCCCGGGCGCTGGTGATCCCGGCCTCGACCTTCTTCGACGGCCCGTCGCCCCTCGCTCCCGGCACCGGGAGGAAGGCCGCCACGCACGCGATGCCGACGAGCCCCCGCATGGCGGGCGGGATCTTACTCCGCCGCCCGCCCGGTGGGATCGGCCGGCCGCGGACGCAGGATCGGCCGCCAGAGGCCCCCTTCCGTGAAGGCTCGCCAGCCAGGGCCTACCGCCTTGACGACGCCGGCCGCGAGCCAGAGGGACCACAGCAGCATCGCCACGCGGTAGACCCAGAGCGGAAGGCTCCAGACGGCGGCGAGCGGCATGTCGCCGGCGATCCTCGGCGCGTACCACCGGAGGACCGTGTCCGTGCTGTCGTTGCCGGCCACCTGCATGTCCGGCCGGAAGAGCAGGCCCTGGTGGATCGCGACGTAGAGGATGCCGAGGCTCACGAGGCCCCAGGCGAAGAGCAACAGCTGGAGAAGGTCGAAGGCCCAGGCGTGCCGCGGCGCGCGTCGGCCCCGGAGGGCCAGGGCGAAGACGAAGGCGGGGACGACCAGGGCCGCGGGCGCGGGGAGGACGCTGAGGCCGAGGCCGAGCAGGACCCACTGTGCGCTCGTGAACGGGCTCAAGGGGACGTGGCCGAGGCCGAGAGCCACCGCGAGGAGGAAGACGAGGTACGGCCAGAAGAGGACGGCCGGGCCCCAGGCGGGGCCGCCCGTGGCGATGAGCCAACGGTCGGGAGGGATCGTGACCTGCTGGGAGACGTTGACGGCGGGGGTCGAGAGCGAGACGTGCGGCAGCGCGTAGAAGGCCCCCATGCCGCGGGGCTCCTGCCAGGTCACCTCCAGGACGTGCGTGCCCGCGGGCACCGTCACCCGGAGCTCGCCGGACTCGGGCCGCGTCGGGCGCTCGTGGGCGTCGATCGTGACCTGCTCGACGACGGCCGCCTTCGGGATGTGCAGGGCGAGGGGCTGCTCCCGGCTGGCGCGGGCGGTCGCCGCGAGGCGGACCTTCTCCAGCCGGCGGCCCGGCGTCGCCTCGAGGGTCAGGCCGTCGAGGGTCAGGGTCTGACCTTCGACGCCCGCCGGCCGACCGAAGCGGACGGTCACCTCTTCGCCCGGCCAGGGGCGGTATTCCGGGGCGAACAGTCCCTCCTCGACACGCGAGACGGGCGCGAGGCCGGCGGAAGAGCAGGACCAGATCGGGCCGCAACGGAGGACCCAGGCCTCCGACCACGGGCGGCCTTCGGGGGCACGCAAGACGATCTGCGGCGCCTGCGCGAGCGTGGACTCCCACGTGGCCTCGGTCTCGTCGCCACCGAGGCTCACCGCGACCTCGCCTCGGTCGACCACGATCGTTCGTGTCGGCGCTTCGCCCGGGAGAAGGGGCACCCGCAGCGCGATCGGGGAGCCCACGGGCGTCACCCGGCGCACGCGGGTCTCGACGATCCACGTGACGCCGAGAGCGAGGGTGCGGGTGACCTCGAGCCACGGGGCGTAGCGGCCTTCCGATCCCGAGGTGCCGCCGCGGGGAGCGAGACGGCGGGTGAGGAGGATCGACGGCTCGGCGGGGCCGTCCTTGCGGAGGCCGCTCACGTCCCACCCCGGAGCCTCGGCCCGGGCTCGTCGGGGAGGGTCCGCGAACTGCAGCGTGAAGCTGTCGCCGGGAGGAACGGGGCCTTCGGCCAGGACGTGGTGGACGCCGCGCGGGAGGCGGAGATGCAGGAAGCCCGAGGCGAGCCGCGCGATCGCGACCGCGGGGGCGCCGTCGACGCGGACGACGGAGGGGGCCCAGCTCGCGACGGGCCCGGGAAGTGGCCACGCGCCGTCCGCCGCGGCGTGGACCTCGGCCTCAACGGCGAGACGGCTGTCGGTGAGCCGCAGGACGAGGGCCGGTGCCGTGACGCAGCGTGGCTCGCAAGGCGCGGGGCGGGTGAGCCGGGCCTTCAGGTCCTCGAGCATCTCCGGCCGCGGGGTGTCGGTCTGCGCGCTGGCCGGGGCGGGCAGCAGGGCGAGGCCGGAGGCGAGGAACGCGACGGGGACCGACGAAACGAAGAGGAGAGCCGTCGTCGCATGGACGGTCGCCCGGCGCGGGAAGGACGGCCACCGGCCCGTGAGCATCACGAAGCCGAACGCGGCCAGGAGGACGAGGCGCATCAAGGTCAGGAGGCGATTGAGGCCGGGCGAGGCGAGGAAGAGCCGCATCGTGTGGTCGCGGCCGACGGGCCCGCTCCAGGCGAGGGAGTAACGGCGCCAGGTCCAGCTCGGCACGCCGGGACCCGTCTGGAGGACGGCCCGCGGATCCTGCTCGAGGGCCGTGTCGTAGGCACGGCCCTGCAACTTCTGGACGCGCGACTCGTCGGGGGCCGGCATCTCGCCCCGCGCCGCCGCGACGGGGGCGTTGCGCAAGCGGCCGGCCTTCGCACTGGCCTCCTCCTCCTGAGCGGGCGGGGGCGCCGCGGGAAGGCCGCCGACGAGTCCTCCGACGACGCCGCCCGGCACGCCACCCGTGGCACCACCCGGCGCCTCGCCTTCGCTCCCCCCTGAGCCACCGCGCGTCACTCCCGCCTGCATGCGGCCCTTCGCGGGCGGGCCCGCCCATCCCTCCCCGCTCACCTGCGCCACCTGCGGGAAGAGCGCGTCCTTCACCTGGTCGCGGACGAAGGGCACGGCCACCGCCACGAGGAAGGCGGCGCTCGCGAGGAACCAGAGGCGGGCGACGCGCGGGATCCAGCCCGCGAGGGGCGCCCGCCGGAGGGCGATCGCGGCGACGAGGCTCAGCCAGACGGCGAACGGCGCGCCGGGCTCGCCGTGGGTCAGCACGAGGGCGGCGAGCGCGAGGCCGGCGGGCCGAAGGCCGAGGAGGCGGCGGACAGCGAGGCTCACGATCAGGACGAAGAAGAAGCCGAGGAGAGTCCAGCGCGACGTCCACGTGCCGGGCACGTGGTCCACGCCGCTCGCCGCGAGGAGGCTCCAGCCGGGCGGGACGTGGAGGGTCGTCTGGAGCTGCTCGACGCCGGTCGTCCACCCCACGGCGGGAGCGCGGCCGCCGAAGGGGAGGCGCGACTCCGCTTCGAGCTGAAGCGCGGAGCGGCGCAACTCGACGCCGGCCGCC
>Ga0335076_10003412_pt1 | contig 15976 bp, 12 predicted proteins | sample Lox_Sample_25_FD_206717 | JGI IMG/M metagenome (GOLD analysis project Ga0335076, IMG submission 206717) | Soil microbial communities from Loxahatchee National Wildlife Refuge, Florida, United States - Lox_Sample_2.5 | ecosystem: Environmental > Terrestrial > Soil > Wetlands | place: USA...
CCGGCGAGCCGGTCCGATGATGATCACCAAAGCACATTCTGCTCCCGGCAAAATCGCTCTACAGTTGGCTGATGGGGACCGATCAAGCAGAATCCGCAGGCACCGCCCCGCTGGCGGTGCGCTCTCAAGGGTCTGACCGCACGCTGCCGGCAGGCCCTTCATACACCATCGGCCGTGACCCGGCCTCCGACATCGTCGTCAACGAGGACAGGGTGTCGTGGCAGCACGCGGTCCTCAAGGTCGACAACGGCTCGTGGGTGCTGGAGGACACCGGGAGCACCAACGGCACCTACGTCGGGCCGCAGAAGGTGACCCGGATCACCATCGACGGGGAGACCACCATCCGGCTCGGGCACCCGGTGGACGGGGCGGTCGTGGCCTGTTCCGCCCAGCCGCCCGCGCGGCCCGCCACCGTGCTCGCGGACCGGCCCGCCACGCCCGCCCCGGTGCCGACGGTCGAGCCCGTCACGCCCGCCCCGGTGCCGACGGTCGAGCCCATCACGCCCGCCCCGGTGCCGGCCAAGCCCGTCACGCCCGCCCCGGTGCCGACGGGGGCGCACCGCGAGCCCAGCGTGATCCGGCGGCTGCCGACCACGGCGCTGCGGATCGGCCGCGCCCCCGACAACGACGTGGTCATCTCCGACCTGAGCGTCTCCCGTTATCACGCGGAGCTGCGCAAGGCCGGCGACGCGTACCAGATCGCCGACCTGGAAAGCCACAACGGGACCTACGTCAACGGCCAGCGGGTCTCGTCCGCGCCGCTGACCGATGGCGACATCGTCGGCATCGGGCCGTCCACGTTCCGGCTCTCCGGCGCCGAGCTGCAGGAGTTCGTCGACACCGGGGACGTCTCACTGGTCGCCCGCGACCTGACCGTCACCCTGGGCAACGGCAAGGTGCTGCTCGATCACGTCAGCTTCCCGCTCGGCGAGCGCTGCCTGCTGGGCATCATCGGCCCCAGCGGCGCCGGCAAGTCCACCCTGCTCGGGGCGCTGACCGGCATGCGGCCCGCGAACGGCGGCAGCGTCCTGTATGACGACCGCGACCTGTACGCGAACTATTCGGAACTGCGGCACCGGATCGGGCTGGTCCCGCAGGAGAACATCCTCCACACACAGCTCACCGCGCGCCGCGCGCTCCGTTATGCCGCCGAATTGCGGTTCCCGCGGGACACGAGCAAGGCCGAGCGCAACCGGCGGGTGGACGAGGTGCTCGGGGAACTGTCGCTCACCCAGCACGCCGAGACCCGTACCGACCGGCTGTCCGGCGGCCAGCAGAAGCGGGTCAACGTCGCGCTGGAGCTGATGACCAAGCCGTCGCTGCTGTTCCTCGACGAGCCGACGTCCGGCCTGGACCCAGGGCTGGACAAGTCGGTCATGGAGATGATGGCCGGGCTGGCCAAGGACGGCCGCACCGTCATCGTGGTCACGCACAGCGTGGCCAACCTGGACATCTGCGACCGCCTGCTGGTCCTGGTGCCCGGCGGGAAGGTCGCCTATTTCGGCCCGCCGCAGGACGGGCTGAAGCACTTCGGCAAGCCGGGCTGGGCGGAGGTCTTCCAGGCATTCGAGGCCGAGCCCGGCCGCGACTGGGCGGGCGAGTACCGGCGCTCGGCCTGGCACAAGCAGTACGTCGTGGCCGGGTCGGACGGGCGCGGCCAGGTGGCGGCGCAGCGGCAGATCCCGCCCGCCCCGCCGGCCAAGAACAAGCTGGCCCAGTTCAGCACGCTGTGCCGGCGCTACCTGTCGGTGATCGCCTCCGACCGGGTCTACCTGGGGCTGCTGGCTGGCGCCCCGATCGTGCTGGGCGCCGTCATCCTGGCCATCCCGGCTCAGTACGGGCTGGGCCCGGCGCCACCGCCCAAACATCACGTGACGACCCCGGCCAAACCAACGCCGTCCAAGTCAGCCAAGCATCACGCGAGCAGCAGTCCCTCCGGGCAGGCCCTCGGCCGCCCGGCGGCCCACCCGTCGCTGCAGGCGGTGGCGGTGCACCGGGTCGCCCACGCACCGGCGACCGCGTCCCCGACCGCGACCGCGGTGACCGCGACCGCAACCGCGACCACGTCGGCGACCGCGACCACGACCGCATCCGCGCCTGCGGCGACCGCGTCCGCACCTGCGCCGGCCCCCGCGCCCGCGCCCGCCTCCGCACAGGCGTCCGCACACGGGTCCCCAGCTGCGACGCCGCCCGGGCACGCGCCGCCCACCGCGCTCCCACCCACCAATGACGCCGCCTCGTCGCTGCTGCTGATCCTGGTCATCTGCGCCTGTTTCGCCGGGGCGTTCAACGCGGTGCGGGAACTGGTCAAGGAACGCGCGATCTACAGCCGGGAACGGGCCGCCGGGCTGTCCACCGCCTCCTACCTGGGCTCCAAGCTGGCCGTGCTGGGGCTGATCAGCGGTGTGCAGGCCGCGGTCATGGTGATGATCGGCCTGATCGGCCGCAAGCTGCCGACCAGCGGCTCGCTGCTCCACGGGTTCCCGCTGGTCGAGCTGATCATCGCGCTGGCCCTGCTCGCGGTCGTGTCCATGGCGCTCGGCCTGTTCATCTCGGCGTCGGTCAACACGTCCGAGAAAACCATGCCGATCCTCATGGTGGTGGTGGTGGTCGAGGTCATCCTCACCGGCGGGGTGTTCGCGATCGCCGGCAAGGCGGGCCTGGAACAGGTCGCGTGGCTGTCGCCGTCCCGCTGGGGGTACGCGCTGACCGCCTCGACGTCGAACCTGAACAAGATCTTCCCGCCGGGGCCCGGGAATCCCATCGACCACCTGTGGGACCACACCTCGCGCCAGTGGCTGATCAACATGATCGCGCTGGCCGCCCTGGGCCTGGTCTTCGCCGCCCTCGCCTGGTGGCGGCTGGTGCGCCAGAGCCCGGCCAGCAGGGGGTAAGCCGGTCAGGACTTCTTCGCGCGGCTCGGTGCGACCCGGGGGGGCTCGCCCGGCTGTTTCGGGTACACCGGCGGCCACGGCGCGTCGGGCAGCCCCCGCTCGGCGTCCCGCTCGCTCATCGCCAGCAGCGGCGCCAGCGACTGCGGGTGGCCGGCCATGCCCAGCCACGGGTCGCCGCCGTCCGCCAGCCGGGCAGGCAGGGACGCGATCGTGAACTGGTCCGGGTGGATGTCGTCGATCTCGGCCCAGGCGAGGGGGGCCGACACCTGCGCGCCCGGGCGGGCACGGACCGACCACGCCCCGAAGACGGTCTTGTGCGGCGCGTTCTGGTTGAAGTCGACGAACACCCGCTGGCCGCGTTCCTCCTTCCACCAGGCGGCGGTGATGAGGTCGGGCCTGCGCCGTTCCAGCTCCCGGGCGACGGCCACCGCGGCGGCGCGCACCTGATAGGGGTCCCAGCGCGGTTCCAGCCGCACGTACACGTGCAGGCCGCGGTTGCCGGTCGTCTTCGGGTAGCCGGTGATGCCGGCCTCGGCGAGCAGGCCCCGCAGTTCGTGGGCTGCCTGGCGGATGTGGCGGAAGTCCACGCCCGGGGTCGGGTCGAGGTCGATCCGCAGCTCGTCCGCGTGGCCGGCGTCGGCGGCGAGAAAGGGCCACACGTGAAAACCCAGGCAGCCGAGGTTCACCGCCCACAGCACGTGGTCGATGTCCGCGGCGACCAGCGCCTGTGAGGTGGTGCCGTTGGGGGTGGCCACGGTGGTGGTCTGCAGCCAGCCGGGGGCGTTCTTGGGCACCCGTTTCTGGAAGAACGACGGGCCCGCCGCGCCGTCGGGGAAGCGCTGCAGCAGCACGGGCCGGCCGCCCATCGCCCGCATCAGCGGCTCCGCGACCCGCAGGTAGTACTCGGCAAGGTCGCCCTTGGTCTCGCCCCGCTCGTCGAACAGCACCTTGTCCGGGTGGCTGATCAGGCCGCTTGCCATGTGTCTCCCCTCGCCAGCGTCGGCCGCCGCCTTCCAGCATGCCCGGCCGCGGGCCCGCCCGCCGCACCGTCCCCCCGGCGGGAGCTGGCCGCGTCAGCAGGGATCTTCCCGTTCCGGGGGGCGGCCCGGCGGGTTAGCGGACGGATCTGGGACATCCGGAACCCGGCGGCGGGCTGGGCGCCGACGGAGGACCGCGGCAGCGTCACCGCGAACCACGTCGATCACGTGCACATCTCGGTCTTTTAGTCCGGCGGGGGTGCTGGCCTCACCGTGCTGGGTGTGGGCAGGCACCAGGCATTTTCGCACCTGCACCATTCCTTTTGCCTGGGCGGCGCGGTCACAATACCTGCCATGACAGTGGAACCCGCCGACCAGCGCGGCCGCGGGCTGGTGTGGGCCGCCCGCTGCCTGTGGGGCCTGGTCGTCGCGGTGGTGCTGATCCACCTCATCCCCGGCCTGGGCTTCCGCTCGGCCGGTGCCCAGGGCAGCGCGCCGAGCCAGCTGTTCGTCATCGCCTCGGTTGTCCTGTTCCTGCTCGCGTTCGCGACGGTCGGGGCACTGGTGGCATCCCGGGTGCCGGGCAACCCGGTCGGCTGGCTGCTGCTCGGCTCCGCGCTCGCCTACACCCTCGCGAGCACCGCCACCGGGCTGCCGGTCCCCGGCACTGGCGGCCCCGCCTGGTACGTTGCCGCGGCCGACCTGGCCGGGCAGCCGCTGTTCCTCGCGGGCCTGGTGCTGGGTTTCCTGACGCTGCTGCTGTTCCCGACCGGCTCGCTGCTCTCGCGCCGGTGGCGGTGGGCGGGCTGGCTACTCATCCTCGGGTGGCTCCTGTCCACCGTCGGGCAGACCTTCGGGCCCGCGCGGCTGCCCGACTTCAACGCGGCCAACCCGGCGGCGGTGGCCGGCCCCGTGGGCCGGGCACTGGGTACCCTGCAGGCCGGCGGGCAGGTGGTGGCCATCGCCGGGGGCGTGCTGGCCTGTATCTCGCTGATCATGCGGTTCCGCCGGTCCGAGAGCGTGGTGCGCAAGCAGATCGAATGGCTCGCCTACGCAGCGGTCCTGGTGCTGATCGGCGTCCTCGCCAGCCTCCCTCTGCAGGCGGCGTCGCAGACCGGGAGCGTCACCAATTACCAGAACGGCATCATCTCCCTCGCGTTCGCAGGCATCCCGGTCGCGATGGGGATCGCGATCCTCACCAGGCGTCTTTACGACATCGACGTCATCGTCAACAAGACGCTTGTCTATAGCTCGCTGGCCGTGTTCATCACCGCGGTCTACGTCGCGCTCGTGGTCGGCATCGGCCGCTACGTGGGCCAGCAGGGGGACGCGGGATTCGGGTTGTCGATCCTGGCCACCGCGGTGGTCGCGGTGGCGTTCCAGCCCGTCCGTGAGCGCGTGCAGCACCTGGCCAACCGCCTGGTCTACGGCAAGCGGGCCACTCCGTACGAGGCCCTGTCCACGTTCGCGGACCGGCTCGGCGCCACCGTGCCGGCCGAGGAACTGCTGCCGCACCTGGCTCAGGTGCTGGCTGGCGCGACCGGGGCCGCATGGACGCAGGTCTGGCTGTGCGCCGGCGACCGGCTCCGGCTGGAGGCCGCCTGCCCGGCCGCCGACCCGGCCGGCCCCCCGTCACAGCCGCCGCCGCAGCCGATAGCGCTGCCGCCGCGCGGGCTGCCCGACTTCCCCGGCGCCACTACCGCGTTCGAGGTCAGCCACGGGGGGGAGCGGCTCGGCGCGCTAACGCTGGCCAAGCGCCCCGGCGAGGCGCTCACCCCGGTCGAGCGCCGGCTGGCCGCCCAGCTCGCTGCCCAGGCCGGGCTGGTGCTGCACAACGCCGGGCTGACCGGCCAGCTCCAGGAGCGGATGGCCGAGCTGCGCGCGTCCAGGAAGCGGATCGTGGAGGCCGCCGACCGCGAGCGGCGGCGGCTGGAACGCAACATCCACGACGGCGCTCAGCAGCATTTGGTTGCGCTGTCGGTGGTGGCACGCCTGGCCGAGACCTCGGTGGACAGCGACAAGGAGGCCGCCCGGTCAATGCTCGTCCAGGCCCAGGCCGACGCCGCCGACGCGCTGGAGAACCTGCGCGATCTCGCGCGCGGCATCTACCCGCCGCTGCTGGCCGAACGGGGCCTGGCGGCGGCGCTGGAAGCCCAGGCCGGCAAGTCCGTCATCCCGGTCACGGTGGAAGCGGACGGGCTCGGGCGCTATCCGCAGGAAGCCGAGGCCGCCATCTACTTCTGCGTGCTGGAGGCGCTGCAGAACATCGCCAAGTACGCCGGTGCCTCACAGGCGACGGTCCGTCTGGCCGGGCCAGAGGGACCGGCCGGGCCCGACGAGCCGGACGGTGTGCTGGATTTCTCCGTGACCGACGACGGGGCCGGCTTCGATGCCGCGTTGTCGGGCTACGGCACCGGCCTGCAGGGCATGGCCGACCGGCTGGCCGCCCTCGGCGGCGACCTGCGGGTCAGATCCCAGCCTGGGCAGGGCACCACGGTGACCGGACAGCTGCCGGTGCGGACGCTGGAGCTCGTCCCTTGACCTGGCCCAGCCCTTCCATGACCCGGCCCGGCGTCCCCGCGGCTCAGCCCGCTGCCCGTCCCGCCACGCCGTGGCTGGCGTGGGCGCTGGCCGGCCTGTCCTTCGCTCTCGTTGCCCTGTGGCTGGCCATGGTGATCGCCTACCAGCGGGAGGTTGGGGCGGCGAACACCGTCTTTGACAGCACCTCCGCGGTGATCGCCATCGCCTACCCGGCGGTGGGCCTGCTCATCGCCGTCCGCCGCCCGGGCAACCGCATCGGCTGGCTCATGATCACGATCGGCCTGAGCCTTGCCCTGTCCTGCGTGGCGCACGCCTACACCGAACGCGGCCCGCTCACCGGGCCGCACGCCCCACCGGCCGGCCAGTGGGTCGACTGGCTCGGTACCTGGGTGTGGGTCCCGGGTTGGGTGTTCCTCTTCACCCTGCTGCTCCTGCTGTTTCCCGACGGGCGCCCGCCGTCGCCGCGCTGGCGGCCTGTGATCTGGGCGACGTTCGTGGCTGTCGCCATGGAGATCGCCGGGGTTATGCTCGACCCTGACCCGAACTCCCGGCCGACATACCACAACCCCACGGCAACGCAGGCCACCCGCGGCCTCGCCGGCGTGCTCGAAATCGGGGGAGTCGTGGTCGGGGTCGCTGCCGGCTTGGTCTGCCTCGCCGCGCTGATCATGCGGTTCCGCCGTAGCCAGGGCCAGCAGCGGCAGCAGATGAAGTGGTTCGCCTACGCCGGGATAGCCACCCTAGTGCTGCTACCCGGCGACACCGCCCTCGCCACCACCCCGGTGCTGCAGGTCATGGGCTACGTGGACGTGATCTTGCTGCCGGCCGCGATCGGTATCGCCATCCTGAAGTACCGCCTGTACGACATCGACGTCGTGATCAGCAAGACGGTGGTGTACGCGGTGCTGGCCGGGTTCATCACGGCGGTCTACGTGCTCCTGGTGGTGGGCATCGGCTCCCTGGCCGGGTCCGGCGGGCGGCCGAACCTGGGGCTGTCGATCCTGGCCACCGCGCTGGTCGCAGTGGCGTTCCAGCCGGTCAGGGCGGGCGCACAGCGGCTGGCCAACCGCCTGGTCTACGGCCGGAGAGCCACGCCGTACCAGGCGCTGGCGCAGCTGTCGGAACGTATGGCCGGCACCTACGCCACCGAGAGCCTGCTGCCAACGATGGCCACGATCGTCGCGGAGGCGACCGGCGCGGGCCGTACCGATGTCTGGCTGCGGGACGCCGGTGAGCTGCGGCCCGTCGCCAGCTGGCCGCCCGCCGCCGGCCCCCGGCCGCCGATCCCGCTGACCGGCGGCACCCCGCCCGCGGCCGCCGCCGGTACCGACCGTCTGGTCGAGGTCAGGCACGACGGTGACCTGCTGGGGGCGCTGTCGGTCACCAAGAAGCGCGGCGATGCGTTCACCCCGACCGAAGACAAGCTGATCGGCAACCTGGCCACGCAGGCGGGCCTGGTGCTGCGCAACGCCGGGCTGACCGAACAGCTCATGGCCAGACTCGCCGACCTGCGTGCCTCCCGCGAGCGGCTGATCACCGCCCAGGACCGGGAGCGGCGGCGGCTGGAGCGCGACCTGCGCGATGGCGCGCAGCGGGACCTGGCCGGGCTGGCGGGCAAGATCGGCCAGGCGGCGGGCGCGCTGGACCAGGACGAGGCGCGGGCGAAGGCGCTGCTGAACGAGGTGACCACCGAGATCGCCGGGGCGCTGGCCAGCCTCCGGGAGCTGGCCCGCGGCATCTATCCGCCGTTGCTGGCCGACATGGGCGTGGCCGCGGCTCTGGGCGCCCAGGCCCGCAAGGTGGCGATCGACGTTTCGGTCGAGGCGGACGGGATCGGACGCTACCCGCAGGAGATCGAGGCCGCCGTGTACTTCTGCACGCTGGAGGCGCTGCGCAGCGCCGCCGGGCACGCCGGTGCCACCCGCGCCAGCGTGCGCCTGTCCGCGCGGGACAGGGAGCTGCGGTTCGAGGTGGCCGGCGACGGCGGCCGGCGGTCGGATACCAGCGGCAACGGCCCGGGCACCAGCGGCGGGCGGTCGGGCGCCGACCTGCAGGCGATGGCCGACCGGATCGACGCGCTCGGCGGGGAGATCCGCATCGAGGAGCCCCCAGGCCGGGGCATCAGGATCAGCGGCAGCGTGCCCGCCACCACGATCGGGTTACCGGCCTACCAGTGCTGCGGGCCGGCCGGCTGGCCGATGGCGTCGCTGGTCGCCAGCCCGAGCCGGCGCATGGCCTTGCGGTAGGCGACCGCCACCGCGTCGAACTTCAGGTGCAGCTCGGCGGCCAGGTCGAACGGCACCCGCTCCGGTCGCTGCGACTCCACCACCACCTGGTCCTGGCCGAAGATCGTGTCCTCGAACTCCTGCAGCACCTGCGCGGGCTGATCGAGGTTGTAGTTGCGCCCGATGAACACGTACCCGGCGCAGCTGTCCGCGGTGACCGGCTGGGAGGCGAAGAAGTACACCATGCCGCGCTCACCGCCCCAGCCCAGGCGCAACACGATGGTGTAGGGCAGGTACAGCTCGTAGCGGCTGCGCCGTTCCGGCGGCCCGGCCTGCTCGTTCCCGAAGACCGGGAAGTCGTCGCTGTTGGGAGCCTCCGGCCTGACGACCGAATAGTGCAGAACGTGGCCTTCGGCCCGCACCTCGTGCCGGGGAACCACCGGCCGGGCCGGGTCGCCCAAGAGACCCGGGTGCACCCACGGGAAGTGGCCGAAGTCGGTGAAGTTCTCCACCTGGCGGGCGGCGTCGCAGCGCCACCGGTACGGGCCGGCCGGCACCACCGTCCAGTCGCCGTCCTCCAGCTCGGGCACCTCGGGCAGGGGCCAGCGCGGCTCCGCCAGCGCCACCCAGATCAGGCCGTACCGTTCCTGGCAGCCGAACGCGCCGATCCGGGCCTTGGCCGGCACCCGCGAGGCGTCCTCGAGCTGCGGGATGGCGGCGCAGCGGCCGTCGGCCCGGTAGCGCCAGCCGTGGTAGGGGCAGACGAGCTCCTCGCCGTTGACCCAGCCGAGCGACAGCGCCGTCCCCCGGTGCACGCACAGGTCGGAGTTGGCGCGCGGCTCGCCGCCCGGGCCGCGCCACAGGACCAGCGGCTCGCCGAGCAGGTCGGCATGCACCGGCCGGCCGGCGAGGTCATGCCCGAACGCCACCGGGTGCCAGCATGCCCGCAGCGCGGCGACGTCGGCGAACGCGCCCGGCGCCGTCATCGCGTTTTCCTGCTCATCTGCATCTCCCGCCTCCCGCGCACCCGGCCGGGGCCGGCCTGAGGAGCCGGCACCGGCCGGCGCTCCTGTCGATAAGTCGATACGGAGACTATGCAGCGGTGCCGCTGGCCGACTGGGCCGGGGCCCTCCGGCCGGTGATGCCCGATGCGCCGTGGTGCGTGAACCCGCGCGATCGTTCAGACTGTGGATTGTGGAGGTTCGTGGTAAGGGCGGCCCGGTCCGGGGCTTTCCGGCCGGCATCCGCGGGCGGCGCCAGCTGGCCGGCGTGCTGCTGGTGGCCGGCCTGCCGCTGATCACCGTGGGCCTGACCGCGCTCCGCCCGGACCTGCATCTCGCCGACGACCTGCTCATGTACCTGGTCGCCGTGGTGGTCATCGCGGTCGTGGGCGGGTTCTGGCCCGCGCTGCTGGCCGCGGTCACCGCCAGTCTGCTGCTCAACTGGTACTTCACCGAGCCGCTGCACACGTTTACGATCGCCGAGCCCGAGAACCTGCTCGCGCTGCTGCTGTTCGTCACCGTCGCGGTGACCGTGAGCAGCGTGGTGCACCTGGCCGCCCGCCGCGCCGTGCAGGCGGAACACAGCAACCAGGACGCGGCGGCGCTGCTGGCGCTGGCGCAGACGGTGCTGGGCGGGTCCGACACGCCCGCGGCGGTGCTCGATCATCTCACCGGCACCTGGGGCGGCCGCGCCGAGCTGGCCGAGCAGGCTGGCGGTCAGTGGCGGCCCGTCGCCGTCAGCGGCAGCGCCCCGGCCACCGCCTCGCCCATCACGGTGGAGGTGCGGCCCGGGCTGGCGCTGGTGGTGTCCGGCCAGTCCGCCGCGATCACCCCGCTGCTGCTGGATGGGTTCGCGGCCCAGGCCGGGGCCGCGCTGGACCGGGACCGGCTGCGCACCCAGGCCGCCCGGGCCGAGGCGCTGGCCGAGGGCAACCGGATGCGCACCGCGCTGCTCGCTGCCGTCAGCCACGACCTGCGCACCCCGCTCGCCTCCATCAAGGCCAGCGTCAGCACCCTTCGCCAGACCGACGTGGCCTGGTCACCGGCGGACGAGGCGGCCCTGCTCGCCACCATCGAGGAGAACACCGACCGGCTCGACGGGCTGATCGGTAACCTGCTCGACATGAGCCGGCTGACCACCGGCTCGCTGCGCCCGTTCCTGCGCGCCACCTCGATCGACGAGGTCGCGCCGATCGCGCTGCGCGGGCTGGGCGCCGCCCAGCCGCTGGAGATGCAGGTGCCCGACGGGCTGCCGTTCGTGCGCACCGACCCGGTGCTGCTCGAGCGCGTCCTAGCCAACCTGTTCGCCAACGCTCTGAGCCACTCACCGCCGGGCCGCTCCCCGGTCATGCGCGCTCAGCACGTTGACGGCAGCGTGGTGCTGGAGATCGCCGACCACGGCCCCGGCGTGCCCGGCCAGTTCAAGCAGCGCATCTTCGAGCCGTTCGAGCGGCTGGATGAGCGCGGCACCGGCAACGGGGTGGGGCTTGGGCTGGCGGTCGCCAAGGGCTTCCTCGACGCGATGGGAGGCTCGGTGACCGCGGCCGACACCCCGGGCGGCGGGCTGACCATGAGGGTCACCCTCCCGGTGGCGGCGGAGCCGGCGCCCTCGCCAGTACGGGCCGACCCGTGACCAGGGTGCTGGTCGTCGACGACGAGGCGCCGATCCTGCGGGCGCTGCGGATCAACCTCACCGCACGGGGCTACGAGGTGAGCACCGCCTCCGACGGCACGTCAGGCCTGGCGGCGATGGCCCGTGACCGGCCCGACGTGCTCATCCTGGACCTCGGCCTGCCCGACATAGACGGCATCGAGGTGATCAAGGGGGTCCGGGGGTGGACCACCACCCCCATCATCGTGCTGTCGGCCTGGGGGCAGGAAAGCCAGAAGGTGGCCGCCCTGGACGCGGGCGCCGACGACTACGTCACCAAGCCGTTCGGCATGGACGAGCTGCTCGCCCGGCTGCGGGCCGCGGTGCGGCGGGCCGCGCCGGCCCCGGACGAGCCGGTGGTGGCCACCCCCGATTTCACCGTGGACCTCGCGGCCAAGCGGGTGACCAGGGACGGCACCGACGTCCGCCTGACCCCCACCGAGTGGCAGCTGCTCGAGGTCCTGGTCCGCAACGCCGGGCGCCTGGTCACCCAGCGGCAGCTGCTGGCCGAGGTGTGGGGTCCGCAGTACCAGACCGAGGCCAACTACCTGCGTGTGTACACCGCCCAGCTGCGCCGGAAGCTGGAGCCCGACCCGTCCCGGCCGCGCTACCTGCTCACCGAGCCCGGCATGGGCTACCGGTTCCTGGTCGGCCCGCCGGACCCGGAGCCGGGGGCCAGCGGGCAGCCCGGGGTCGCGGGCGGGCGGTGAACCGGCGCGGGCAGGCCGTTTGCGCGGCGGCGCCCGGGGAAGCTGTTGGTCCGCCGTGATCATGCGGCCCGGGCAGGCCCGGCCGGGAGCCGCCGCCGTGACCACGGCGTGAGGTCATGACGATCGTCTGCCGGAAAGGGACCAAGGTCCCTGCCGCCCGGGCCGTCGAGATGGGATCAAGGGAGCCATGTTCGTCGGCCACGAGATCACGCTCGGTGCCGCCTACCCCGACGCGCGCGCGGGGCTGATGAACCTCACCCGCGGTGGCTGGCTCAGCGACGCCTCCGATGGCGCCTACGCCGATGGCCTGGCCGGCCTGATCAGGGTGGGGCCGTTCGGGGACGTGGCTGGCGCGTCCAAGCTGGTCCGGGTGCTGTTGCTGGAACCAGTCGAACGTGATGGCAGCCTGACGCTGAGCCTGCGCTGGGAGGCCACCGGCGCCATGGGCCGGCTGTTCCCGGTGCTGGATGCGAACATCATCCTGATCCCGGCCGGTGAAGACGCGTGCCAGCTGGCCCTGGCCGGAGCGTACCGGCCGCCGTTCGCCGCGGTCGGTCAGGGACTGGACCGGGTCCTCCTCCACCGGGCGGCATCGGCCACCGTGCGCTCGCTGCTCCTGCGCATCGCGCAGACGATCGCGCCCGACGGCGCGGCCGGGGCCCGGGGGGCCGAGGGGGCCGGGCGGACCCTGGCCGGGCCGGAGACCAGGCGGGAATCCTCCACCTGAGCATGCCGTACGCTCGGCTCGTGTCGACTGCGAGGCGGATGATCCAGACCGCGGATGACCGGTGGCTGGAGGTGCTGACCAGCGACGGCGACGGCCTGCCGCTCCTGTTCCATAACGGGACGCCCGGCGGGCTGACCGCGTTCGGGCCGATGACCGACGCGGCGGCCGCGCGCGGGCTGCGCACCGCGATGTACGCGCGGCCCGGTTACGGCAAATCTACGCCGCGGCCCGGGCGGCAGGTCGCCGACTGCGCCGCGGACGCCGCGGCGGTCCTGGACCAGCTCGGGGCCGACCGGTTCGTGACCGTTGGCTGGTCCGGCGGCGGCCCTCATGCCCTGGCGTGCGCGGCCCGGCTCCCCGGCCGGTGCCTGGCCGCGGCGTCCCTGGCCGGGGTGGCGCCCAGCCGGGCCGAGGGGCTCGACTGGCTGGCGGAGATGGCCCCGGAGAACATCGAGGAGTTCTCGGCCGCCGAGGCCGGCGCGGAAGAGCTCGGCCAGATGCTGGCCGGCGCGGCGGCGGAACTGACGGCCATCACCGGCGAGCAGGTGGTGGAGTCGCTGGGCGGCCTCATCTCGGCTGCCGACCGAGCGGTCCTCACCGGCGAGTTCGCCAACCACCTGGCGGCCTCGTTCCGGGCCGCGCTGCGCACCGGCATCGCGGGCTGGCGCGACGATGACCTGGCCTTCGCTGCCGACTGGGGCTTCGACGTGGCCGACTGCTCGGCCGTGCCGGTGGCGGTCTGGCAGGGCGACCAGGACCTGATGGTCCCGTTCGACCATGGCGCCTGGCTCGTCGCGCACATACCGGGCGCCCGGGCCCACCTGCGGCCGGGCGAGGGTCACCTGACCCTGATCACCCGCGCGTACGGCCAGGTCCTCGACGATCTCCTCGATATGGCCGGGCTGCCGCGGGCCGGTGCCAGCGGCGGATGACCGGCACCAGCGGCCAGGGGCGGCCGGAGCCGGGAGCGGGCCGGCGCGGGCCAGCTGAGGATCTGGCCGGCCACCCGGACCGGCTGCGCTGGAACGCGCGGTACACCGAGGGTTCCGGCGCCTCGTTCGTGCCGCATCCGCTCGCCGCGGCGGCCCTGTCGGTGCGGCCCCCGGATGGGCCGGTGGCGGACCTAGCTAGTGGGCCGTCGGGCGCGGCGCTGCTGTTCGCTGGCGCCGGGCGCGAGGTCACGGCGGTGGACATCTCCGACGTCGCGCTGGGCCTGCTCGGCAGCGAAGCCAGCCGCCGGGGGGTGCGGGAACGCATCACCCTCGTGCAGGCGGATCTGGCGGAGTGGCGCCCAGCCGGAGCCCGCTACGCGCTGGTGCTGTGCACCGGCTTCTGGGACCGGGCGGTGTTCGCCGTCGCGGTGACCGCCGTGGCGCCCGGCGGCCTGCTCGGCTGGGAGGCGTTCACGGCGGCGGCCCGGCGGACCCGGCCGGGGCTCTGCCCGCAGTGGTGCCTGGCCGATGGCGAGCCCGCGTCGCTGCTCGGCGCCGATTTCGAGATTCTCGACGCCCGCGAGGTTCCCGGCGGCGGGCGGGGGCCGAAACGGGCCCTGCTCGCCCAGCGCCGGGCCGCCAGGTAAGACACGGCCGGGCCCGGCGGCATCATGCGCCGCCGGGCCCGCAAGCAGACGTCCGTCAGGCGGGAACGCGCGTATCCTGCTCCGCCGTCCGGTGGCCGCGGGCGGGAGCCAGCCCGGCCCCGGCGTGCTGGCGGCCTGGCACGATTGCGCGGGTGGCGGTCATGTGCCGGCGGGCAGTGGTCATCCCGGCTGCTGGCGCGGTGATGACGCTCTCGCCCCGGGCCAGAGCCGCTTTGGCCTGGAGGTAGGCCCGGGCCTCGGAGAAGTCCGGGTGCCGCTCCGGGCGCTTGAACGTCATCCACATGGGGATCCCGTACCAGGCCCCGAAGTACACCGCGGCAAGGGCGAGACTGGCCAAGACCAGGGGGGTCATGGGGAGTGCCTCCTTCGAATCCGCCGGCATCCGGTCTGCCGGTCATTCACCAGCATGGCCAGCCGGATTCTGAGGGTGCTTTGCTGAACTTCTGGGCCACCTCTGAACCGCGCCCGGGATCACACCGCAGCCGGACGGTCACGCGCCGATCATAAGGCGCTCACGCAGCGCAGCCGCCACGCGGAACAGCCGTCACGCGGCCCGCAGTCGTACCATCCGCAGGCAGTGCCACAGCGCGATCCCGAACGCCGCCGCGGCCACGGCGGCGGCGATGCCCAGGCTCAGCGGCTCGCCGACGCCGACGCCGCGCTGCACCGTCTCGAGGTCGAACGCCCGGCCGAGGCAGGCCACCGCGGCGATGCCGGCCAGGATCGCGCCGAGGCCTTCGGCCGTGCCGGCCGGCAGGGCGGTGGCGGTGGCGCGGTCGGTCCAGCGCTGCCGCAGGAACACGTACGCGGCCAGCCCGATCAGCCCGAGCAGGCCGCACGCGGTGGCCTGCAGCAGGTAGTCGAAGGCGTGGTCGGCGAGCATCGCGGTGACGCACGACCTGGTAACGGGATCACCCGCCAGCCAGCGGGCACAGTCTGCCCGCGTGTAGGTGCCGGGCGGGAACGGGGTGGTCATGAACAGGTTCCCCTTCAGCGCCTGCAGCAGCCGTCCCACCAGTCCGGCCCCGCCGATGGCGACGAACCCGGCCCCGCCGACCAGAGCGACGGTGAGGGTGAGCCGCCGCAGCAGCGCCGCCGACGGGCGGGCGAGGACCGCCGGGCGGCCGGTCACCGCGTGCACCGGGCCGATCCGCTCCAGCGCCTGCACCTGCGCGGTCTCCTCCGGCAGCCCGGCGGCGGTGCCCTCGGCCACGGCGTCACGCAGGTGCGCCTCCACCTCGGCCAGGGTGTGCCGTACCTGGCGCGGGCTGCCGTTGAGCGAGACCAGCAGCCGGTCCAGATAGTCCTCGATGAGGTCGCCGGGAGTGTCCGCGGTTTCCCTGGTCATGCCGCCCCTCCAGCCATCGCTGCCAGCCCCCGCATGGAGACGCCAAGCACCCGGGCCATCGAGCCGCTGAACTCCCGCCACTGCGCCGCCTGCTCGGCCAGTGCGGCCTCGCCCGCCAGCGTCAGGTGGTAGATGCGGCGCCTGCGTCCCCCGACCACATCCCAGGTGCTGGCGAGCAGGCCCGCGTCCTCCAGCCGGTGCAGCGCCGGGTACACCGTCCCCTCCGGCAGCTCGAACGCCCCGTCGCTGCGCACCTTCAGCCGGCTGATGACCTCATAGCCGTGGCCGGGGCCCCGGCTGAG
>Ga0335076_10003414_pt1 | contig 15971 bp, 10 predicted proteins | sample Lox_Sample_25_FD_206717 | JGI IMG/M metagenome (GOLD analysis project Ga0335076, IMG submission 206717) | Soil microbial communities from Loxahatchee National Wildlife Refuge, Florida, United States - Lox_Sample_2.5 | ecosystem: Environmental > Terrestrial > Soil > Wetlands | place: USA...
GGTCATATCTGTATTTTCAATCGTTCGTACTATGAAGAGGTACTGGTGGTGCGTGTCCATCCCGAAATTCTGCAAGGACAGAAGACTCCAGACTCGCTGGTCACCAAGAAGATTTGGAAAGAGCGGTTCGAAGATATCTGCAGTTTTGAGCGGCACATGACGCGCAGCGGGACGGTGATCCGCAAATTCTTCCTGCATCTTTCCAAAAAGGAGCAGAAGAAACGTTTCCTGGCCCGCCTCGAAGAACCGGAAAAGAACTGGAAGTTCTCCGCTGACGACATCCATGAACGCCAGTATTGGGACGACTATCAAAATGCTTACGAGGACATGATCCGGCACACCGCGACAGAGGAGGCTCCGTGGTACGTGGTCCCCGCGGACAACAAGTGGTTCACCCGACTGGTGATCTCGACGGTGCTGGTCGACACGCTGGAATCGCTGAAGCTGTGCTATCCGAAGGTGGACGATGCAAAGCACAAGGAGCTGGACGCAGCGAAGAAGGCTCTCGAAAACAAGTGAGGTCCGAGGGGACGGTGCCGGTAAGATTTGCGGCCCCTGGGCTTAGTCGTCGGCGACAATGGCTTTGCAGTATGGCCATGAAGGATTAACATAGTGAAACTATCCATCCTTCCGGAGAAAACTTGAATATGGGCCTTGCTCTCAGGGGTTTTGCTTCGTCTGCTGCTCGCTCGACTGTTTCTCTCATCGTCGTCGCCGTTTTAACCTCAGGCCTTTCCGCACAAACTAAGCCGGAGCGGCAATCCAAAGCGGTCCAACAAAAAGACACGAAGCAAGCTGCGCCACCCGTTTCGCCCGCCGATAAGAAAGCGTCCGATGAATCCGAATCGAACAAGGCGGAAGAGAAGGCATTCAAGGGCATGCACTACCGCCTAATCGGTCCATTCCGCGGCGGACGATCCCTCACAGCCGCCGGCGTTCCCGGCGATCCCACAACGTACTATTTCGGCGCGACTGGCGGCGGAGTGTGGAAGTCGACCGACGGAGCCATGACTTGGTCGTCAGTGTTCGATCATGAAGGGACGTCGGCCATCGGCAGCATCGCCGTTTCCAACTCGAACCACAGCATCTTGTACGTGGGAACTGGGGAAGCCTGTATTCGCGGCAACATTTCACACGGCGATGGGATTTACAAATCGCTGGACGGCGGCAAAACCTGGAAGAACGTTGGCCTGAAGGACTCCCGTGCGGTCGGCAAAGTCATCATCAATCCCACAAATCCCGACATCGTTTTCGTCGCGGCTCTGGGGCATCCCTACGGGCCCAACACCGAGCGTGGCATTTTCCGCACGATCGACGGCGGCAAGACCTGGGAGAAAGTTCTGTACAAAGATGAAAACACCGGCGGAGTCGACGTAGCCTTTGATCCTCGCAATCCCAACATTCTCTTCGCCGCCTTGTGGCAGGCGCGACGCACGTCGTGGAGCATGACTAGCGGCGGACCGGGAAGCGGTCTTTATCGCTCCAATGATGGCGGAACCACATGGAAAGAAATTGAGGAGCACGGACTCCCCAAGAAGCCCTACGGCAAGATTGGCGTTGCAGTGGGAGCGAACTCTGATCGCGTTTATGCGCTGATCGAAGCGCACAATTCGGACGGCGGCCTGTATCGCTCTGACGACGGAGGCGAAAATTGGCAGCAGGTTAATCCGAGTCACAACCTGTGGCAGCGGCCTTGGTACTACATGCACGTCATCGCAGATCCGCGCGACGAAAACACGCTCTACATCATGGATGTGGATGCCTATAAATCCACCGACGGCGGACACCTGTTTAATAAAGTTCCGGTTCCTCACGGCGACAATCATGGCCTGTGGATTGATCCCATGAATACGCGCCGGATGATCGCCTCGAACGACGGCGGCGTCACTGTAACTCTAGACGGCGGCAAAAACTGGACACGCCAGGATAACCAGCCGACGGCGCAGTTCTATCACGTCACCACCGACACGGCGACGCCCTACCGCGTCTACGGCGCGCAGCAGGACAGCGGCACAGTTGCGATCGTCAGCCGCAGCGATGATGGTTCCATCAGCGCCAGCGATTGGTACGACGTGGGCGGTGGAGAAGCTGGTTATATTGCCCCCGATCCGCGCGATCCGAGCGTGGTTTACGCCGCGGACTATCAGGGCAATATCACTCGCTACGATCGCAAGATTGGCCAGGTGAAGGCTATCACCGAACAGCCGGAACTTTCCGACGCTCACGGAGCCGCAAACCTGGAGCACCGCTTCCAGTGGACGGCGCCGGTCATGATTTCTCCGCATGATCCCAACACGCTTTATCACGGCGGCGAAGTCTTGTTTAAAACAACCGATGGTGGTGTGCACTGGAAGGCGATCAGCCCTGACCTGACCCGTAACGACAAGAGCAAGCAAAAGGTCTCGGGCGGAGATATCACGCTCGATGATTCGGGCACGGAATACTACGACACGATCTTCGCACTGGCGGAATCGCCCATCACCAAGGGTTTGCTGTGGGTTGGTACCGACGACGGTCTGATTCAACTCACTCAAAACGAAGGAGCGACCTGGACTAACGTTACGCCGAAAGACATGCCGGAGTGGGCCCGCATCAGCCAAATTGACCCTTCGCCCTTTGACGCAGGCACAGCGTACGTCGTGGTTGATCGCCATCAGTTCGACGACCTGAAACCGTACATCTACAAGACCAGCGATTACGGCAAGACTTGGACGAAGTTGGGCCAGGGAATTCCGGACAACCAGTTCGTGCGGGTGGTCCGTGAAGATCCGAAGAAGAAAGGCCTGCTCTATGCAGGAACCGAAGAAGGCGTGTTCGTTTCCTTCAATGACGGCGCAAACTGGCGTCCACTAAAGCTGAATCTTCCCACGGCGCCAGTGCACGATCTGGTCATCAAGAACAATGATCTTGTAGTCGCCACGCACGGCCGTGCGTTCTGGATTCTCGACGACGTCTCGCCTCTTCGGCAGTACTCCGATGACATCGCACAGAAACAGGCGTTCTTGTATACGCCGTCGACTGCGTATCGCATTCAGGCCGGAGCCTCGAGCGAGCGGCATCCCGCGAAGACGCGCGGTCAGAATCCTCCGGCGGGAGCCGTCATTTACTACTACCTGAAAGATGCTCCCAAGGCTGATACGGAAACGACGGTCGAAATTCTCGACGCTTCGGGCAAAGTGGTTCGCAAGTATTCCAGCCACGAATTCGAAATGCTGGAAGAGCCGCCCGATCCGGATGACAAGAAGCCGGAGAAGGAGATCAAGCCGGAGGCTGGCCTCAACCGCTTCGTCTGGGACCTCCGCTACGAAGAAGCGCATCGCGTGCCCGGCTACTATCTGTACGAATATAATTCCGGAGCCCGCGGCCCGGTTGCGGTGCCGGGACATTATCAAGTGCGGCTAACAGTGGGCGGTCAAACGCAGACGGCTGGTTTCGACCTGAAACTTGATCCGCGAGTGAAGGTCAGCCAAGAGGATCTGGAGGCACAATTCAAACTACTGATCGAGACCCGCGATGAACTGAGCCGAGTCTACGACGCGGTCAACCAAATTCAGGACGTGCGACTACAGTTGACGGGCCTCAAACGTCGCCTGCCGGAAAGCGCCAGCACCAAAAATATCTCGACCGCAGCGGACGATCTGGAAAAGAAACTCGTCGCGATCCGCGATGAGATCATTAATTTGGACATCTCGGCAAACGAAGATTCGCTGGCCTATCCTCCACAGCTCGATGCCAAGCTGGCATATCTGGCCATGGACGCCGGGAATGCGGATTCAGCTCCGACCGAGGCCGAACAGAAGCAACTGGAGAAACTCAAGCGCCAGAGCGGAGAATTGATGTCGCGGTGGGAAGACCTGCAACGCCGTGATTTGGCAGCCTTCCAGAAGCTTACAGCCGAGGGCAGCCTATCGACGGTGGTGGTACCTCCTCCTGGGCGGGCGGGTGACGAACCGGTGGCAGCTCACTGACTTCAGGTCTTGGGCGTTAGGTGATAGGTCTTAGGCCTTGGGGCTGGGGATTTTTTCCAGCCCATTTCTTTTGTCGCTATTTTCCGAGAGCCCTAAGACCTAATACCTAAGACCTCACCTAAAACCGGAGACGAAATACCCGCGTGTTAACGACTCCGATTACTTCTATTACTTCCGTGCCACCGCGATGGCACATACGTGCCTTGTCCGCCTGCAGCGCGGTTGCTACTCTGCCGATAGAGTTTGATGTTCCTCCCCTGAGGGTCAAACTGGCCGATCCTGGTGGGAGGTCGTGTATGCGAATGATTCATCTTTGTTACGCGGCAGTTGGCTTTGCGGTGGCCCGCTGGTTCTTCAAGCGGCAAGCACTTGCAGTAGATCCGGTTCAACGTTTTCGTTCGCAGGGGCTTTTGTAAGTCAGTTTGTTCGGGCTTGGGCGCGCGCACCCGTTGCGCCTCCATTTCGTCTACGCGCGCCCATTGCTTCCTTCCACCCTCCGTACCGTTACTATCGTTTCGGCGCCTCGCCTCCTTTCCCTTGTTCCGTCCATAAAATGAATTCAGGACTTCGTTTCTCTTGAGAGAGGTCCACGATCATTCGGGACATCAGGCCGAATGATCCCCAGGTACTCGATGCAACTAGTTTCAAAAATATGGCCCGCGCTGGCCCTCTTGGCGGTTCTGCTGCCCGTATTGGCGCAGACTCAGGACGCAGTGCCATCGGACTCCAACGATGTTCCGCTGGGCGACGTCGCGCGCAATTTGCGCAAGAAGACTCCAACGTCTCAGGCAGTCATCGATGATGACAATGTGGAGCGAGTTCTCGAACGAGCCGAAAGCCAGCATGCGCCGGGCGCTTCGCTCAAATACGTCATGGAGGGAGAAACCAAGAATTTTCAGATTTCGGCGCCCGAAGCGACTTGCAGTCTCTCTTTCAGTGCCAACGCTAAGGCATTGCTCTCAAGTCAATATGCCCAAATGGACTTGCCGCCGGGTGAAATGCTCAAGCTCAAGGGACCTGCAACGATCGAGGGCGACGCGCTGAATGTGTCGGTCTTCAACGGAACAAACTGGCATGTCAGCGAAGTAGCCGTTGCACTGACGGTAGTCCGGAAGGGGGGAGTCCAGGATGGCCTATCGAGCGCCGGCCCAGATGTGCCTGCTGTCGATCCCCTCGCCGCCGTGGGACGCGCTGAGAAGCGTCCGGATCAAACCGTCATTTACCGGATGAGGGCAGCCGCTGCGCCTACGGCCACGACGGTCTTCAGTACGCCTCTAGATCTTGACATGACTCCCGGCGATGAGTGGCACTGGGCGATCGTGCAGGCGAAGGGGTATCCGCCGGAGACTTATTCTTTGAGTGCCGCCAGAGCTCTTGCCACCGCGGATGATCCAGTCCCGGCGAAACCGCCAACTCCTGTTATTCCGGTCTCGCTGCAGGATGCGCCCGCCGCGGACTTTCGCCAGCCACCTCGGTAACTCTTTCCGCTAGTTCGATCCCGCTTTCAAAACGACCGTATTGCGTTCGTCGCCTGCAATGATGCGGTAAAACTTTTTTAACTCATCGGATCGCGCCACCGGTACGCTCAGTTCTTTGACTTCCATGGTGCGGGAATAATGAATGAGATTACCTTTGACTTCGGTCTTCGAGTGATAGCTGGCGAAACTGAAGTCTGCGTCCACCGCCGCCGGAATGTCGTCCACCACGTATCCGGCCGGGACCGTGATATCGAAAGTATCGCTGTCGCGCGAAGGACCCTCGAACTCCACCGGAAACTTCCTCGGTTCCTTTGTCTCCAATATCCCACTCGATTTCTCGTCCAGGACCCTAGGCCGAATCAGCAACAAGCCTCCTGCGTTCTTGGCGTACGACTGTGCTTCAAAAGAGTACCGGTATCCAAACGGCTGGTCGGTCTGGCGCAGGTTCTCGACAGTTGCTTTCGTAATTCGGAACTGAGATAGAGATTCGGCTAGCAACTCTTCGATGGGCTTGATCTTGTCGGTCTCTTTGCTCACTGCCTTTAGGCGCTCACGTTCTCCCGCTGCCCGATCTCCCACGTGTTTTTCGCTCACATCTCCTTTCAATGTACCGTTCGAGTCGAGACTGAGCGTTGCCGTGCGAACTACTCCATTCATTGTGGGAGGCTGTTTCGGCGCGAGAATATCGGCATCGCTCCCTTATGTCAAGACAATCTAGGTCGAGATAGAACCTTAAGAATTAGCAGAGATACTGTCTATGATCTCGGTCACAGACACCCCGAAAATCGTTCCGGTTGCGTGCTAGACTAGCGCTATTCCGATCATTCTGAGGCCATGATGAAATTCGGCGTTCTTATCTTCCCCGGATCAAACTGCGATCATGACGCGTATTGGACCATCGAGCACGTTGCCAAGCAGCCGGTAACGTTCCTGTGGCATGAGTCGCACGATCTGGAAAATTGTGACGCGATCATTGTGCCCGGCGGCTTTGCCTATGGTGACTACCTGCGTACCGGTGCGATTGCCAAGTTTTCTCCAGTCATGGAATCCGTGCGAAAGTTTGCCAATCACGGCGGGTTAGTGCTCGGTATCTGCAATGGTTTCCAGATCCTATGTGAGTCCGGACTATTGCCCGGGGCTCTCATGCGCAACGTTGGCCTGAAGTATGTCTGCAAACCCGTTTCAGTGCGAATCGAGAATGCTGAAACCCCTTTCACCAATGCCTGCAAACAGGGCGAAGTCCTCACGATCCCCATCGGACATATGGAAGGGAATTACTTCTGCGATGAGCCGACCCTATCGGAACTAAAGCGTGACCATCGCATCGTCGTGCGCTACTGCATGCCGAATGGAGAAGTGAGTGCTGAAGCTAACCCGAATGGCTCCCTCGAGAACATTGCGGGAATCTGTAGCGCGGGCCGGAATGTAGTCGGCATGATGCCCCATCCCGAGCGCTCGGCGGAGCCTGAACTAGGCTGCACCGACGGGTTCAAGATTTTTCAGTCGATGATCGGCGCAATGGCTGTTCGATAAGGTTCGGATTTTCCTTCCAACTCCAGAATTTTCTTGGAAATCAACAAGGCTCCGTTGTATCTTCGTGCTGTTTCCCCCGAAACTAGTTCTTGATTTCTTCGCCAATACACGCGGGGAGGCGTGTCTCTGATGACACCGAAACAGATCCTTGATTCGTTTTCCGAAACATTGATGCAAGATGATCGAATTTTGAGCGCTCAAGAGAGGGCGCTCGTGGCCACTCTATTGCGTCACGCCCGTGCCGCCACTGGGCAAGACTCAGCAACACAAGCCGCTGTGGGCGCCGTGATCGCGTCAGCAGTGGGAGAGACCGTCGCCCAGCGCGCGTTCTCGGTCCTCGGTGGAAACATCGTGAAGAAGATTGTGGAGGGCGGCGCTTCCGTCGATGGAGCGCAGGCGGCACGAGACACCTATGTCGGTCCGAATCCCTCGCCTTCGCCAGGGCAACCGGAAGGACCCGGAATTACGCCGCCTCCTCGCGCAACGAGGAAGGCCGTAGAGGGCGGCTCTGTCGTTGATGCCACCCGGACCGCGCGCAACACCTATGTCGGTCCGAATCCCTCCCCTTCGCCTGAGCAACCGGAAGGGCCGGGAATCACGCCGCCTCCGCGTGGAGTGTACGCCGGTCCGAATCCCTCGCCTTCGCCAAACCAGCCAGAAGGGCCGGGAATTACACCGCCACCACGTATGACGGTTCGCGAAGATTTGCAATCGAGTGAGCGGTTCAGTCGCACGTTACAGTCGACGGCGCTCGCCGAGCGTCCGCGGCTGCTGACGGCACAATGTGTTGTGCTCGATGAGTTCCTCTCACCTCAGGAACTCGAGGAACTCACGCGGTTCACTCTGTCCAGCGAAGCGTCCTTCAAGGCCAGTGAAGTTATCTCGCCCACGGTCGAGCAGGGAATCGTTAATTATGAGCACCGGCGCTCCGCGGTATTGATGGAGGTTGCCGAGTACCAGGATCTGATGCTCGCCCGGATTAAGTCAGCCTTGCCGCAAGTGCTTGAAAAGCTTGGGATGGAATCGTTCGACATTTCTGGGGTCGAAGCGCAAATCACGGCCAGCAATCACGGAGACTATTTCCACTTCCACAGTGACAATGGCAGTGCGAAGGTATCGTCGCGATACCTGACCTTCGTCTATTTCTTCCATCGCGAGCCCCGCCAGTTTGAGGGTGGAGAACTGCGGATTCACGATGCGCATCTCGAAAAAGATGGGTACGTCAGCGCAGGAAGTTATCAGACGATCGCCCCACAGCAGAACCAGATCGTCTTCTTCCCCTGCGAACTCATGCACGAGATCACACCGGTTTCTTGCCCGTCGCAACTCTTCGCCGATAGCCGCTTCACCTTGAACGGATGGCTGCGGAGATGAGTACGTCAGCGTGGCTCGATTGGATGAACAGCCTGATGGGAGGGAAGCCGCGGCATAGCTACGCTGCTACCTTTCCTCCCGACCAGTACTACTGCCTGCTCGATGAATTACCACTGCATCTCGTGCCGCAGCAAGCCGTGGCCTTGCTTCGTGCCGGAGACAAAGATGTCGGTCGCCTGATCCTGAATCCAGAGTGCGTATTCAGTCGCGGACGGGAACTGCCGGCTGAAATTGAACGAGACAGATCTTTGCTCGAGAAATTCGCCTTGCAAGGAACGGTAGCATGGGTCATGAACAGGACAGCGAATACGACCCTGCCGTTCTGGCTCGGGCCAAACCTCGAGCGGAAGTTGGCTGACGTGCGATCTGGGAATCGGCCGTCGTCTTCTATGGACTCTGCGGAGATCGCTCTTTTGCGCGCAGCCGGAATCCTTATCTCCGACGATCGTCACGCAAACCCTCGACCGGACGGCGAAGGTCGCGTGAATCGATCTCGTGTCCTGTTTCAAGAGAAGGGATACGCACCGATGGCCGGGCTTATCCACCCGTTTCATGTGGCTGCTTTGCGCCGTTACTATCGATGTCTGATCCGGACAGGCGCAATTCACCTGGGCGACGGGCAAAGTGCCAGGCGGTACGTTGCGCACAACGAACCCGTGGCACGCTTTTTTCATCACCAGATCGCGCCCGCTCTCAGCGGGGTAACGGGAGTTGCACTGAAGCCGTCGTACGTATACTTGGCGTCCTATCTGAACGGTGCGGACCTGAAGAAGCACACCGATCGTGCGCAGTGTGAATTTAGTGTGACGCTATGTCTGGATTTCTCTCCCGAGCCGGCTTTGGAGACGCCCTGGCCGATCTGCCTCGAAACTCCATCTGGAACGGTTACGGTGTACCAAGCGCTGGGTGACGGACTCGCTTACCGAGGTACTCAGTTGCCGCACTACCGTGACGTGCTGGGCGATGGCCAAACCTCGACCTCCGTCTTCTTTCACTATGTCTCCGCCGATTTCGGCGGGCCACTGGATTGACCGTCGTTGGCAGAAGCCTATTTCAAACCGGAGATGAGATAAAGCACTGAGAGGGTTTGATTGTAGGTGTAGGCGAATTTCTTCCCGTCCCGGCTGACGATGATCGGTGCAACGATCACTACGCCAGCAGGCGCTTCGGGCCGAAGTTCGTCGATGAGGCTCTCTTTGCCAGAGGAGATAGCGAGGCGATAAACCCGACTGGGCAGTTCCCCCATGTGGTAGCCGTATAGCGCGGAACCGTCTTCGGACCACTGTACCGGGACAAAATTCGACGAGATTGTCAGAGGCCGCGGCGCTGCCCCGGCGAACGAGTAGATGATCAACGAGTAGTTGGGGCCCTTGCCGACCAGAGACTGGCCATCCGGCGAAACCGGCCCGCAAACGATTCCATCCGGTGTCACAGCGACCGCTTTCCCGGATGTGAGGTCAACCAGATAGCAGCGTGGGGCATGTCCTGCATTGTCGCCATTCACAATGGCTCGCTTGCCATCAGGCAGGAATCGAGACCATCCGCTCTGAATATGACCGACACCGATCACATCGATCGTACGCAGCTGGCCAACTCCGGTTGGAAGAAGAGTTAACTGCGCCGCTCTTTCCAGCGGCATCGAGAGCGCCCATCGCCCGTCCGGGGACAAGCTACCAGCACTTCCATCCCCGAGTTTCATCGGTAAGGCCCCATTCACCGCCCTTAGCACCACAGCGTAAGTGGAACCCGCATCCTCGCTTGCGTCTTCGGACAAAACAAACCGACCATCGAGAGAAATGTCGCGCGCCGAATCCCAATCGTGCCAGGAGAGATCGGTATCGTGCTGGGTGCCGATCGTGGTGAATGCCATCTGCAATCGCTTGGAGTTGAGTGACACCAGCAACCGGCCATCGGAAGCAATATCCTGCAAGGTGATACCGATCGGGAGGTCGAGGAGTGTCCGAATCCTGCCGGACAAATTCACAGCCATGAGATTCAGGTTGTTGCCCTTCTCCGCGGCACTGAACCAAATCTCTTTGTCGTCCCGCCAGCATAGGCCCGCTTCCGATTCCCATTCGTGGGTCAGCGTTTGAACGTGTCCTGCAACATCCACTGTGGACACAACTCCACGATCATCCCAAAGTCCGGGATGGTCCATAAATGCGATTCGATCTCCCTTGGGGGAGAAACGGATGTCGCTGATCCATCCGCCACTCTGGTACAACACGGTGCCTATGGGAAACTCGAGACGACTATGCCCGTCCACGAGGTGCACCACAGCTAGTTCGTTCTTTGCGTTCCAGTCCGCCCAACGAACATCCGATAAAACCTCTCGCGGAGAACCGCCTGCGAAGGGCACGCGGGCCAATACTCCATCCATCGTCTCCAACTGTCCGTTGTGCGTGCCTCTCATAACTACCGCGAGTTCATTGCTTGTCGAGACCGCCAGGAGATTGGCATCGCTCAAATCCATCGGCTGAGCTTGCAACGAATTCCCGACCGTCGAGAAGATTTGTACCGGCTTCCCATTCCACGCCGCCGAATAGACGATCACCTGGCCATCAGGCGCGAATCGCGCGGCATAGACCGTTCCCGCCTCAGAAGTCAGACGACGGTAAGTGGGTGCTGCCGGAGGTACACGAAGCAAAGCTGTGACGGCCAGTGAAATCGTCGCAAGCGCCAGCGCAGCCACGATTGCCCAAGGCAGCTTGCTGTTTGCTTTCGGCTTGAGAGCATTGGCGCTACGAACCGGAGTTCCCCCACCCAACGTCTGCAGCGCGAAGGCGAGGTCTTTCGCCGATTGGAAACGATCTTCCGGTTCTTTCTCCAGGCAGTGTCGAATGATGTCTTGAAACCCTACAGGAATGGCCGCATCTGCCGGATTCGTTTCAACTGGCTGCTCGCGCAGGACCGCAGTCATGGTGTCGACCTGAGTCTCGCCATGAAACGCGCGTGAGCCGGTTAGCATTTCATAAAGAATCGCGCCAAAGCTAAAGATGTCGCTACGGTGATCGACGGGTTTCCCCCGCAGTTGTTCGGGAGACATGTAAGCCACAGTACCGATGACGGACCCCGTTTTGGTCACGGTGGTGAGGGTCTCGACCGATCGGTCGTCGGCCGAAACCTGCAACTTGGCTACACCAAAATCCAGGATCTTGACGCGTCCATCCTGCACAAGGAACAAGTTTTCCGGCTTCAGATCCCGGTGGACAATCTGGCGTTCATGAGCTGCGATGAGTCCGTGAGCGATTTGCTGGGCATAGTCAGTCGTTTCATTTAGTGGAATACGTCCCAGGACGAGGCGCTCTCGCAACGTTTTGCCGACCAGCAATTCCGAGACAATATAGGGAGTGCTTCCTTCGAAGCCAACGTCGTAAATCGCGAGGATATTAGGATGATTCAGGGCTGCGGCTGCGCGTGCTTCCTGCTCGAAACGCCGCAAGTGATCGGGATTGTCCCCGGATGCCGGACGGATAAGTTTCAGCGCAACATCACGTCCCAGGCGCTCATCGCGCGCGCGGAAAACTTCGCCCATGCCCCCTGACCCGATTTTTTCGAGGACCCGGTAATGGCCCACCAACTGGCCGATCATAGTAAAAATAAAGGGATATTTCTGATTCGCAAGGATGTTAGGGTTCGGCGCCAAGCAGAGTCAATAGCAATGGAGTGGTGCCACCCTCGTGGCATCGAGTTGGATAGGAGTCTTTGTTTATGGCCGTGCTATAATCTGAGTTCGCCTGCATACCTATCGAGGCTTACTGAGGCAACTCTGTGATCTCCTCTGAGGGCGAATTCAGCGCCATCCGTAGCTCTTTTAATAAAGTTCATTAGATACGAGGTCGAACCATGTCCGGCCACTCAAAATGGGCCACAATTAAGCACAAGAAGGGCGCGCTCGATGCGAAGCGCGGCAAGATTTTCACCCGTCTCATTAAGGAAATCAGCATTGCCGCCAAGAACGGCGGCGGCGATCCTGACACCAACCCGCGTCTGCGCGGCGCCATCGTGGCGGCCAAGGCTGAAAACATGCCTGCCGACAACATCAAGCGAGCCATCCAGCGCGGTACCGGCGAACTGCCCGGTGCGGTCTACGAAGAGTTCGCGCTTGAGGGGTATGGTCCCGGCGGCGTTGCTGTCCTGCTCGATATCAACACCGACAATCGCAACCGCACCGTGAGTGAGATCCGGCATGTCTTCAGCAAGAACGGCGGCAACATGGCCTCAGCTGGTGCTGTTGCCTATTTGTTCCACAAGAAGGGCGACATCGTAATCCCCAAAAGTGCCGCGAAAGAGGACGACTTGATGAACATCGTTCTCGAGGCCGGTGGTGAAGACCTGAACGATGACGGCGACAACTGGGAAATCACGACCGATCCCTCCGCCTACGAAGCTGTCCTCGAGGCTGTGAAGAAGGCTGGCATTACGCCTGCTTCTTCGAGTGTCGCTTTCATCCCGCAGAACTACATCAAGTTGGAAGGCCAGGCGGCGAACACCATGATCCGCCTGATGGAAGCGCTCGAAGAGCACGATGACGTGCAGAACGTTCACGCGAACTTCGACATCGATCAGAAGTTGCTTGAAGAAGTCGCTGGATGATCGCAAGTCAATCGAGAAATGAGAAGCCGCCTTCTCGGCGGCTTTTCTATTCCTCTATAGCACTCTGTGCTCCGAAGTTTTCAACACCCTCGTGGAAATACTTGTGGAAAAGGCGCAAAGCAGCAGCCTAAGTGATTTAACGAGAGTTGCTTCTACACTTTGCACTGAACAGAGTGCTGGCACTTTCGTGGTGGAACGCGCAACTTGAAATTTTGAAAATCCGACTCGACAAACTCCTTGTAGATCGCGGCCTCGTCACCTCGCGCGAACGTGCTCAGGCGCTCATTCTCGCCGGCAAAGTGCTGGTCAATGAGCAGAAAGTAGAAAAGTCGGGCGCACAGATCGAAGAAGATTCCTCGATTCGCTTGCTCGCCGCGGACCTGAAGTACGTCAGCCGCGGGGGATTGAAGCTGGAGCGCGCCCTGGAGCATTGGAGAATCGACGTCCGCGATAAGATTTGTCTCGACGTGGGCGCCTCCACCGGCGGGTTCACGGATTGCTTGCTGCAACATGGCGCTCCTCGCGTTATTGCCATCGATACGGGCTACGGGCAAATGGACTTCAAAATCCGTCAGGACCATCGCGTGCGCCTGCTGGAAAAGACCAATGCTCGGTATCTCACGCGTGAGGCAATCGGAGAGTTCGTCGACTTCGTTGCGATGGATGTATCGTTCATCTCCGCCACGTTGGTTCTTCCGGCGGTAATCGCGTCTGCGTTTCCAGAATCGCGCGAGCGCCGTGGACGGCAAATCGTTGTCCTCGTCAAGCCTCAGTTCGAGGTGGGCAGGGACTTGGTTGGCAAAGGCGGTATTGTCCGCGACGAGGGTGCCCAGACAGCCGCGGTAGAAAAGGTACGAACGGCACTTACTGAATTGGGTGCAATCAGCACCGATGTGATCGACTCTCCCATCCTCGGGGCCGAGGGCAACCGCGAGTTCCTGCTCCTCGCGATTTTCTAGCGCGGTGGTGAATCCGGCGCCTTTCTCTGTACAATCACTGTTTCGGCATGACAAGCGAGCGTTCGCCTCTGAAGACAGCCGCCATCATCTCTCGCCCGGACCGGGACGAAGTTGCCAAGATTGTTCCCGGCCTCCTGAAATGGCTTTCCGAACACGGCTACAAGACGATCGTCGATCCGGAATCGGCCTTGTACGCCCCTGAACAGGAGGTCGTCCCGCGTACAGCCATGGGCGACCGGAACCTCGATCTAGTTATTGTTCTCGGCGGAGACGGAACGCTGCTGTCTGCGGCGCGCACCACGGCAGCGCTCGACGCTCCGCTTCTCGGTGTCAACCTGGGCTCCCTTGGATTTCTAACCGAGGTCGCCCCGGATTCGCTGTACGCCATGCTCAATGCCATTGCTGAAGGCCGGGCCACCATTGAGCATCGATCTCTCATGCAGTGCGAACTGCTGCGTGGGGAAGAAGTGCGTGGAAACTACCTGGTGTTCAACGATGCGGTGGTGAACAAAACTACACTGGCTCGCCTGAATACCTACGACCTGTACATCGACAAAGCGTTCGTCGCGAGCTACCGTGCGGACGGAATGATCGTCGCCACGCCCACCGGGTCGACCGCGTACTCGCTCTCGGCCGGCGGCCCGGTCATGATGCCGACGGTGAACGCCTTTGTGATTACTCCGGTCGCGCCGCACTCGTTGACGCATAGGCCGCTCGTCGTTCCGGATTCGGTCGAGATCGAGATCCTGCTCAAAAGCGAGGAGGAGGTAGCCTACTTGAGTCTCGATGGCCAGCCCGGCCTCGATCTTCGCGATGGCGATCGTGTTCGCTGCCGACGGTCCCAGCATCAGGTGAATTTGTTTCGCAGCGGGTCTGATTTCTTCGAGGTTTTACGCAGCAAGTTCAAGTGGGGCGAGCGCCAAGTGTGAGCTGAGGGCACCCTGTTTCAGAGTTCGGCGCTCAGCAGATCTTTTATTGTTTCTCTTTTGCGAATTACTTTCACAGATTTCCCGGTGACCAAAACTTCCGCTGCGCGCGGCCTCGTGTTGTAGTTCGAGGCGAGCACCATCCCGTACGCTCCCGCATCAAGAACGGCGAGGAGATCGCCTTCTTCGACCGACGGTAGTTGGCGATCCCGCGCAAAGAAATCCCCGGTCTCGCAAACCGGTCCGACGATGTCTGTCACTTCGTTCGTATCCGCAGCCGTTGGCGCGACTGCAACAATCTCGTGATGAGCCCCGTATAACGCCGGCCGTATCAAATCGTTCATCGCAGCGTCGACAATCAGGAACTTCTTTCCGTTATTGGCTTTCTTATAGATGACGGAAGTGACCAGCGCCCCGGCGGGCCCGACGATTGACCGCCCCGGCTCAAGAAGCAGGCGAACATTCAAATTTCGCAGAGGCGAAGCTACAGCCTCGGCGTATCTCGCGACGTAGGCGGCAAACTCACCCGCATCAGTCTTATCGTAGGAGATACCCAGCCCGCCACCGGAATCCACATAATCGATCTCATGACTGTCTTTGCGCAGTTCGCGCACTAGGTCCGCGACGCGCGACATTGCCTCTCCAAACGGAGCAACATCGGTGATCTGCGATCCGATGTGCACGCTGACACCGCGTACGCTCAGGTATTGCGCTCCAGAAGCCTTCGCGTAAAGCGCACGTGCGTCGCGGATCGGTACACCGAACTTGTGCTTGTGAAGTCCGGTCGAAATATAAGGATGGGTTTCCGCTGCTACGTCTGGATTCACCCGTAAGGCGATCGGCGCCGTCTTGCGCAGGCGTCCCGCGCACTCGGCGAGGGCCCACAACTCCGACTCGCTCTCCACGTTAAAGAGAAGGATTCCTGTCTTCACCGCGAACGTCAATTCCTCGCGAGTTTTGCCGACTCCGGAGAAGACTGCTTTCTTCGCCGCTTTCCGGTCGGCGATCAGCACGCGCTCCAGTTCTCCGCCCGACACTACGTCGAAGCCGCAGCCCTGCTTCGCCAGCATGCGCAGGATGCTCAGGTTCGAATTTGCTTTCACCGAGTAGCAGATTATGTGCGGGATCTTTCGGAAT
>Ga0335076_10003415_pt1 | contig 15971 bp, 17 predicted proteins | sample Lox_Sample_25_FD_206717 | JGI IMG/M metagenome (GOLD analysis project Ga0335076, IMG submission 206717) | Soil microbial communities from Loxahatchee National Wildlife Refuge, Florida, United States - Lox_Sample_2.5 | ecosystem: Environmental > Terrestrial > Soil > Wetlands | place: USA...
GTCGGGAGAGTCTTCGAGAATCTGGCGCGTGGCGTGGAGTCCGTTCATGCCCGGCAAAGCGCAGTCCATAACCACGACGCGCGGGCGAAGGTCCTTGGCTAGTTTGATTGCGTCTTCACCATTGCCGGCTTCGCCAACGACCTCCATGTCCGCTTCGTCTTCCAGCATGCGCCGGAAGCCCCTCCGGACGAGGCTATGGTCGTCCACCAGCAAGACTGTGATCTTCTTTTCCATAAGACTCTGCTTTCTCCCTGGGAACAGCGAGATGTACCAACGTTCCACCTTCCGGTGGACGCGAAAATGCGATCCGCCCACCCATCAATTCGGACCGCTCACGCATTGCCACCAAACCGATTCCGTGCCGGTTCGGACGCTCGGTGATCCCGCTGCCATGATCTTCCACTTCGAGTTCCAGCGCATCGCTCAGGAAACGCAACCGCACCGACGCCTCCTTGGCGCCGGAATGGCGGGCCACGTTGTTCAGCGCTTCCTGGACGACGCGGTAGATGTGTACTCCCGCACCACCATCCACCGGGAACGGCTTACCCTGCTTCTCATAGGATATGGCAATCCCGGTTTGTCTTTCTATGGTAGGGATATACCAGTCGAGCGTGCTCTCCAGTCCGGCTTCGTCGAGCATGACCGGATGCAGCGCCTGCGAGAGGCTGCGAACGCTCTCCAGCGTCGCCTGTACGGTCTGAAGCACTTCCTGCAAGTCCGCCCTCAGAGACGAGCCTTCGGGTGCGTGTGTTCCAGCTCGGCGCAACATGGAGCCCACGGCCGTAAGAATCTGCCCGAATTCGTCGTGCAGTTCGCGCGAAATGTACCGCAACGTGGATTCTTGAGTGGCGATCAGTTTTTGCGCCAACTCGCTGCGGCGCTCGGAAACCTCCGCCAGACGCGCAAACAGTTGGCGGTTCCAGCGGATCACCGAAAGACTGTTCAGCAGGATCGCGAAGAGAGTGGCAGCCAGAAAAACGTAGACCTGGCGCTGCACCCGGTCGTAAATCTGAACGATGCGCTGGCCAGCTTGTTCCTCGTTTTCGCTGTTCTGGACCAGCAACCGGGCCACGGCGGTACTGAGCGCGGCCTGGCGCTCCTGCAGCGAAAGTTGAATCTGCCCGCGCGCATCTTTTTCTTTGCCCTGCTCGGCGAGAGCGAAAATACGGTCGACCGCATCCCAGAACTGGGTAAAAGAACTGGTAAGGAACGCGCTCTGCTCCGGCGTGCGGCTGGCCGCGGAGAAGCCGGCTTCCAAGCGCATCGCATCGTCCAAATCACCGCGAATGCGCTGGAATTGCGCCGACCAGGCAGTCAGTGGATAAGGCTCATCGCTGCTCACCATATCGCGCATGGCGACGGCGAGCAGGTTGAGATCGTTCTGGATTCGTAGCAACTGCAGCGAATCCTTGCGGTTGCGGTCGACGAGCTCGGTCTGCAGCTTGCGCAGACCGGTCACCTGCCAGGTGATGTAGGCCGAGTAGGCCACAACAGCAGACAACGTGATGAGCAGGCCCAGTAACAGGCCTAAAGTCGGCGAACGCTCCGGAGGAGACGGGCGGGACACGTCCCGAGCATACAACGCCAGGGCAGCGGCTGTCACAGGCGGGAATGTGTGACAATATTGAAGCGAATCCCCGCCCCACGGAGTCCAACAATAGATTGAGTTCCGCAGCCAAAGAAGCCGCGAAGCCCCCGAAGATCCAGCGCCTGAAGGCCGTTTGGCCGGAAGTGTGGAAACTGATGCGCCCGCGCCGCGGGCTGCTTGCTCTGGGCTTCGTTCTGATGGTGATCAATAAGGTCGCGGGATTCGTACTGCCGTATTCCTCGAAATTCCTGATCGACAACGTTGTGGGCAAGCGGCAGGTGTCACTGCTGCCTGCACTCGTCCTATCGGTTTTGTTCGCAACCCTGGTGCAGGGCGTGACTTCGTTTTCCTTAACCCAGCTGCTTTCAAAGGCAGCGCAGCGCTTGATTGCGGACCTTCGGCAGCAGGTCCAAGTCCACATCTCTCGCCTGCCTGTCTCCTTTTACGACGCGAACAAGAGCGGCGCGCTGGTATCGCGCATCATGAGCGACGTGGAGGGCGTACGTAATCTGCTGGGCACCGGACTCGTCGACTTCACGGGAGGCCTGGTCGCTGCAAGTATTGCTCTCGTCTTGCTACTTCGGATCAGCACGCCGCTGACTCTGATCGCCGTCGGTTCTCTGGGTTGCTTTGCCCTGGCGCTGAACCGGGCTTTCTCAACCATCCGGCCGATCTTCCGCGAACGCGGCAAGATCAACGCCGAAGTCACCGGGCGACTGACGGAATCACTGGGTGGGGTTCGAGTCATCAAGGGATATCACGCGGAAGAGCGCGAAGAAAAAACTTTTGCCACGGGCGTCCGCCGTTTGCTGGACAACGTGATGAGGACTCTGACGGCGACGTCCCTGATGAGTCTTTCTGCGAGTGTGCTCCTAGGCGTGGTGGGGGCCGCGACCATGTACGTCGGCGGCCATCAGATGCTGGCGAGTAAGCTGAGTACTGGAAGCTATTTCTCTTACAACATCCTTTTGGTCTTCCTGGTCGCGCCGATCATGCAGGTAGTCTCAATTGGCACACAACTCACCGAGGCGCTGGCGGGGCTTGAACGAACCCAGGAGATCATGCGCGAGCACCCGGAGGACCAAGACCCGAAGCGTTCGGTCGGACTGCCCGATATCGTGGGCACGATCGAGTTCGAGAACGTAAGCTTCAGCTACGACGGCACCCACGAAGTTCTGCACAACATTTCCTTCCGCTCTGAGCCTGGAACCGTGACCGCGTTGGTTGGTTCGTCAGGATCGGGAAAGTCAACGACCATCGGATTGGTCTCCGCGTTTTACGTCCCCACGAAGGGAACGGTCACCGTCGATGGAGTCGACCTAGGTACCGTGCGGCTCGATTCCTTCCGCACGCGATTGGGAGTGGTTTTGCAGGAATCGTTCTTGTTCGACGGAACGATTCGGGAGAATGTCGCCTTTTCGAGGCCGGATGCCACCGAGGAAGAAGTCGTGCGGGCAAGCCGGATCGCACGCGTCGACGAGTTTACCGAGTCGTTCGCCGACAAATACGAAACTGTGGTGGGCGAGCGTGGTGTGAAGTTGTCGGGCGGCCAGCGGCAGCGCATCTCGATTGCACGCGCTATTCTGGCCGAGCCGCGGATTCTGATATTGGATGAGGCCACCTCCAGCCTTGACTCGGAATCAGAACAAATGATCCAGCAGGGGCTTTCGTATCTGATGCAGGGACGCACGACATTCGTCATTGCCCACCGGCTATCGACCATACGCCGGGCAGATCAGATCATGGTGATGGAGCAGGGGCAGATCGTAGAGAGGGGCACACACGCGCAACTCTATGCCGCACGCGGCCGCTACTATGACCTTTACACACGTCAGCATGGAGTGGAGGAGAATTTGTTCCTGGCGCCCGGTGAAGGAGATGCGGTCGCCGTGGGTGGAAATGGGGCTGACAGTAAGAGTGGCGACGTGAAGGCGGCGGACGCCTTGCGCGTCCTGCGAGGAGAAATGCGCTAGCACCTATGACGACAGCTCCTGTAATTCCTGCTGCTTCTGGTACCGTGGCGATCCGTAGCGAAGATCTTTGCCGGCATTACCGCATGGGCGAAACATTGATTCGTGCGGTGGATGGAATCTCGCTCGAGGTTCGCGCCGGAGAGTTTGTCGCCCTCCTGGGAAGTTCCGGTTCTGGCAAGTCGTCTGTCCTCAATCTGATTGCGGGACTCGATCGCCCAACGTCGGGAAGTGTTGTCGTTCAGGACCGCGATCTGGCCAAACTCTCGCGTGAGGAACTCGCGAAATACCGCCTGCACGTGGTGGGGATGGTCTTTCAATCGTTCAATTTGATCGCCAGGATGACACTGGCGGAAAACGTTGAACTGCCGCTCCGTTTCGCGGAGGTTGACCGGAGTAAGCGCGACAATCTGGCGCGCGAGGCTTTGCAGCGTGTGGGTCTGCGCTCACGCCTGGACCACCGTCCCAGCGAACTTTCCGGCGGAGAGCAACAGCGGGCGGCACTCGCTCGGGCGCTGATCAATCGCCCAAAGCTCCTGTTGGCCGATGAACCCACGGGAAATCTCGACAGCCATACGGGAACGGAAATCATGGACATGGTCCGCGAATTCAACCAGCAGCTGGGAATGACGGTGGTCATGGTGACCCACGAGCGCGCTCTGGCCGAACGTTACGCCCAGCGCATGATCTTCCTGGCGGACGGAAAGTTGATCGACGATCGTAGAAATATGCCAACTGCCGGGGAAAGGATACAACCAGCGTGAAGATCCCTGATCTCACCGAGCTAGCGCTGCGAAATCTGCGCGAGTCCGTGCTGCGGAATTCCCTGACGACGATTGGCATCTCGGTAGGGGTTGCGTCGCTGGTGGCGATGCTTTCTCTTGGAACCGGCCTGCAACAGCTTTTCTCGCAGCGTCTTGCGAAATCCGGACTGTTCGACACAATTTTCGTTTCCTCACGACGAGACCTCCGCGGGATGGGCCGTGAAGAAGAACGCAAAGGCCCCACCCCGGGCGAGAGCCGCGTGCTTGACGAACCGGCGCGGCTGGAGATCGAACGCCTGCCCAACGTGCAAGAGGCGTATCCCGATATTCGCTTTGTTACGGAGTTGCGCTATGAAGACAAGCCTCACCTCACGATGATTTCGGCGCTGCCGCAGTCGGCAAAATCAAACGACGCCTTCGACGGAATGCAGGGCGGCTTCTTTTCATCCGACGCGGCGACCGAGGTGATCCTGCAAAAATCGTTTGCCGAGGAACTCCTAGGGAAGACACCACCTCTTGGTACGCCCGAGCCCGCCGTTGCGGAGCTCGCAAAGCCATTGCTGGGCAAGGAATTGACAATGCGATACGCGCAACGTCAGGCCGCACCGGCCCCCCAGCCACCCCTGCGTCCCAACGATTCCGCTGCTTCTGATGACAGCATCGCAGGCACCGCATATTCCGTCGTGTCGCGTGAGCAGAGACTCAGAATTGTAGGTGTCGCAGATCTCGACCCTGAGAGCATGCGCGGCCCAACCCGTGCCAGGGTTTTCCTGCCGCTGAAATTGGCCGAGAGCTTGCACGTGATGCAGCCCACCGATTTGCGCGAGATTTCGCGGGCTGCGAGTGATCAGCCGGTTTACGCATCGATCAGCGTGCGGATCAAAAACCCAGCCAAGGTGCAAGCCGTCGAAGACGCCATCAAGAAAATGGGGTTCAACACCTTTTCGATTCTCGACGCGAGTAATAGCTTGCGGCAGGTCTTCAGGGTGTTGTATGCATTCCTTGGAATCTTCGGCAGCCTTGCACTGGCGGTCGCATCAATCGGGATCGTCAATACGCTGGTTATGGCCATTCTTGAGCGGCGCCGCGAGATCGGCATCATGAAGGCGATCGGCGCCAGCGACGCGGACGTGAAGAAACTATTTTTCGCCGAGGCCGGTGCGATGGGGATCCTCGGCGGGATCGTGGGAGTGATGCTTGGATGGGCAATCGGCCAGATCATTAACTTCGGAACCAACATCTGGCTTAAGAGCCAATCCCTGCCGCCCGAGCATTTCTGGGCTGTCCCATTGTGGCTGGTGGTGTTCAGCATCGTTTTTGCGTTCCTGGTGAGCCTGGTTTCCGGATTGTATCCGGCAGGACGCGCCGCCAGGCTCGACCCAGTCCAGGCACTTCGCTACGAATAAACCGCATGACGCGCATTCGCTTCGGCTTTTGGCTTCTGATCTTCCTGCTACTGCCGGGTGAGTGGTCCATGGCGCAGAGCCGGATCGATTGCAACGCGCTGAACAGCCGGATTCTGAAACAGGTGGTTCACTATTGCGTCTATCTGCCTGCGGGCTATGACGCCGGCGCCGCGCAACACCCTCCACGTCGTTATCCGGTGCTGTATTTTCTGCATGGCCTGGGAGACAACGAGCGGACGCTTTTCAACAGTGGTGGATGGACTCTCCTCGACGATCTGCGCAACCAGCACAAGATGGGCGATTTCCTGATCGTCGCGCCTGAGGGCCGGCGCACTTTCTATATCAACTCGGCCGATGGTTCTGTGCGCTACAACGATTTCTTCCTGCAGGAGTTTCTCCCTTCCATCGAGAGCACGTACCGAATTCGCGCCACTCGAGCGGGACGCGCGGTCAGTGGAATCTCGATGGGAGGATATGGGGCGCTGCGGTTCGCGTTCGCGCATCCCGAACTCTTCTCGGCCGTAAGTGCGCAAAGCGCCGCGCTCATCACGGAATCGCCGCAGTCCCTGGATTCCGCATCGCAAACAGGAACCCCTCTGGCGGGAGTTCTCGAAGCGGTGTTTGGGAAGCCGATCAACGTGCCACACTGGAATGACAATAGCCCGTTCGTTCTGGCCAAGCGGAATGCAGTCGCGATACGAAAGACGGCAATCTATTTCAACTGTGGCCAGGATGACAACTACGGTTTCGAAAAAGGGGCCGCCGCTCTACACGATCAACTGCAAAAGGAAAATCTGGGGCACGAGTACCACCCTTACCCGGGAGATCACAGCCTGACTTACTTCTTGTCTCACTTCGCCGAGGTAATGGAGTTTCATTCCCGGGCTTTTGGCCTGCTTCCGCAGCGGATCAATGGACCAGAGGGTGCAAAAAAATGAAGAGCGCGAGAACGCTGGTGGCAGGACCAACCAACTGGTAGCATTCTGCTGCCAGTTCATTTAGCTTAGACGATCGTTGGCCAGAAGCCCGAATGCGCCACCGTATCTGGCTAGCTCGTCGCACTCACACCTCGGACTTGAGTATGGCTACCGCGAATCGCGCTTTGAGGTCATCAAGAGTAGTTAACATTGAGGATCTACGTCGCATGGCGCGACGCCGTCTGCCTCGGGCGGTCTTCGATTACCTGGATGGCGGTGCTGAAGCCGAGCTTACACTGACTGAGAATTGTCGCGCCTTTCGCGAGGTTACATTCCGGCCGCGGGGAGCCGTCGCCGTCGGCGCCTGCTCGCTGAAAACCAATGTCCTAGGACATGAGCTCTCGTTTCCCGCGATGTTGGCTCCTGTTGGGTACAGCCGATTGATGCATCCCGAAGGCGAAGTGGCCGCGGCTCGCGCCGCCGGAGAGGCTGGGACGGGTTATATCCAGTCCACGATCTCTGGCCACAAAATGGAGAACGTTAAGGCTGCGTCGCAGGGTCCAGTCTGGTATCAGTTGTACCTGCTCGGCGGACGTGAAGCAGCCGAAGCAGCGCTCGACCGGGCTCGTCGCGCCGGTTTCTCGGCGCTCGTCATCACCGTGGACACACCTGTTGCAGGCTTGCGCGAGCGCGATCCGCGCAATGGCATGAAGGAGTTGCTGAGCACTTCCCTGTTTGCAAAGATCCCGTTCCTCCCGAATATTCTGCGGCACCCGAGCTGGCTGGCAGCGTTTCTCCTTGATGGAGGCGTGCCCAAGTTGGAAAACATCGTCATCCCGGGCAAGGGCCCAATGGGCCTGGTCGATGTCAGCGCCGCTCTCGCCGAGGCAACGGTCACCTGGGAAGATCTGCGCTGGATCCGCCAAGCATGGTCCGGCCCTATCGTGGTCAAAGGGCTCCTCACCGGCGACGACGCCCGGCGAGCGATTGATGAAGGAGCGGTCGCAGTTGTGGTCTCGAACCACGGTGGACGGCAGCTGGACTCGGTCTCGCCTACTCTCCGAGCCCTTCCTGAGATCGTCGCGGCAGTCAAGGGTCAGATTGAAGTTCTGATGGACGGTGGAGTCCGGCGTGGCGGAGACATCGTGAAGGCCATCTGCTTGGGAGCTCGAGCGGTCCTCATCGGCCGGGCCTACGCGTACGGGTTAGCGGCCGCCGGACAACCGGGCGTTGCGCGCGCAATCGAGATTCTGCGATCTGACGTTGAGCGCACGCTTCGACTCCTCGGCTGCCCATCCGTTGCAGCCCTCGACCGGTCATACATTGCGGTTCCCCACACCTGGGATGTCCGTTAATCTCAACTCGCGCGGTAGAACGTCGTTGAGCGGTCCTTCCTCAGAGAGTGCTCCTTTCGAGCAATCATCGCCCGCTGTGATAAAAATGAAGTGTGTGCGGAGAGGTGGCCGAGTGGTTGATGGCTCCGGTCTTGAAAACCGGCGTACCCGAAAGGGTACCGGGGGTTCGAATCCCTCCCTCTCCGCCATTGCTTTTGTTTTTCATCAAGTTATGGAGGTCATACCATACCTGATTCCGCGTTGAATCGGAGGTGGCACCAGTGGCTAACATCCAATCCAAGGAAGTAAACCTCACCAAGCCTGTAAAAACCACGAGTGGATTGCGCCATTGCCCTGTCGTGCTGTCTCCAAATGGGCGAGTCAAGCCCGACCCAGTCCTCGTCAGCGGGCAGCAGGAACGACATCCAGAGGGCGCTTATTACCTGGAATGACGTGAGAACGGCACACGGGTTACGCCTGTCCGTCGGTGAAGACCCGCAGGATGTCACGGCACGCCGCCAGCGCAAAGAAGCCGAACTGAACGCCCTCAACCAGTGTTTCACCGTCGTGCCGGAGAACGGTGATAGCGGGCATGGGTCGGTCGCAACCGCGGTCGCCCAGTTTCTGGAGGAAACCGAACTCACCAAGAAGCCGAAGACCCCGGCCGCCTACACGACCGCACTGAACTATTTCACGAAATCCTGCCGACTTGACTTCGGCTGCGATTGGACTATGGTGAAGCTAGAAGACCTCTACCTACCAAACAGCAGGTAAAAGCCCTCGACATCCTCTCGCTGGAGTTAGTCATGACCACGGCATTTCCCCCATCCCGAATAGCTGGAAGACTCTCTACACGGCCGCTATTCTGGAAACCGACAAAAGCCTGCTCTCACAGCGGGTCTTGGAAGCTGAAGAAGCTGTGAGAGCGCGTGGACGCGAAATCTTTTACGCCAACGGAACCCCCGGAAGAGAAAGAAGCATTGGAAGACGCACTCTATGCCCTGCGTGCGTTCAGAACGGCTTGTCAGCACAGTGAAGCCGCGTGATTTCCCACCTGCTCTACGGTGTTGATCTCGCTATCGTGAATTAAAGGCGACAGGTATGAGCACCCTATACGAATTGGTCGATTGGGAAGACCTTGGATTTAACCTCCCACAGTCTCTTCCATACCCGAGTGCGACAACGATTGCCGAAGCAGTCTCGAACATCGATTCTGCTGGCACATTTGTTCTGGCTGTAGAGAATGGTGTCAGACGACCGTTGACAGAAGGAGAGGAGTTGGAATTTCGATCGGCACACCGTGACCGCATGAACCGGATGAGACGATCTGCTGCATAACTGCCGCCAAATCCTCATCTCACTCATTGACCCCCGTCAAGGTGCAAATCTGACAGGTTGCGGGGAATTAGGGCTTCGCACTTGATTTCCGGAACGTAGGCCGACTTCGCCTTTTGATGATGCGTCACGGGGTTGAGCAACCTCGTTGGTGTCGATCACCTCGGGGCACTCACCTTGTTCGTCGTAATCGCAGACGCGATCCGGATGGGCTTGTTCGCACTTCTGGCATAGTTGAGTAGCCATCCTCCGGTGCAATCGACCACCATGTCTTTTCCGAATCGCGCTAACCAAGACCACAGCCCATCAGCACTTTGGCTATTCTCCTTTTGCCGTACAGGGGCGGTCTGACGACCAAGGTGAGATAGTCGAAATATTGTTTTACAACGATCCAGGTCCGGCAGGAGGAGCACTCGGTGCCGATAGCTCGGCTTGACTCTCGGTTTGCCCATGACGACGGCCTCCACTGCCGCAGCATTTGGGACGACGGAGGCCGGCTGGAGGTTTGCAAAGGGTGGCACTTCGCTCTGAGTCACCACAGCTGATTGACTACTGGATCCTTCAAAAACGAGCTGCCAGTTGTCATACGACTGGAAAACAGCCACACTCGGTGGCTATCTTGTTGGTGAGGTCCTTTGCTGCTCTTTGCACTGCCGGCGAAGGCTTTACTCCAAGGCCGAAGTTCCGAGCTTCGATCCCGCACACTCGCAATCGCTCGGGAAGGCTTCCCAGTTTCCGCGCGAGTTCGATCGCGAGAGCCACGCCGAAGCCGTGAGTGGATTGCGATGGTCGAGGAGGAAGTCTGGTTTCCGACGCGTTCCACACATGAATGGTGCCGGGTGGCGAGCCGGTGACCACCGCATCGATCAGAAGCACGTCGTGTGCTCTATCCCACTGCTGGAGGAGCGTCGCGGGTTCTCCTGTACAGACCTGCGTATCGATGCTGAGTTCTTTCAGGCCCTCAGCAACAAGAATGCCAGCGGCATCGTCGCCGCGCTCCGGGTTCCCGCAGCATAGAATCAGCATTACTTGTTTTTCCGATCGATCCGGACCTTGAGAAAGTGCGTGGCGCACGATATACAGGGGTCATAATTGCGAACTGCCTGCTCGCATTTCCAGGTTGCTTCTTCCTGTGGCCAAGCAACGAGTTGGGTAGCGTATTCGCGCAAATCGTCTTCGATGCGCCTCAGATTTTGCGACGTTGGAGGAACGATTTTCGCAGTCAGGATGAGTCCCCGCTCGTTGAACGCATAACGGTGATAAAGAATCCCGCGTGGTGCCTCGGTGATGGCCTGGCCGACACCCGCACGATTGGGGATGTCAGCTCTTGGAACAGCGGGGGGCTCGTACTCGCCGATGATGCGCAATGCCTCGCTGCAGGCGAAGACCAGTTCGACCGCTCGAACCACAATGCTGCGAAATGGATTCCTGACCGGCGGCTTCAGACCCGCGCTCTCTGCGGCATCCTGCGCGGCTTTCGGCAGCCTCTCGAAATTCAAATTGAATCTGGCGAGCGGTCCTACCAGGTATGAACCTCGGCCGCGAACCACCGATTGCAACGCGTTGGAGTGCTTCACGTGCAGCTCGGTAAAATGGTCTTCATATTCCGTGGCATCGATATCCATGCCGCGATTGGACACCAGTCTTCCCTCGTTCAGCGGATACTCGACCGGATGTCGGAGGGCCACAAACTCGTAATCCTGCTCAAAACTGGGGAACTCCAGACCCTTCGTCCATCGCACGGTTTCCACCGACGCCTGCAAAGCCCACTCAAGATCTGGAACCAGTGCCAGCAACTGCGCTTTCGTCGGAGCTTTGTAGAAACCGCCGACGGCTGCAGAGATAGGATGAATCTCCCGCCCTCCCAGCAGACTGATGACGCAATTGCCGACTTTCTTCAGCCGCAGGGCTGTCTCGACTAACTCACGGTGATCGGCCGCCATAGCGATGACGTCGGCGTATCCCAGGAAATCCGGAGCGTGCAGCATGAAAATGTGCAGCGCGTGACTCTCAATCCATTCCCCGCAGTAAAAGAGACGTCGCAGCAGGCGGATGGCGGGCTCCGGCTTGACACCGAGTGCTCGTTCGATTGCATACACGGCGCTCATCTGATATGCGATAGGGCAGATTCCGCAAATCCGCGCCGTGATATCCGGAGCTTCTGCGTAGTGCCGGCCGCGCAGGAGCGCCTCAAAGAAACGCGGAGGCTCATAGATCTTCAACTTTACGTCGGCCACGCGCTCGCCGGCCATCTTGATGTAAAGCGAGCTTTCGCCCTCAACTCGGGCGAGTGTTTCGACTTGAATGGTGCGTGCCGTCATTGCCGCTCACACTGCTCGCTGGCCTTGCGGAATTGCCACGCCCAGGCATTGAAGCTGCGGAAGGCACGCACGACCTGATCGGCAGGATGTCTCAGATAGTGAAAGTGATTGGCGAGAGAGGCCGTATTCGCGCCCTCCATGGGGCCAAAACAGCCATAGCATCCGCGGTTGTAGCTGGGGCAAAGCGCGCCACAGCCGGTCTGCGTGACGGGTCCCATGCAAGGGCTGTCACACGTAACCGCGATGCATACATTGCCCCTGCGCTTGCACTCCATACAGACGCTGTAGGTAGGGATATTCGGCTTTCGTCCTGCAAGCGTCGCGCTAATCAGCTCAATCAGTTGCAGCTTATTGATGGGGCAGCCGCGCACCTCGAAATCCACCGGCACGTGCTCAGCGATCGGGGTCGACAGCTTGAGCGTGCTGATGAATTGTGGCGTCGCATAAACCACACGAACGAATTCGTCGACATCCTTCCAATTCCGCAGCGCTTGAATGCCGCCGGCGGTGGCGCATGCGCCCAGAGTGATCAAGGTCTTGCATTCACGCCGTACTTCCTGAATCCGCTGCGCATCTGGGTGTGTCGTAATAGATCCTTCGACCAGCCCGATGTCGTAGGGACCTTTCAACATGGCGCGCGAGGCCTCGGGAAAATATGCGATCTCGATCGCGCCCAGCACGGCCAGCAATTCGTCTTCAGCGTCCAGCAGGCTGAGCTGGCAGCCGTCACAAGACGCGAACTTGAAGACCGCAACCCTCGGTTTCGCGTTTGGCAGAGTTTTCTTCTTAGAGTTCATACTTGTCCAGCAACGTTCGAATTCGCTCGTAAGGAAACACGGGGCCGTCTTTGCAGATGAAATACGGACCATACTGGCAATGTCCGCAGAGACCGACGCCGCACTTCATGTTGCGTTCCATGGAAACGTAAATGTCTTCTCGTTTGAGCCCTTGCATCTCCAATTCCCGTGTCACAAATCTCATCATGATCTCGGGGCCGCAAATCATCGCGACCGAGCGAGATGGGTGCAGCCTCGCATACTTGAACAAAGTAGTGACCACGCCGACGTGGCCATGCCAGCTCAGTCCGCCGTAATCAACGCTGGTCAGCACCTGTGTTTCGGGCTGGCGTGCCCAGACTGCTAACTCTTTTCGATACAGGACATCGCGCGGCGAGCGGGTCCCGTACAACAGCACCAGGCGCCCGTACTGTTCGCGATTCTGCAGGACCTCGTAGATGATCGGCCGCAACGGAGCCAGCCCGATTCCGCCCGCCACCACGATCACATCGCGGCCTCGAGCAACTTCCAGAGGCCACCCCACTCCGAACGGTCCGCGCACTCCGATGCCATCTCCGACCTTGCGGCTCACCAGCGCATTCGTCGCCTTCCCCACAGACCGCACTGTATAGACCAACCGCCCCCTCTGAGTGGGATCCCCGCTGATGGAGATTGGCAACTCGCCCACCCCAAAGACCCACAGCATGCTGAACTGCCCAGGTCTGAATGCCACATCGTCGACTCCGTCTTGTGGATCGACGGTGAGTGAGAAAGTGTCGGGAGTCTCCTTGTCCACCCGTTGCACCACATGCGACTGCGGCAACATCGGGTCAGCCACGGCCGGGGTTGTCTCGAGGGTCGCCATGGTCTTCATTTCTGTGCGTACATATCGAGCAACTGGATGCGCGTAGCCTGCAGCCTCCGCGCCATAATTTGGCCAAAACGTTTCAGCACTTCGTAGCCAAGATCGTGGTTCTGCTCGCACTTGGTACGAAGACACTTCCCGTCGAGGGCGATAGCGCGAGTGTCCTGCAGGGCGTGTGCGTGGAAGCTCCAGATATACGGCGGTAGCAGCCACGACCAACCCAGGATTTCACCCTCGGTCAGGGTCTCGACATTGATGGGACGGTTGTGCGGGGGCAGGATCTCCAGTGCCACCTTGCCCGAGCGGATCAGATAGAAATTATTGGCGGGCTCTCCTTCTTTGAAGAGGTAAGCGCCGGCGTTAAAACGGACGTTGGAAGCACACCCCGTCAGCAAACCGGTATAGTACGATTCCAGGCCTGCGAAAAACGGATGATCCGCGATGATGCGCTCAAGCGTTTCCATGATTCTCCCCTTCCCGTAGGGTCTGAATCTCTTCCGTGACATCGATCCCAACCGGGCACCAGGTAATGCAGCGCCCGCAACCAACGCATCCGAGGGTCTCGAACTGGTCGATCCATGCAGCGAACTTGTGCGTGGTCCATTGCCGGTAGCGCGCAGTCGCCGATGCCCGCACGCTGCCGCCATGGATATAAGAAAAGCTGAGTGTGAAGCAGGAGTCCCACCGCCGCCACCGTTCGGCGTGATCTACAGTTAGGTCGTTCGTATCTTCGACGGTCGTGCAGAAACAGGTAGGACAAACTGACGTGCAATTGGCGCAAGTCAGACAACGACCGGCGATCTTCTCCAAACGTGGATCATCAAATGCCTTGTACAGAAGCTCTTTGATGCCGTCAGTGTTCAGCTTGCGCACCTGCTGATGGGCTGCAGCCTCGAGCGCTGCGGTTTCCTGGTGGAGCAATTCCTCCGTGGCGGAAGCGGTCTCCAGTTCGGCAAGTAGTTTCGCGCCACGCCTGGTTCCGGTGTGAACCACGCAACGGTGATACTGGTCCGTGACCAGTTCCGTGAGCGCAAGATCAAATCCACCTTTCGCGCGCGGGCCGGTGCCCAAAGACGCACAGAAACAGGTGGACGCCGGTTGAGTGCACTGCACCACCACGATGAATACGCCCTTGCCACGGCTGCAATAGATGGGATCGTGGTATCGATCGTGGATCAGAACTCGATCCTGGATTGAGATTGCTGCCAGATCACAGGGCCGGACGCCGAAGAACGCCAACGGCTGCTTCGGGCGGGCCTCATTGTTCAGAATGCGGAAAGTTCCATTCTGCCGCTCTGCCGACCACAACTTGACTTCGGCAGGATGCAAGTACATCTTACAACTCTGCGGCCCGACTCCGTATCCGAAGAGTGCTGGGCTTTGCTGTGGTTTGAGGCGATAGTGTCCGGGAGATTGCTCATCGGTCCAACCTGCTGGCAATTCCTCCGGCGACTGAATGTGGTCCAACAGGATTGTGCCATCTCGTACGACGGGGCCGATGACGTTGTAGCCGCGATGAGTTAAGGCATCCAGGAGTGCGAAGAGCCCACTTCTCTCCAGCACACGCGGTGAGTCTTCGTCGTCCTTTGTTCGCGTCATAGCAACCTCAAAGCTAGTCGCTCGTGCATGTCCGCGTGCCGCCCTTTAGTGGGATGCGAGGCCCGCGTCGACATTCAGCAGAAGGCTGTTCCGACGAACACGTTATCTTCCGCCGGACCTGGACTATCGGCTGTGACAGTGGTCACAACAAGCGAGTATTTCTTCAACTCGAGAAGTTCAAGAGTGCAGTGACCGTGATCACGGACGGTGGTGCGACCTGCGAGAACAATAGGCGGTGGGTGGAAGGCAGCCCCGTCCTAGGTGGCTTGTCTGATTAAATTTTCGTTCAGTTGCTGACCTCAATTTTCGGCGCGCCTGGCAAAGCGTCGTCGATGCGGCGACCACGCGCCCCAACAAGCGGGGAGGTGAAACATGTTGCGCGAAGCAGATGCAGTTTGGACAGATGGCATTTATGGTGGCTGCGGCAGCGTGTCGGCGCCAAGCGGCGTCCTTAACAGAACCAAATATGTATTTGGATCGGCGGGAACTGCTGGCTCGACCAGTCCTGGAGAGCTGCTCGCGGCTGCAATTGCTGCATCCGTATCCGCCACAGTGGCGCGAAAGATAGGTGAGCTAGGTGGACACTCCACGGCGGTAACCGCGCATGCGGTAGTAACGCTAAATAATGTAGCTGAGTTGTGGAAGATTCACTCGGTCCACCTCGACATCACGGCTGCCGCCGACGATCGGGAAAGCCCCTTATTCGAAAAGGCTGTAGATGCGGCGCGCCGCGAATGTCCGATTGCGAGTGAGTTGAATCTTGAAGTAAGCGCCAACTGGAAGCTGATTCCGCGGGGAGCTCCGACAGCGGCATAAGCATTGCATCTTCCGCATCGGAGGGTCTCTTCATCACTTCGGAGCTACTGCGTTCGAAAATGGCTGCTCGATACTTCGTCCTCCATTATGTCGGACCGGCATTCTGGGAGTCAGCACTCGCCATCGGGGCGGCCTCCGAAAGAAAGTACAGGGGGCGACCAATCACATAACGCGGCACTTTTCAAGATATGGGGTCATCGGTGGCGAAAAAGGGCCAACGCCTGGGCTGGATCGAGCCAACTTGCTTTTGGCTGAGGGAAACAAGGCGGAGGCAAAGCAC
>Ga0335076_10003416_pt1 | contig 15970 bp, 19 predicted proteins | sample Lox_Sample_25_FD_206717 | JGI IMG/M metagenome (GOLD analysis project Ga0335076, IMG submission 206717) | Soil microbial communities from Loxahatchee National Wildlife Refuge, Florida, United States - Lox_Sample_2.5 | ecosystem: Environmental > Terrestrial > Soil > Wetlands | place: USA...
AGAGGCCTATGGGATACGAGGTGGGAGAGGCAAACCGAGCACTCCCCGTGGGCGGCATCGCATATGGAATCCCAAGGAACTTGTACATGCTGGAGGAGACCTTGATGCCGGTGATGGCTCCCGCGAGGGTTATAATCGTCACTGTCCCGCCGGATGAAGCCGGCTGGGCTTGGGCCTGCGGGAGAGCGTGGGAGGAAAAGACTTTACAAAGGAGGACGAAAAGGTTGAGGAATAATAACCGATGCATGGTCGTAAGAATAGAGATGTGATCTTGAAGAACGGTAGAGAAGAGGAAGAAACGATAAAAGGGATAAATAAGTCAAGCGACGCCCAGTCCTGGGTGGGACGTTGGGGTGGGCAATGAGCGTGTCGAAGTAGGATAAAGGTCAACCGGTGCTTCGGGTGATGGCGATGGCTTTATACTTACATTCCTTGTTGCAGCAATTATTATTATTATCATCCTTGGCGACGGCGCTGCAAGAACAAAAAGAGGTGTTGAGCCGCCACAAAGTTGCGCTGCAAAGCAACGCGAATCGGGTAATTCATTCACGGGGCAATGTCAAGAAGCTAATTTCGGATCGTGCGCGTCAACTTGGTGCGGAGCGTGCTCCGGATTAAGTCACCAATAGGCCGCTCAGACCGCCCCCGTCCCCTGGCCCGTAACCTTAAACCCGGCTGTGCTGCAGTGAACACCAATGACCGCAAAACTACAATATACCCGCACATCCGTAGGAATGTCAGCGAATTACCCTCGCTTTCTCCCGGATTCAGAAAAGGGTGTGAGCACGGACACGAGGCCTGACCGTTTCGGATAGATAGATGACGAGGGTAATAAACCGGCCAGTGCACGCTCCGAAGAGCCTTCATATTACCACGGAGGGGAAATTAGCCCATCAGGACACTCAAAAGAAACCAAAACGGCGGCGATTCCTGAATTCGAAATTAGCTGTCATAAAGCGCCTTAAACGCAATGCAAACGCTCCACGTTGTTTCCCGAAATGAAATTTCCACCCCGTATTGGTGAAAGGCAGACTGACACCCAATCCAGGCTCTGCCCTCCCCATCTCACTTGGCAATTCCGTCACATCTTCAAAAGCCACAACTCACCCTGAGCAATAGAGTATGCCAGCATCCCTTTTCTTCTTCCACCCCTGAATGTGATAGGATGGTGAGTCTAGCCCGTGTTGGACGATTTTGTCTCGAGTCGGGGTTCTCACTTTCCGAACGTCCTTCCGGAAAGGACCTTCAATCACAGCAAACCAGGAGATGTGTGAAACCGCAAATGTTGGAGACATTGAACCCGCAAATGTGATCGGAACTTTGCTCTGCGGAATCCTCTGTCCTTCCTTGAAGCACACCATTTCTGGGGGAATTACTCTACATCAAATCGTAGGGCTCCGAATATACCTTAGGAAATGTCGTCTAAATCGTTTATCTTAATAAACCTTCTAATCCGATAAGAATATAAGCCGATGTCAAGTCCGTACGTTATGTATTTACGGGCCCGAGTTTTGTAAATCTGTGATCGACGGCAGACTTTGTGGACGATCGATACTCTGCTTGACATGGTAAGGGCCCCTCCTCTTCCCGCACTTTTAATGCGTGCGATAGCCGACAAACCAATTTCTGGCCACGCATGTCGAGACAAATGGTACGATCCTCTAACTCCGAGTCTCTGACCGCCTATCAAGCGCACTCTTCTGAAATTTTCTCCATAGCTGTGGCAGCGCAGTGGGCTGTGACCGCATCAGGAGACTCGTCCATCAAGGTCTGGGATGTGAAGGCACAGGGACACCCCTTAGCGCACACGTTCGAAAATGGTTGTAAATATCGACAATGGGCCTACCATAGCTGCCAGCTCGGGATTCGGTCAAGAACTCATTGCTTGGGATTTAGAGAACCGGAAGGAAATTGTCAGACGAACGGCATCGGGTACAGTCTTCAAAAGTCCCATTCTTATTCGTAGACTCTTCGGAAAATCCAACAATAGACGGTTCTCAAACCCCCATCTGGTAGTCTGATTCTCCAGGAACGGAGACCTCAGACAGAAGAGACATCGTTGGGGAAACATGGGCGCTATCGCTTTCCCCCGATGGATCCATGTTGTATTCGACAACATACGACGGAAGAGTTGTCGTATGGGATTCGAATTCATTAAAGAGGATTGGAGAAATGGACACCAAAGGCTCGTTTGGTCTGAGTGTTGCTAGCGTAACGCCTCTTTGTCTTCCGTCGTAAAATTTTCTTAGTCTGCCGATGGTCGCTATATTGCTTCTGGGCACCAAAATGGGGGCATATATATTTTCAGCGTGGATGCCGGCCGAATGCTCTATACTCTTCCTGGTGATCCATGTATTGAACCGCTCTAATGAAAAGGACATTCTGGACCCGTTCGATCGGTCGCTTTCTCACCGGGATCAAATTATCTAGCGGCCACAGGGGATTCAAAAGTAATCTCGATTTATGATGTACGGCATGGCGAACAGATCGCAAATCTTTCGGGACACTCGAGTGTGGTTTTGTCCGTTGACTGGAATCGAACCGGTCAACTTCTCTTGACCAGGTAGTCGCTACAAAGTTGAACTAAGCTCACCATTCACAAGCGCAATGGATGGACGAGTCAAGGTCTGGGATTTTGAGCAAAAAGCATGTGTGGCGACCCAAACTGAAACGACGACGACGGTCTGGAGTGCAAAATGGCAACGGGCTACGGATGGATTCATAACAGGAGGAGCAGCTAATAGCCTGCACTGGTATATTGCAGCTGGCGTATAATTACCCTATTTAAATTCCAACGCTATCATAACCGCCGTCCTGGATATCCCACACCTTTGTCAGGTTCCGTTTACATTGCTCGGGAGTCGGGGGTTCAAATTGAAAATCGAGAATGTGATCCGCCAGGGCAGATGCCACGGGGACATCATAAGCAAGCTTCCGAAGCATCGCCATAATGTATATTTTATCCCGCACCGATAAGACTTTGGCAGCCCGCATGGCAGGGTAGAGCAGGAATATCCCGCCAGCTGTGAGCGATGGCATTGACATGACGATCTCCCTTCCAAGTCTGCAAAAGAAATTAGCAAACTGAGCCGAGAAGGTTTATACTTGAGTTCCGGCTCCGACGGTCCTTCTAAGTTATGGCTCAAAATATGGCGATCGATGTGCATTATTGCCGCCCTATACATGTTCATGGTATGTCCGACGAAACCTTTCAATCAGATTCTATATGCACAGTATGCACGCACTTGTCATATAATCCAAACGTTCTTTATAGGGATATATTTCCATGAAATCAAATTTTTCCGCAGGATCTTGGGAGTTGATAATAGGGATAGGAATCGGTTCATAATAGGACGGAAGGTTTTTCCTCCATTCTCCTAATTCATGTTTGAGAGCCGTTAATTCTGTGACAAGAGCATTGAAGGCTTCCTCAGATGGCGGATCCACTTTCTCACCCCTTTCGATGGCATTTGCAGTTCGAGCATAAAGTGTAAGTAGCGAATCAAGCGGCTAAAATTTAGTCTCCGGGGAGCAATAGCTCTTGAGGGATAGGTACCCTGACGAATGTGCCTTCTCCAAGATGATCCCATCCTGATTCTCCGAAAACAGTATACTCCTGATTACTCATAGCACGAATGATATCGAACCCCCGAACGTACTTTGCTAAAACTCTGGCAGGAGAATTGCACGGCTTGTAGTAGTCGCTTCCATTGCACTCAATAAGTTTGGTCGCGCCTCGAACATGAGCTTGCCAAGATCCCAGACTCTGATTATTATGCAGCTATGACGGTTAGCTTCAAAGAGTAAAGAAGCGGACATCAAAAACGCCAAGTAAAATGATTGAGAACAAGGTTTCATCGCTGGTTTGCCGACCAGGATAATACAGATCCTCTTGAAGCGCTCCGAGAGCAGTTATGTAGTGGTTTAAAGCGGTTTTAGGAGTCAACTTGGAGCCAGAAACTTTGGCTAGGTAAGTAGCCGCATTTGCGTAGATGACCGAAGTGAGAGCGCTCGATCGAGACATCATTTCGGGCAAGAGATCAACCCATTTCTCATCTGCCATAATCCAGCTGAGCGTGCGAAGGTTGACCGTTTCACGACAACAGTAAAGAGCGACTTGGTTTTGCTCGTAGATCGGTGTCAGTTGGTTTTGATAGAGATGCAGGACCTGTCGGTTGTCGAATTCTTGGGGATCGTTGAAGTCTTGGTACCGGCGGACGTCGCTGCCAGCGGACGAGGCACCGGAGATCGATCCACGGGAGCTACTGTTTTCAATTGTAGACGAAGGTGATTGTGCGCTAGGCGTCGGTGCAGAATCGCTGGCATTCTGCGAGGATCGTTCGTTTTTCTTGCCAAACCGCCGCATGACAGCTTGGGTCTCGTCCTTCATGATGAGCCTCGGTGCTCCGAAGCCGACGCACTGGCGGTCGCGCCTCATGCACGTCCCGCAGACGGGTCGGACACCGTCGCATTTCACTCGGCGCGTACGGCTATGAAAGAAAAAGGTCAGCGCGAGGACAACCGGGCTATCGGGAGATGTGGGAGGCCATTCGTACCAGGTTGCGCAAGAATTGCTCGGCCCGCGACTGGCAGGCATTTGGCTGTAGCGCTGGTTTAACTGCTTCCCAGCGTTGCACAAGTCTCGTCTAGCTACGCAGCCGGAGCAGCAGACGACATGGGATGATGTGTTCGGTGCAGTGAACAGCGGCGGGGAGCTGTGTCAGACCCTGGGCTTGATCTGATGTTGCGCTTTCTCCGGTCCGAACCGGCGCTTTCCCCGTTCGCGGACGGGCCCTTGTCCGCTTTCCCGGTGTGTCGCGCCATAAATATAACGTCTTGGTCCGACAAATGATTATCTCTGGTCTATGTTACGCGCATCTCGAACAGCTATATCTAATTCGATTTTGCATAGCTGTTGGTTGGCTGGATATAATGCAAACAATAAACCCCTACCCTTTCTATGATTTTTGCAAGAGCCCTAATCATCGAAGTAACTTCAAGTCGACAAAAGTTTAGGAACACTTTGGTCTTTTGGGTCCTGAGTCCCCTGACGTTTCGTTTGGCATCCTTCCCGCATCGCTATTTCAACAGTCAGTTATTCAACCAATTGATGATAAAAGAGGGAGAAATTACCTGAAATACTGGCCCTGGGCGTTCCTTTTAACACCTAGAGATGGTGGTCCGGAATTCGCTCGCAGGTGAAGGGGAGGGTTGTGCATTGGACGGGCGGATGGACATCCGATGGTACGGCCACCTGGAGCAGCGCCTACCAAAGGAGATTGTGGGAGCCGATTGTGGGCATCTGACTTATTCAAGGGAACCTTAGGTTGCTGGACGCTGCTTCTGAATACCCTTGCCGACTTGTTGTAATCTACCTTGTCGGACTTTGCGGCAGCCAAGGGACTGAAATTGCCAGCTTGAGCATCAAAAGGGCCTAGGGGGGTGCCATCTCTTCGTAATCGACTGAAAGAGACGGAGGAAGGGAGTTGAGCGTTTGGATTATTTTGTCGGGGCGTATTTTCAGCGCACGAAATGGAAGGTAAGGGTTGCGGATCAGATTTTGCCGGAGGCATAGACGTGTTGGTTGATTGATCATCGTGAGGAGCAGAGACCGGACCGGGAGCATGTCGTGAATTTGCTTTTGCTTCCTGTTGAGGCCCCGGCGGATGGGCGGCCGCAACATTTGCTTTCGCTCCAGCGGCAGCAGCAGAAGGGGCTATTACGGGAAGTCTAGAAGCTAAGAAATGTAGAAATGGGTCATGGTTACGAGTTAGTATCGAATTCGTCTAACCACGGACACTCTTCTCCGATATCTGGACGGTCTTCGAAATCATAGTCATCAAAATAATGGTCTAGTATTAGTGCGAATCAAAGGGACTAGGGTACCATCAAAATGATCCTGGAAAGAGTCGTCGTCTGATTCAAATGTTAATTTCAGGAGCAATGAGGAATAAATACCGTTTGCCTTGGGTTGAATGGTTGGCTGATTTGGCACAGATGGATCGGGGAGTTCGGGTGCTTTGCTTTCCTTCGTCGGTGCTGCAAATTCTGGAAGTCTGTGTAGCCTGTCGACATTAAAAAGGGCCTTCGGTGGTTAGTAAGAAGTTTTGACAAAGGACGTAGTACAGGAGGAAGTTTGATTTTGGAGACTTCTCGAAGATAAGTTTTATCATAAAGACAATTCCCCAGGACGTTTCCAAAATTCCGAAGAGCACGTTTGAGAGCATCTGTTGTCCCCTCCTTTTTGCACTGCACTGCTTAGATGGAGGATATGTTGTGTGAAACCTTTTCGAATGCGGCAGCTTTGGACTTGGCATTCTCGATTGAGCCGTAGCCAACGTCCTGCAATTCAGTCAGTGCTGAGAGAAGCAAGGGCGGACACCTCGTGATAGACACCATCCTTCAGGGTTACCCTGACGACAACGGATAGGCCGAGACTGACCCTGCCTGTTTCTCTTGTCTCGTCCATCTAGGGTCACCACGGGTTGTGGGAGGAGGGGAGAGTACGTAGTCGACCGAGATGTTTTGTATGCTCGACGACCATCCATTGAATCCGAAGATCTCGTTTGCAAGGTTGATGCACTTCCAGGCCTCGAGGTAATGAACGCGGACGCCGGCAGCGCCAGGTCGTTCCGAGATGTACTCAGGCCCGAGCTGGCGGCCCAGCTTTGCTTGCAGAGTGGCGATCTCCTGGGCACTCGCCCGAGAGAGTGTGTGGAGTGTTGGCGTGTATGGGTTGGGCTGGCCAGCGCGGTCGTTCCGCGGGAGATGCTGGTCGCCAGGGTGCATAGTCGGCACAGACGAGGCGTTGTGGTTGGAGGTCGATCAAGCAATCGCTCCTTTGCTGGATCGTCCGCCGTTTGTTTACACCGTCGGCCGCCCGCAACCCTAACCCAGACGGCGTGGAATGAGAAAACGGGACGGCCCGGACGGGACGTCAATCGTGACAGATCAGCAAGCAGCTCGCACCATGGACGATCCATTCAACGTTGTGAAAGAGTATCGCACGCCCTCGTTTCCCCCGTCCCCCTTCCCCGCGTTCCGCCCTTCCTCAGCCCCCTCTCCCCAGCCCTCATCTGACAGCATGCAGAGATGTCCTGCGCAAGCTCGGCCAGGCCAGAGCGCTCCTCGCCTCGTACTCGCGCATCAGAGACACTGCCGCGAACCCCAAAACGTCGCCCGAGCTTGCCAGCACCCGCCACGACCTGGACGCCATCCTCGACGACCTGACCGACCTTGACGACCTCCATGATTCCGTCACCGCCGTCGAGACCGACCCCGCCCGCTATGGCCTCTCCCCAGAAGAAGTCCGCCGGCGACGCGGCTTTGTCGACCAAGTCAAGGACCAGGTCGATGACATCAAGGACGCCTCCCTCAGAGCATACAATTCCGCCCAGGTGAGAACAACCGCTCGCCGCGGCCCCATTGGGTCCTGAATGACTAACCATCCGCAGTTAATAACCCCCAAACCCCAATATCCCGACGGCTACGGAGCCAATTACCAAGATGATGATGGCGACCTCGAGGCCTTTCATCAGCAGTCAGTAATGCAGGGTCAAGACGAGCAGTTGGATGGCGTGCAGCACACTGTTGGAAATCTCCGGCAGCAAGCGCGGGAGATGGGAGAGGAGCTCGATGATCAAGTCATGTACGTTATTCTCCTCGCTTGTCGAAAAGCTCTGACCAGACCCCCAAAGAATACTGGACGATCTCGATCAACGCGTGGACAACACATACGACAGATTAAAACGAGGGACCAAACGGCTACAGCATTTCATTCTGGCCAATGAGGGTAACTGCCATGCCAATATTTTCCAAGTCTAAAATTATTAGACTCCAAATCAAATTACTGCATAATCCTGCTCATCGTCATCTTGTTCATCCTGCTGTTCATGGTACTTTTGATATAATGCATCCAAGGTTCGGGGTTTTAGCGACGGCTATTCCTTCCGTGGTCGAATGTGCCGATGCATATGGGAGCGGCAATATCCCGGTCGAGTCTGAACGGGCTCCGACAATTTTGTTGAGAGCGTGCGCCCCATTTTAATTTTTAACCTGCATTTGAACCTTATCTTTATACCGTAGCTACCGGAATCCAAGATTCTAACAAACTCGTTTTTCCCAGAATTCCTTCCGAGTGGGGGAAAGCGGAGGCGGGGGGGTTTGTCCTTGTAGATTGTTCCAACCATCCAATAATCTGAGCCGACCGCCGCCCCGAAAATTTTTTGATTGGGTTGGAATGATAGCGCGGACGTTCGCACCGTCCAACAAATCTTTTCCGATTTGCATGAGAACATTGTGGTCGGGCTTCCCTCCAACCAAACGACTGAAACCGACTGCTCGTGTTCATTCTTCTTCAACGCCTTTCTTTGTCCTCCCTGTCTCCGCTTGCCTTCGACAAGCCAGCGTCCCTCGTTCGCGCAGCCGTTCGTTAGTCTCGCTTCAACCGACTCGTGGCGCTAATTGCTCTCCGCATTCGTCTCGTCTCTCCCGGTCCGTCACCACCATGGCTCCAAGCTCATCTGATCATGCCTCTGCTCAAAATGGAACCTATGCCCCTCCCCGTGTCCACGTCTTGTCGTCGCAAGTCGAAAAGCCTGAGCCTGACGATCGGGCCTACAGACTCGTTCGGCTCTTTGACAACAAATTAGAGGCCCTCCTTGTCCATGATCCGAAGACAGAGAAATCAAGCGCAGCCATGGATGTGCACGCCGGACATTTGAGTGATCCAAAAGACTTTCCCGGTCTCGCCCATGCTCTCGAACATTGTCTCTTCCTGGGTACCAATTTTCAACAACTTTCTATCGCTAATTTCCTCGCACAGGCACCAAGAAGTATCCGGAAGAAAACGACTACCAAAAATACCTCTCGGAGCACAGTGGCATGTCGAATGCATTTACAGGTGCGACCATGTTTCTACTCGAAAAGCTAAAATCCAGACCTCGACTGCACAAATTACTACTTCCAGATAGGTCACGAGTTTCTGGAGCCTGCTCTAGATCGCTTTTCGCAATTCTTCATAGCCCCTCTTTTCCTTGCAGACTGCACCGATCGAGAGCTTCGGGCCGTCGACTCTGAGCACAAGAAAAATCTTCAATCTGACACATGGCGTCTCTTCCAGCTTGACAAACACCTCTCCAATCCAGACTATCCTTACAACTCTTTCGGCACCGGAAATCTCGTCTCGCTAAAGGAAGAACCCACTGCAAAAGGTTTGGATGTTCGTCAGGCATTTATGAAGTTCCATGAGACTTACTATTCTGCCAATTTGATGAAACTTGTTGTTTTGGGAAGGGAGCCGCTTGACGTCCTGCAGCAATGGGTTGTCGAAAAATTCTCGGCTGTGCGCAACAAGGACTTGCAAGCTCCCGACTTTCCAGGCAAGCCATACACCGAGAAGCAATTACTCGTAAGCATCTCTTCCTTTCAGCCCTAATTGCCATAGACTGAGGTTCGTGCGAAGCCTGTCAAAGATCGAAGATTATTGGAGATGGTCTTCCCATTCCCCGATCTACGACCACACTTTCGCAGCAGACCAGGTCACATCATTGCTCATATTATCGGCTACGAGGGAGCAGGTTCTCTCCTATCCTATTTAAAGTCGACAAAACATTGGGTTGATACCCTGTCTGTTGGGCCGACCCACATCAACGCCGGAACGGAATTGTTCAAGGTCTCCATGTCCCTTACCAAGGAGGGTCTTGGTATTCTCTGCCGTGGATTCAAAAAACTAATTCAAAAAGGAAATTATGAGGAAATTATTGCCATCGTTTTCAAATACATTGAACTTCTAAAAGAACGTACAATTTTTTCCACTTGCTCAAGTTCTCTGACCATCCGAAGAAACCAGTGAGAGGATTCGAATCATTTGGGAAGAATTGAAGACCATGGATGAAGCAAGTTTCCGATTCGCCGAAAAAGACCAACCCGCGGAGTTCACCTCCTCAACCGCCTCATCAATGCAACGTTGCTATCCACCGGATTGGGTACTCAGTGCTCCGCATCTTCTTCGAGAGGTATATACCTGTAACGTGGAAACCGATTGATCTACGTAGTTCGACTTCAAGGCAATCAAATATTGTCTGGGCTTCCTGACCCCTGACGAGTTTCGAATTTTCTATGTTGCGAAGGAGATCTCAGAAAACCTTCCCAACAAAGAAACATGGTACGGCACTGAATACAGCTGCGAGCCCATTCGAAAAGGATTACTTGAGGTCAGAAGCCCTACCAGTCGATTTACTAAAGGAGTTAGAAGATTAAGGAATATCCGGATGTCCCAGAGCTTCGAATGCCTGATCCCAACCCCTTCATTCCGAAAAATTTCACCGTCCATAGGAAAGAAATCGAAAATGTATTCTTCATCACCTCTATGCACTAATAAATAGCCCACGAAACATCCTACACTTGTCCGGAATACCCCTACCGAAAGGATTTGGTTCAAGAAAGATGACACGTTCTGGGTCCCCAAACTCTTCGTCTACTTTACTTTGAGAACGTAAATTTCTCTCTCTATTTTATTCACTCTCCAGTCCTCGATCCAACGACTCTCCACGTAATTCTATGTTGACAAAGTATCGCCATCCTTCTTGTAGAAATCTAACCCGTCTCAGTCTTTACATTGCTCTTGTGCAAGATCAATTCAATGAATTTGGTTACGACGCGGAGATGGCGGGCCTTGGTTACACGCTCGCTCGAGATAGCGATGGTTTATTTTTCGGAGCCTATGGCTTCAATGACAAGCTACACGTTCTTCTTGCGAAGTTGGTTCATGGAATGCGGCATCTCATTGTAAAGCCGGAGCGCTTTGATGTAGTCAAGGATGCATTGTTGCGGCAAATTCGAAATTGGAAACTCAACGCACCATACGATCACGCAATGCATTACGCTCAATACTTGTTGACCACGGGTCAGTGGACAAAGGAAGAGAAGGAGACGGCGCTTCAAGGTATTGCTTCGTCCTTATAGTCCGTCCTGATGCATTAGGTATTAAGCCCAGAGACGTACAAGCGTTCATTCCGGAACTCTTGTCGAGTTTGCACTACGAATCCCTGATCCATGGCAATGCTACGAAGGAAGATGCGTTTAAGTTGACACGCATCGTACAAGATAATCTTGGCGCGAAGGCACTCGATCTTGAATCTTTTGAAGGAACTAGATCTCTGATTCTTCCTGAGCGTATTTCCTCCTTGCTCTCCGTCCCTAACTGCCAACAGATACAAAAATCACATTGCAAGAGACGGTGCCGAATCCCGAGAATGTAAATTCTAGCATTGAGTATTTTTGTCAAGCCACATCCATCGTCGACACAAAATCGCGAGCATGCTTACATCTCATGGCTCAGATTGGAAGGGAAAAAGCATTTGATTTCTTGCGAACCAAGTTACAACTAGGCTATTTGATTTGGAGCGGTATCAGAAATACGACTACTACCGAAGGGTATTTACGTTTTCGGGCTTTAAATTGACCTCAACAGATTCCGAATAATCATTCAAAGTGAACGACCACCATCGTATCTTGAAGAGAAAATCGAAGTTTTTTTAACACAATTACGAGACGGCATTGCGGAAATGACAGCAGAGGACTATACATCGCATGTTTCGAGCCTTGTCCTCTCGCTCAGCGAGACGCCAAAATTCCTCGGCAAAGAGTCCTTCCGGTATTGGGGACATATCGACAGTGGCTTTTATGAATTCAATCGACGTAAGGAGCCGAATACTGTCTACGAATCGTGCAACTAATTGGTATTAGGCGAGACCGATATCGAGAACATCAAAACGACCTCCAAGGACGAACTACTTGCCTTTTATGACAAATACATCAATCCCTCGTCCCCGCACCGAAGTGTTCTCTCCATTCACGTCCAGTCTCAGATTCCACACGAGCCGCCCGATTTCCACCAACAATTAGCAGAAGGGATTCGTCTCTTTATTGCTCAGGAAGGCTTTGATATTCCACCATCAGAGGTAGCTGAGGTCGTCAAGGGGGATGCGAGCCGTATTCCTCAGGAAATTTTGGCTCTCCTCCTAAAGCATGGGTACGATAAAGAACTTGCCATGAAGTCAATGGCGAAGGGTTCAACGATGCTGGAGGCTCAAATTGCTGCCAATGGAACATCGACCGCGGAGACTCCGGCGTCCTTCGATGTGTTGAAGGAGGTTAAAATTGATGACATTCGCAAATTTCGAGCGACATTGACAGTCAGCGACAAACCGCAGCCGATTCAGCCACTCGAGACATTTTACGAAGGTCATTCCCCAAAGCTTTGATGGAGTGCGGGGGTCAGGGTTTTAGGAGATCACATCATTTGCGATAGCTATACTTCCGTAATGAATATCCCCCTCCGTAATCTCTATTTTATCATCTTAAGTTCATGCTGCTCCCACAGCGGAAAGGGATTCATGTTGACCTTTACTTGCTGCGTACCGTAACCCACCTATGACCGTTAGATTGCAAACAACCAGGGGAAACAATATCCGCAAGCATGAGAACCGGGTTTGTCCACATTGATGAAAATTTTAGGGTGTCCTCTCGGACCACCTCCTAATAGCTATCAGAGGCGTCCCGTGGACAGATGCAATGAGTGTTACGTACCCCCATCGCAGACGGCAATGCGCTCGCTAATATAATGAATCGGCTGTTCGGCGATGAGCTCGATGGCAGCCAGAGGACGCGGCTATCAAGGATTAACCAGTTTTTTGGAATAACAGGCCTACCTGCATTTCCAGCGCCGCCTTTTCAAATCGTGGATGGTTGAAGGCATCACTTCGAGCCCTCTGTGAAGGCGCCCAGGTCTGTGGTCGATTCGGTGCTTGCTGCTCCAGAACCTCCAAGTCCTCGAGTCGTTTAACCGTCTCCAGCTTGCCGGCGGCATCCTGGTCCTTGATTGGAACGGGTGCAACAAAGGAAGACCCCGCCCGTCTGTTGAAGAGTAAGAACATCCCCCGTCGAGCAATGACCGTCCCACGCGCGCACAGCATCATCTTTCGCCCGGTGCTGCACTAACTGCGATTAAACTGGGAGCGGCTGGTTCATAAATATTTCCTCTTTTTACGTAATTAAATTCTGTAACTATTGAAATCAAAAATGGGCTCCTCTCGGCGTCGATTTTCATGGCATCAAAAGATGGACCCCGCAAAGTTCCAGAACAACCCTCCTCTGAGCCGAAACGAAAGGCTATTTCGAACAGTCTGCTGGCTATGAAGGTTCTCTCCGTACTGTACTTGTATGACTTTGCAGTTCATGCAAAAAGGACAAGATGCCGAGCTGTCTTCAAAGTTGCAGGAACAACAGTCGAAAGAAGTGTCTGACCAGCAATGGCGGCTAAGTGTCATTGCTGACAGTGTCATCAGGTCGGTGCTTTGTAAACCGTTCAGTCGACCTCCGTCTGAAACAATTTAGAGTCCCGTCTTCTGCGACTGAGATTTATCATGAATCAAGCTACTCTGCCTTCGAATCGGGTCCTGGCACAGAATCCACAGAAACAGGGGAAAGAGTTCTCAACCGAGGCCGTAAAACTTATGGATCCTTTGTTCCTGATGTCGAGGTATATTTGAAAAGAATGGTCCTGTGGGATAACGGTCAAGGAACTTTTGGAATCGACCCGCGCTACAAGCTCTAAGAATGATGAATCCGTCGAATCGACAAACAGTCCAGCGAAGAGATCGAAGGTCCCTAGCAGCTCGGCACCTTCGAAAAGGCCAAAAAGAACCGAAAGTGGGTAAAGTTGAGAGATGCTCGTCATACCCTGGATGTTTTAAGATACCCCTGGCAGAGAGGACTGCATCACGAAACGTTGCGAATCAAGCATAGTGAGTAGCAGTTACGTTAACTCTATCCAGTCTTCTTGGTCTTCCGTTTCGCTTCTTTTTTCTCATTGTGACGAACCAAAAATCCCCCTACCTCAAGGGCTTCTCTTGCTGCATTTGATATGTGTTTGAACCGATCACCGTGGAGTAATACACCTCCATACCACCTGCTGACGATGACCATGATGTTCGTCAAGTCCTTCTCGAATGAGTCAACGAGCCACGCACAATTTTACCATTATCTCTAAGAGGTGTGCAATCCTGGCGCCTGCCGCATCTTCACCATCATCGTCGTTGTCTTGGATTAGATCACATAGCCAAATGATCGGACCTTTTACAAGTACGCCGTTTTCCATAAACCGCCAAGCAACGATATTGTGGGTTGCTCTGGCGACCTTTTTATCGTTCTCTTTCAGCCACAGTAATGCAGACTGGGCTTCGGCTCGAGAATGAACCTCAATTGCACGTCCGACAAAAACGGACTTGCGGTCGACAATTGCGGCAGATGTGGCAAAGGCATATTTCCGGAGGTCTGCCACCTCGATATCATTCGATATAACCTCCGATCGCGGTTCATTTGAGATAGATTCCGAAGTATCGCAGCTGCGGGTCACTGGGAGATCTGCCGATAGCGTTTCGCGAAGGGATTCAATGAGCGGGTACAAACAGACCTCTCCGGGTGACCACGAGGATTGAAGAAGGTTTTGAGCGATTGAGGGGCTGATACCCATGAAAGCAGCCAAAGTTGGAGGAGATTGAGGGTAATCTAGAGGGATGTTGAGGGTAAGGGAAGGGGTGTTGAGCTCTTTGGACGAGCGGGGATGGATCTTGATGGTCCGAGAGGCGTCTCCCTCTCGAGACACACATTCTGGAAATATAGCCGCGACGGCAACGAACTCTTCCGCAAGAGGATCCACCGGCATAGACGCAGACGTCTTCATTTCAACATGCCGACGGCCTCGCAACGCTCCCCGATTTGCAACCGGCCATGTTTGGTTGGTTCGACTGTTTGTGCCCGTAAATATTTACACGATAAAAGGCGAATGACATTTTTTTTGATCTGCTGTCGTTATTTTCGGTCGCCCCAAGGGTCCCTCTGTTCTGCGTCCCGTCGTCGCGCTGCTGCCACTTCTCTGCCTGCCAGCGCCCCGCGCTTGTCCCGAAGCTGCTGCCTGCTCGTGACGTGTCTGCCCAACACCGCACCGGCGGAGGCCTGCCGGGATGGTGATGAAGGTCTGGGTGGCCGATGAGCTCGGCCAAATTAAATCCTGCACGATCGAAAAAAGCCCGCCAGAGGACGGCGGGCTGGTATCCGATATCACGGTTGTGTCGCCTACCGAGGAGCATGACCGCAGCGACTATGTCCAGGCCATGGCCCTCGTCAAATGGGTCAGCAAGGGCCAGTCGATGGTAACACCCCCCGCCCTCGCTGTCGGCGGGAAACGCAGCCACGCTGACTTCCGACTTTTGTAGACTGGTGTCGCCGTTGCGCGTCGGGGCGGCGCCTTGCAAATTATCGATCCTGCAACGTCTCGGACTGTGTGGAATCGCATCGATGAACGGGTTGAAGCCGATGATATGTTTGTCGCCCTCCAAGAGACAAATGGCTACTTATTCTGGTGCACGAATGCCGGATGCTTTGGGTTTGCCCATCTCGCGCCCGATATCGAAAACAATCCTTCTGCCAACCTTGTTCGATTAGATGGATCTTCCGACTTGGTATGGCATCTGGTACGTAGCTCCTTTCCAAAGTGGTTGTTGATGATTCACAGGGAAAGCATGGTCCCATCTCCAGAGCCCGATGTCATCCTCGCTTTGTCGGGGTTTTTGCGTTAGGAGGCAAAGAAGTCAATCTGGAGATTTGGAGTTCTAAGCCTCCCGAGTCGGGAAAGCATTTAAAATCCTTTCAGCTATCGTGGTTTGCCAAGAACCTTGCAAACGATGAATACAATTTGAAGCAGCCAGTATGGATCTCAGATCTATGTTTTCTGGATGGCCAATGTAATCCACAAGACGATGGTTACATGATCGCTTGCTGCACACGATTCCACCAAGTTTGTGCGCTCCATATTGCTCACTGACGTCCTGCAGGTTCAAGTTTACAACACTCGAGTGTCACGAAGACCGATCTTAAATGTTGGTGTTGGCACATCTCCTTTCGTCTC
>Ga0335076_10003417_pt1 | contig 15968 bp, 15 predicted proteins | sample Lox_Sample_25_FD_206717 | JGI IMG/M metagenome (GOLD analysis project Ga0335076, IMG submission 206717) | Soil microbial communities from Loxahatchee National Wildlife Refuge, Florida, United States - Lox_Sample_2.5 | ecosystem: Environmental > Terrestrial > Soil > Wetlands | place: USA...
CCCGGTGCGATCGGCGCGTACCCGCTGCCGAACGCGGTGGCGACGACACGGGCCGCGCCGTCCACGACCTTCCGCATCCGAGGATCATACCTTCCCCCGGCGCCCGGCCCGGCCGGAGCGCCTCGGGAGGCCGGGGTCTCGGGGCGCGACGCGCAGGGTGTCCGAGTGGGAGACGTAGACGCGCCCGGGCCCGCCCCTCGCCGGCCGGACGTGCTTGCGCCGGGTGACGTGCACGTCCACGAGGGCCTGCCCCCGCGCCTCGCTGAAGAACGCCGCGATCTCCGCCGCCTCCCGCAAGTCGTCGGCTCCGGCCCGGCCCTCGTCGTCGCGGAGGACCACGTGGGCCCCGGGCGCGTCGCGGGCGTGCAGCCAGAGGTCCTCCGGCCGGGCGACCCGGAAGGTGAGGTGGTGGTTCTCGCGGGCGTTGCGGCCGACGAGCACGGACAGGCCGCGGCGGGTGAGGTACTGGCGTGGTCCCGTCCCGGGTTCCGCGGCCGACGGTCGACCTTCCTCCTCGGACGAGCCGAGGTCCCGCAGGTCGCGGGCGTCGAGGACGGCCGCCTCGCGCTCGCCCGCCGCCTGGAGCGCCGACCGGGTCTCCCGCAGCCGGAGGTCGATCTGATGACGCGCCCGCTCCGTGCGCCGGGCCCGGTCGAACATCCGCTCCGCGTTGGCGAGGCCGGAGAGGCGCGGGTCGAGAGGGACGAGGAGCCGACGCCCGGGATCGTAGGGATCATCGACCTCGACCTCTTCGCGGCCGGCGTCCGCGCCCCGCGCGAAGGCGAGCAGGGCTTCGGCCCGCCGGCGCAAATCGCGCTCGTCGGGAAGGCCGGCCAGGTCCTGCTCGAGGTTCGCGTGCAGCTGTCCGAGGCGCCGGATCTGCCTCCGCAGGTCGTCGAGGGCGGCGCGCCGGCGCCGCTCGAACGCGAGGCCCCGCCGGCGGGCCTCCAGGAAGAGCGCGCCCGCCTCGAGCCACGAGGGGGGACGGAGGACGGTCGGCCCCGCGGCGGCGAGGACGATCGGCGCGAGAACGACCGCGGCCGTGGCGACGAGATCGGCGTCGTGCCACGAGGCCTCCGGCCCGGGGACCATGAGCGTGGGCGACGCGGAGACGAGCCGCTCGCGCAATGCGGCGAGCGAGGCGGCGCTGCCGTCCGTCTCCCCGGCGAGAGCCGGGCCCAGGCCGGGGCACCCGGCGAGAACCGCGCGCACCAGGGATCGCCCGTCGGCCCGCGCCGCGCCCACCGCGGCCTCGAAGCCGAGAGGATCGATGCGGTCCCACTCGCGCTCGAGCGAATCCGGGGGCAGGGGATGAGGCGGCGGTCCCTCGCCGAGGCTGCCGAGCGCCTCGCCCCCGCGGGCCAGGGTGAGCGCAGGGGCGGAGCCGGAGAGGCGGAGGGAGAGCGTGGCGTCCCCGGCTCGGAGGGCGATCACACGCTCCCCGGCGACGCGCTCGAGGCTCGCGACACGGACGCCGTCGACGTGCTTGCGGAGGAGCAGCAGCGCCTGGCGTGCGCGGCCGGGGACCGGGCCTCTCTCGGCGAGGGACCTCGCCGCGTCGCGGGTGACCCAGTAGACCCCGGCCGTGCCACGTCCGGCGTCGATCCAGAGCCGGCGGTCGCGTGAGCCGCCGACCTCGAAGACGACCGCGGCTCCGCCGGCGAGGCGGGGGCGCGAGAGGTGCCGCCCGACGACGAGAGGCCTGAGCTCGGCGAGAGTGTGGTCGAGGGTGACGGCGTCCAGGGTTCCCGGCGCTCCTCGAGAGGGGTCGGCCGCCTCAGTACCGGACGACGCGGGTGCGGAAGAGCCGGTCGTGGAGCGCCCGCGCCGCCGGGTCGAAGGCCATCGGCAGGAGGCCCAGGCCCACGACCGCCGTCCCCAGCAGTCCGACGAGGGCCCGGCCGGCCGCCCGGAGATAGCCGGGGGGCCGTCCGGCCGCCCCGACCACGCGCAGACCGGTCGCGAGCTTGCCCGGCGTCTGGCCGGTCGTGCCGGTGAAGTAGGCGGCGTAGAAGAGCGCGAGGAGGCCCAGGTACCCGGCGAGGCCGGGCCAGCTCGAGACGAGGGCCGAGAGGTGCACCCGGGCCGCGCGCCCCGTGAAGTAGACGATGACGGCCGCGAGCGCGCCGAAGAGGAGGGCGTCGACGGCCGCCGCTCGCGCACGCTCCACCGCCCGGGCCGGGCGCTCGACGGGAGTCGCCTCGATGGCGGGCGGGGCGAGCTCCACCTCGGCCTCGGGGTCGGACTCAGGGAGCAGGATCTCGTCGTCGAGGGAGGGCGCCCGCCCGCGCAGCGCCGCCCCGACCTCGCGGCCGAGCGACTCCCGTCCCGCGGACGGCGGCTGCAGGGGGAGGTCGGCCAGCTCGGCCTCGCTGATCCGGGTCGAGACGAGGTCGGGCTCGCGGGGCGGCGCCGGCGAGGCCTCGTCGGCGGGAAGGGCCGGGGGGAGCGGGTCCGGGCGCGCATGAGGCGCCACGGGGGGGGACACCGGCGCGGGCTCGGAGTCCGGCCGCGCTGCCTCCGCCGACGGCTCCTCCCGGGGCGGGGCCTCGGGAGTGTCGAAGAGCGGCAGCCCTGCCTCGGCCCGCTTCTGCCGCCGGGAGCGGACGCGCTCCTGCACCTCGTCGCGCCAGGTCTTCTCGCGCTTGCGCAGGCCCGGGATCTCGCGCAGGGGCTCGACCCGGCTTCGGCTCCTCGAGGGCGGCGTGAGCAGACGAGGGTCGGCGGCGAGGGCGCCCTCGACCCGCGGCATCGCTCCTGCCTCGCAGACCGGGCAGCGGTCGCCGCCCTCGACGAGCTCGCCGCCGCAGGTCGGACAGGTCATCGGGGCGCTCCTCCCGCGGCCGGCGGTCCGGCCAGCCGCGCCATCACCACGTCCCACCGCGCGGCGAGAGCGCTGCCCGCGAGCACGAAGGCGAGGAGCCACAGGGAGACGAGGGCGCGACGCGGCCACGCGGCCCCGGACGGCCGCTCTCGCGCGCTCTCGTCTCGTCCTCGCATCCAGTTGTTACCGATCGCCTCTGGTGCGGCCATTATCCGGGATGGGCCGGCACCGGTTCAAGCCTCATTCGGCCTCGCGCCGGGCCGGCAGCAGGCCGTAGGCCTTCATCTTCCGGTAGAGGTTCGACCGCTCGACGCCCAGCGCTTCGGCGGTGCGGCTCATGTTCCCCCCGCACTCGCGGTACTTCGCCAGGATGTACCCCCGCTCGAACGCCTCCCGGGCGTCGGACAGCCGTCCCCCGCCGCCCCCCTCCGCCGGAGGCTCCGCGGCCGGGGGCTCCTCGGCGGGGAGCGACTCGAGGAGCGTCGACGGGAGGTGGCGTCGCTCGATCGAGTCTCCGGGGGCCATGATCACGAGGCGCTCGATGATGTTGCGCAGCTCCCGCACGTTGCCCGGCCAGGGCAGGCGGGAGAGAGCGGCGAGGGCCTCGGGGGCGATCGCCCGCGGCCGCCGGCCGTGCTCGGCGGAGAGCACGCCCACGAAGTGGCGGGCGAGGAGGGGGATGTCCTCCCGACGCTCCCGCAGCGGGGGGACGTGGAAGGGGATGACGTTGAGGCGGAAGTAGAGGTCGTCCCGGAACCGGCCCTGGCGAATCTCCTCCTCGAGGTTCTTGTTCGTGGCGGCGATGACGCGCACGTCCACGTCGACCGAGCCCGCGCCGCCGACCGGCTCGATGCGCTGCTCCTGCAACGCCCGCAGCACCTTGGCCTGCGTCTTGAGGCTCATGTCGCCGACCTCGTCGAGGAAGAGCGTCCCCCCGTCGGCCAGCTCGAACTTGCCCTTGCGCGCGGCCAGGGCCCCGGTGAACGCGCCCTTCACGTGGCCGAACAGCTCGCTCTCGATCAGGTCCTCGGGGATGGCCGCGCAGTTGACCTCGACGAAGGGCCCCGCCGCCCGGAGGCTGCGGGCGTGGATGGCCCGGGCGACGAGCTCCTTGCCGGTGCCGTTCTCGCCGAAGATGAGGGCCCGCCCGTTGGACGGCGCCGCCCGCTCGATCTCCGCCCGGAGCTCGCGCAGGGCCGGCCCCTCCCCCACCATCACGTAGCGCTCGTCGAGCTGCTGCTTGAGGGCCCGGACCTCGGTCTCCAGCCGCCGTCTCTGGAGGGCGTTCCTCACCGCGAGGATCGTCTTCTCGAGCGAGAGCGGCTTCTCGACGAAGTCCTGGGCCCCGATCCGGACCGCCTTGACCGCGGTCTCGATCGTGCCGTGGCCCGAGATCACGACCACGGGCAGCTCGGCGTCCGACTCCCGGATCCTCGAGAGCACCTCGAGGCCGTCCGCCCCGGGGAGCCACACGTCGAGGAGCACGAGGTCGTAGCGCCGGTCCCCCAGGGCGGCGAGGGCAGCCTCGCCCGACCCGACCCCGTCCACGGCGTAACCCTCGTCGCCCAGGATCGCCGCGAGCGAGGCGCGCACCCCCGCCTCGTCGTCCACCACCAGGACCCGCTCCCTCATCCGCGTCTCCTCACGCCGGCAGCTCCACCACGAACCGGGCGCCCCTCGGCTCGTTGTCCTCGGCCCGGATCGTGCCGAGGTGCTCCTGGACGATGCGGCTCACGATCGCGAGGCCGAGCCCGCTGCCCCTCTTCTTGGTCGAGAAGTGGGGGACGAAGAGCCGCTCGCGGTCGGCGGGCGCCACTCCCGGCCCGTCGTCCGCCACCACCAGGCGGATGCGCCCCTCCGCCCGGTCGTACTCGGTCGCGACGAGGATCCGGCCCTTCCCCTCCGTGGCTTCGACCGCGTTGTCGACGAGGTTGATGAGCAGGCGCTTCATCTGGTCGGGGTCGAGGCGGAGGGAAGGCAGGTCCGGGGCCAGGCGCCGCTCGACGGTGATGCCCGGAAAGAGGCCGTCGTAGAGGGAGAGTGCCTGCTCGATCGCGTCGTGGAGGGCGCCTCGCTGGAGGTTGGCCGCGGGCAGGCGCGCGAACTGCGCGAACTCGTCCACGAGGTTCCTGAGCGCCTCGACCTCGTCCACGATCGCCCGCGTGCACTCGGTGACCACCTTCTCGAACTCCGGGTCCGACTTGAGCCACGCCTTGCGCACCCGCTGGGCGGAGAGCTGGATCGGGGTGAGCGGGTTCTTGATCTCGTGGGCGAGCTTCCGCGCCACCTCCCCCCACGCGGCCACCCTCTGCGCGCGCATCAGGGGCGTGAGGTCGTCCACCACCACGAGGGCCCCCGGCGCCGAGCCGAGCGAGCCCGGCAGGCTCACCGCCGTCACCGCGAGGTGCCGATCCCTCTCCCGCGAGGGCACGATCACCTCGCGCTCCTGGCGCGCGACGCGGCCGGACAGGAGGCGCAGGACGAGGCTGCGGATCTCGTCGCGTCCCGGACCCCGCAGCACGCGCTCGAGGGGCAGGCCGACCGTGCCCCCCTCGAGCTCGAGCAGGCGCTGGGCGGCGGCGTTGACGACGGTGACCGTCGCCTCCTGGTCGGCCACCACGACCCCGGTCCCGACCGTCTCCAGCACCGTCTCGATGAGCCGCCGGCGTTCCTCCAGCTCCTGGTTCTTGCGGACGAAGCCAGCGCGCGAGAACTCGACCTCCTCCTCGCTGCGGGCGAGCCTCTCCGACATCCGGTTGAAGGACGCGATGAGGGCGCGGAACTCCTCGCTGCCGGACGGGAAGTCGACCCGCACGCCCCGCTCCCCGGCGGCGATCCGCTCCGCCCCCTCGGCCACGAGCCGCAGGGGGGTCGTGATGCGCCGGGCGAGGTAGAGGGCGAGCCAGACCGCGCCGAAGAGGATGAGGAGGGCCGGGAAGAGGTAGAGCGACCGGTAGAAGGCGAGGATCGGCTCCCGGTAGGTCTGCGTCTTGCGGAACTTCGTGTAGCCGTCGCGCACCTCGCGGATGGCGGAGGCCACCTCGGCGGGGACGAAGCTCGAGACCACGACCGCGCCTTCGGGCCTCCCGTCGGCCCCCCGCAGGGGCGCCGCCGCCCGCGCGAGCCGCCCCGCGCCGAAGGCCACCGTTCCCTCGACCTCCCGGCCGGCGAGCGCCGCCTCGGCGAGGGCGGCTCCCGACGCGGCGTCCCACGAGGCCGTCGCCGGCAGGCGGGGGTCCATGACCGCCACCACCTCGCGACCGCCGGAGTAGACGTTCACGAGGTCGATCTCGCGCTCCCGGGCCCGGACCTCCATCGTTCGCCGCAGCCGCCCCTGCTCCTCGGGCGCGAGCAGGCCGCGGGCGGCGATCTCGCGGGCGAGGAGGCGCGCGTGGACCCGGCTCGCCTCGAGGGCGGACGCGTCCAGGGCGGCGCCGAGCGACTGGGAGGAGGCGAGCATGCGCTCGACGTCGACGTTGAACCAGCGGTCCACGGTCTGCCGGATCAGGTCGCCGCCGACGAGCAGGATCAGCATCGAGGGGGCGACCGCCATCAGGAGGAAGACGAGCAGGAGCTGCACGCGGAAGCGCGCGCCGAAGACCCCGCGCCGCCATTCCATGAGCATGCGGACGAGGTTCCGCCCGAGGACGAAGACGAGGACGAGCAGGAGGGAGAGGTTGAGGACGGTGAGACCGTAGAGGAGGGCGGAGGCCAGGAAGTCCGGCTGGAAGTCGCGGCTCTTCCGCAGCAGCAGCTCGGCCAGGAGGAACACGACGAGGAGGCCTGCCGTCACGCCGAGCACGAGACGAGCGTTGTTCTGGAAGCGCTCCCGCGGCATCGAGCTAGTGTAGCTCCACAGCCACACTCGGGGGAAGACTAAGACTGGCTTCGGTTTACAGGCTGAGCCATCCCAGCGTCGCGCGATCCGGCGTTCCTCGGGTGAGGCCCTCCAACCGGAGGGGTTCACCCCCCGGTGCCCCCCGAAGGGTCAGTCCCTGGCTTCGAGCAGCCCCTTCAGCGTGGCCATGAACTGGTCGACGTCCTTGAAGTCGCGGTAGACCGACGCGAACCGGACGAAGGCCACCTTGTCGAGCTCTCGGAGCTTCTCCATCAGAAGCTCGCCGATCTGGTCGGTGGGGACCTCGCGATCGGGGCTCTCCTGCACCATCGCCTCGACGCGCTCGACGATCTGCTCGAGGGTCTTGACCGAGACGGGCCGCTTCTCGCAGGCCTTCATGAGGCCCTGCATCACCTTCTCGCGGTCGAACCGTTCCCGGCGACCGTCCTTCTTCACGACGAGGTGCGGGATCTGGTCGATGCGCTCGTAGGACGTGAAGCGCTTGCCGCAGCCGAGGCACTCCCGACGGCGCCGGATGACGTCGCCCTCCTTGCTCTCGCGGGAGTCGACGACCTTGTCCTCGAGGTGGGAGCAGAACGGGCACTTCACGGTCACACCTCCTGGAGCTTCTGCTCGTCGCCCGCCACCTCGGCCACCCGGCCGAGGCTGAGGCCCTCGCGGCCGAGGAGCGCGAGGCCCAGGACGAGGACCGGCAGGTTCGTGAGCGCGTGGGCCGCGATGCCGGCGGCGGCGGCGGTGGCACGGTCCACGCCGTAGACCTGGTGGAGCGCGATCAGGTAGAAGGCGTGGAAGCCGCCCACCATCCCCGGCGTCGGGATCGCGACGCCGACCACGAGGAAGGCGATGAGCAGGAACGTGGCGTGGAAGGGCAGGTCGATGCCGAACGCCCGGTGGTTCAGGTGGAAGCCGACCGCGATCAACAGCCAGATGACGAGCGACTGGAGAGCGATCCGGGCGAGGTGGGGGAGCGGAGCGCGCAGGACGGCCAGGCCATCCGAGAACGAGTGAAGGATCCGGCCGAGCGGGCCCGAGAGCCAGCGCGGCGCTCGGGCCAGCCGTGCCTCGAGCCACGCGATCGCGCGGGCGGGGTTCTCGTGGAGCGCCGCGAGAAGGGCCAGCACGACCGCGACCGCGACGAGGGCGAGGGCGCCGCCCGCCTTGATGAAGTCCATCGCCGTCGGGCGGAAGCCCCGGAACTCGAAGAGGACCTGGCCTTCCGCCTGCGCGGCCGGCGCCGGGAGGACGAACAGGTAGACCCCGAAGAGCACCAGCACCGTGACCATGTCGACGAGCCGCTCGAGGATGATCGTCGCGAAGCCGGCCGAGATCGGCACCGGGTATCGCCTCGACACGAGCCAGGGCCGCAGCAGCTCGCCCGCCCGGGGGACGAGGAGCCCCGAGGCGAAGCCGACCATCGTCGCGGAGAAGAGGTCGCCGAACCGGACGCGACCGAGCGGGAGCAGGAGATCGCCCCACCGCCAGGCCCGGAGGGTGTAGACGGCGACCGTCACGAGCACGACCCCGGCGAGCGGGCCCGGGCGAGCGCCACGGAGCGCCTGGCCGAGGGCGGTCCAGTCGACTCCGCGGAAGAAGAGGGCGAGGAGAACGGCGGCGAGAAGGGCGCCGGCGAGCAGCCTTCCCCGCTGGCCCGTCACCGATCCCTGGCCTCGCTCACAAAGTCTTTTCGATCAAACACTTGATAGCCGTCGGGGACTCTACTACAATGCCCCGCCGAGCGTCAAACCGGCCTCGACGTCACCGCCCGTTGGCCACTTTTGTGAACCCTCCTCCTCCCGGACACGTTGCGGCTCTTGACGGCAGAGCTTCCGCCACAGGCCCCTTGACCACGACCGACGCCGAGCTCGTGCCGCGGTGCCGGGTCGGGGACGAGTCGGCCTGGCGTGAGCTGGTGGGGCGCCACACGCGCAGGGTCTTCGGCCTCGCCTACCGGTTCACAGGCCGGGTGGACGAGGCGGAGGACCTGACGCAGGAGGTGTTCGTCAAGGTGTACCAGACGCTCGGGAGGTACCGCGAGAGCGACGGGCCGTTCGGGGGATGGCTCATGGCCGTGGCGCGCAACCACGCCATCGACCGCTACCGGCGGCGCAAGCAGGAGAGGCTGCGGCGGGCCGACGATCCCCAGGCGCTCGAGACCATGCCGTCCCGGGACGAGCACCCGATCGTGGGGCTCGAGCGGGAGGAGCGGACCCGTCTCGTCCACCGGGGCCTGCGCGGCCTGCCCCCCGACCTCCGGCTGCCGCTCATCCTGTGCGACCTGCAGGGCCGACCGTACGAGGAGATCGCGACCGAGCTCGGGATCCCCCTCGGGACGGTGAAGAGCCGCATCAACCGCGCCCGTCTCGAGCTCGCGAAGCGCCTCCTGGGGCGCCGCCGCGAGCTCGACGGGAGCCCGTCGAGGGGATGACGAGCATGGACTGCCCGAGGGCCGAGGAGCTGTTCTCGGATCAGCAGGAGGGGACCCTCCACCCGATCCTGCGCGTCGAGCTCGAGTCCCACCTCGAACGGTGCGCCGAGTGCCGCGCGCTGCGGGACGCGTTCGCCGAGACGGTGGCGGCGCTTCGCGCCTTCCCGGAGATCGACGCGCCCAGCGGTCTCGCCGAGCGGGTGGCCCATGCGGCCCTCGCGCGGCCCCGCGCGGTCGTCGTCCGCCCCGCGATCGTGCTGCCCTCCTGGCTCCAGGCCGCGGCGGCCGGCGTCGCCCTCATCGCCCTCGGGACGGTGCTGGCCGTGGTGGGCCCGGAGAAGCCGACCCGCGCCGCGCAGCGCCTGGTGGGCCAGACGGTGACGGCCGGCAACAGCCTTCTGGAGCGCAAGGACCGTCTCGTCGAGGACGTGCGCCTCCTCGGCGTGGTTCTGGGAACGGCCTTCGAGGGGCGGCTCGAGCGGGTCAACGAGAGAGTGGAGGACTACCGGCGCCTCCTGGACCAGCGCCGGCCCGCCCCGGAAGGGGACTCCAAAAGGAGCGGCGGCGCCCCGGCCCTCCCCTCCCGCCTCGCCTCTGGTTTCCGAACCGGGCCCGGCGGCCGCGCGTAAGAGCCGGTGAACGAAGGGCGGCCCGCCCTCCTTCAAGGAGATGAGTGACGATGAGCAGCCAGCCGTTCGACCCCCAGAGCCCCGCCCCGGCACCTCCGCCGGCGCTGCCCGCGGCCGCGCCCTACGTCCGGCTCCCCAAGAGCCCCGGCCTCGCCGCGTTCCTCTCGCTCTTCCCCGGCCTCGGCCAGGTCTACAACGGGAAGATCGCGCGGGCGTTCGTGTTCTTCTTCGCCTGGGTCGGCAGCATCTACCTCACGGCGAGCGGGCACGAGTTCCCGTTCGCGTTCATGATCCCGTTCGTCTACCTCTACAACATGATCGACGCGTGGAAGGGCGCAGCCGCGGCCAACACGCGCTTCCTCGGCGGCAAGACCGAGCCGGAGGACGAGGCGGGCATCGAGTCGCCTCTGTGGGGAGCGTCGCTCGCCCTCTTCGGCGTGCTCATCCTCTTCAACAACCTCGGCTGGCTCGACCTCGAGCGCCTCGCCCGATGGTGGCCGCTCCTCCTGATCGCGGTGGGAGCGTACTTCGTCTACGCGTCCGTGCAGCAGAAGAAGAAGGCCACGGAGGCGACGGATGAGCCGCCCCGCCTTTAGCCCCGAGGGAGTGACGCTCGGGGTCTGCCTCGTGGCCCTCGGCGTCCTGTGGACGCTCGCGAACCTGGGCCGTCTCGAGCTCCTCCCCGTCCTCCGGACCTGGTGGCCGGCGTCCCTCGCCCTCTGGGGCGTTCTCGAGCTGGCGGACCTCTGGGTCCGCCGCTCTTCCGGGAGGTCCTGACGTGAGCGCGCGGAAGATCGGCTTGCTGCTCCTCATCCTCGCCTTCGGCGCGTCGGTCGAGACCGCGTGGCAGGTCCGGGGCGACTGGCGGGTCGGCCCCGAGGGCTGCCGGGTCATCGGCGGCCGGTTCTACGGGCCCTCGTACTCCTTCGAGCAGTCGGCGGAGCGCGCCCTCCCGGCGGGCGTCGTCCCCCGCCTCGAGGTGAAGAACGCCTTCGGCGGCGTGAGCGTGAGAGCCGGCGCGGCGGGTGTCGTCAAGGTGAAGCTGCGCAAGGTCGTGTTCCTCCCCAACGAGGACAAGGCGCGCGCCTTCGCCGATCGGGTCGAGCTGCGCCTCTCCGGCGACGGAGGGACGGTCCGCGTCGGCACGAACCGCGACGACGTGTCTCGCGGGGAGGACGTCGGCCTCGAGACCCACCTCGAGATCGAGGCCCCCTCCCAGGCGGTGGTGGAGGTGCGCAACGAGCACGGGCGGGTGGACCTCGACGGCGTCGGCAGCGGCGACGTCACGTCCTCCTTCGACGACGTCTCGGTCGAGCGGCTCGGCGGCGCGCTCAAGCTCGAGACGCGTCACGGGGACGTCCGCGCGCGGGGCATCGGCGGCGCCCTCGATCTCAACGCCCGCCACGGCAGCGTCGAGGTGTCGGACGTCTCCGGCGTGTCGAAGCTCGACGTGGAGCACGGCGACGTCAGGGCCCGGGCGACGGGCCCGCTCGACGCGTCGGTGAAGTTCGGCGGCTTCGAGGCCTCGGTGGTGGGCGGCGACCTCTCGGTGCGGGGCGGGCACTCCGAACTGCACGCGAGCGACGTTCGGGGCACGGCCCGGGTCGAGACCTCGTTCGCCGGGATCCACCTCGCCCGAGTCGGCGGGGACGCCCGGGCCACCACGCAGCACGGTGAGATCGCGGCGCAGGACGTGGCCGGCGGCCTCTTCGCGCAGACGACCCACGGCGACATCCACCTCGACCGCGTCGACGGGGCGGTGCAGGCGATCGCCGACCACGGCGGCGTGCAGGCGATCGGCCTCGCGAAGGGCGCACGGATCCACGCGTCCGGCGGCGACGTGTCGATCGACGGCGTCGCGGGTCCCGTGGACGTGGAGGTCGAGCGCGCCAGCGCGCGTCTCGCCCCTCGGGCCGCGCTCACCGCCGAGCTCCGGGCGTCGGCCACGAACGGCGAGGTGCGGCTCGAGGTGCCCGAGGGCAGCCGCTTCGACCTCGACGCCGAGTCGAGGCGCGGCGAGCTGCGCGCGGACGTGCCGGGGCTCGCGGCGACGGAGAGCACGGGAAGACCCGGCCGCGGCCATCGCGTCGCGGGCCGGCTCGGCGCGGGCGGCGTCGTGGTGCGCCTGCGCGCGGACGGCGACGTGACCCTCGAAGCGAGGCCGGCCGGCCCCATCGCCGACCGCGCGGTGGCGCCGCCCGCGACCGCGGCTCCAACGACCGCCGAGGCTCCGTCCGAGATGCCCGCGGCCGCCTCGCCCAAGGGCGCTCCGCGCGCCGCGGCCGAGGCCACGCCCGGCGCGCCACGGTCGCCGACCGAGCCGGAGGCGCCTCGACAGCGATAAGCGACCGGTCATCGTTCGCCCACCGGCGCGAGCGCCCGGCTTCCGTCTTCGGGGTCGGGCGCTCGTGTTTTTCGCTATTGCCTCCCGCTCCGCGGTTCCGGTAGACTTCCCGCCCTCCGACGGTCGCCCCGGGCGGCCGCCGGACGAGACGAGCCCACCGTCCGCAAAGCATCCGATGCTCATCGATCCGAAGGCGTCCCCGCTCCTCGAGACGTCCCTCGCCGGCGTGAAGCGCTGGAAGAAGGGCAAGGTCCGCGACGTCTACGACCTCGGGGACCGTCTCCTCGTGGTCGCCACCGACCGGCTGAGCGCGTTCGACGTCGTGCTGCCGACGGGGATCCCCGGCAAGGGGATCCTCCTCACCCAGATGTCGCTCTTCTGGTTCCGCCTCCTGGCCGACGTCGTCCCGAACCACGTGGTCACCGCGGGGGTCGACGAGTACCCGCCCGAGCTGCGGGCGTTCCGGGACGAGCTCGAGGGCCGCTCGATGATCGTGCTGAAGACGGAGGTGCTTCCGGTCGAGTGCGTGGTGCGGGGCTACCTGGCCGGGTCGGGCTGGAAGGACTACCGATCCTCGGGCTCCGTGTGCGGCATCGCGCTCCCGGCCGGCCTCGTCGAGTCCGAGAGGCTCGAGCCGCCGATCTTCACTCCGGCGACCAAGGCCGAGACCGGGCACGACGAGAACATCGGCTACGAGACGATGACGAAGACGGTCGGGGCCGAGCGAGCGGACGAGGCCCGGCGGGTGAGCCTCGAGATCTACTCGCGGGCCCGCGCCCACTCCGAGGCGCGCGGGATCATTCTCGCCGACACCAAGTTCGAGTTCGGCGTGCGCGACGGGCGCCTCGTCTGGATCGACGAGGCCCTCACGCCGGACTCGTCGCGCTTCTGGCCGAGGGACGCCTACGCGCCGGGTCGTGCGCAGCCCAGCTTCGACAAGCAGTTCGTGCGCGACTACCTCGAGACGCTCGCCTGGGACAAGCGCCCCCCGGGGCCGGAGCTGCCGCCTTCGGTCGTCGCCCGCACCGTGGAGAAGTACGTGGAGGCGTTCGAGCGCCTCCGGGGAGAGGCCCGCCACGTCGGGACATCCGGGCCTCCGGCCCGGACCATCAGGAGTTCGAAGGTCTCGTGAAGCAGCAACTGGAAGCCCTGGTCACCGAGATGGTCGACAGGGGGATCCTGTTCGCCGAGGCGAAGCGGGAGTTCGAGAAGAAGTTCATCGCGAGGGTCCTGCAGCGCCACCGCGGGAACCTCTCGCGAGCGGCGAAGGACCTCCGCATCCACCGAAACACCCTGGGCAAGAAGATCGAGGAGCTCAAGCTGCAACAGTAGCCGCCTCCCCGGTCGGGCGGGCTCGAGGGCCCGCGCGGCCGCCTCTGTCCAGGCGGAGGGCGGGTCGGAAGGCCCCAGGCCGGCCGAGCCCCGTCTGAAGCGGCTGTCGGTCAACCGTTTCCGGCAAGAGGTCGGCGGCCTCGGGCCCCAGGGTCCGGGCGCTGGCAGTCTCCTTGACAGAGCGCCAGCCGCCCTCTATATTGACTGGCAGTCGCATGACATGAGTGCCAGCTCTGCCTGCGGGGGCTTCTCTCCGTCCCCGGGCCCCCGCGTGCATCGAGAGGATTTCAAGGACCGAAACAAGGAGACGAGGACAATGGCGAAGGTTCGTCCGCTTCACGACCGCCTGCTGGTGAAGCGCATCGAAGAGAAAGAGACCGTCAAGGGCGGGATCATCATCCCCGACACCGCGAAGGAGAAGCCGCAGGAGGGCGAGGTCATCGCCGTCGGCAACGGCAAGATCCTCGACAACGGCACCAAGATCGCGCTCGACGTCAAGGCCGGAGACAAGATCCTCTTCGGCAAGTACTCCGGCACCGACATCAAGATCGACGACCAGGAGTACCTGATCCTGCGCGAGGACGAGGTCCTCGCGATCATCAGCTAGAGGAGGCCGAGGAAGAACATGGCGAAGCAGATTACTTACGGGAACGATTCGCGCCAGGCGGTGCTCCGCGGCGTGAACCGGCTGGCCGACGCGGTCAAGGTGACCCTCGGCCCCAAGGGCCGCAACGTGGTCCTGGACAAGAAGTTCGGCTCTCCGGTCATCACCAAGGACGGAGTCACGGTGGCCAAGGAGATCGATCTCAAGGAGCCGCTCGAGAACATGGGCGCGCAGATGGTCCGCGAGGTCGCCTCCAAGACCTCGGACGTGGCCGGCGACGGCACCACGACGGCGACCGTCCTCGCCCAGGCGATCTACCGCGAGGGCATCAAGAACGTGACCGCCGGGGCCAACCCGATGGACATCAAGCGCGGCATCGAGAAGGCCGTGGGTGCGGTCGTCGAGGAGCTGAAGAAGCTCAGCAAGCCGGTCAAGGGCAAGATGATCGCCCAGGTCGGCACCATCTCCGCGAACAACGACGACACGATCGGCAAGATCATCGCCGAGGCCATGGAGAAGGTGGGCAAGGACGGCGTCATCACCGTCGAGGAAGCGAAGACGCTCGAGACCTCGCTCGAGGTCGTCGAGGGCATGCAGTTCGACCGCGGCTACCTCTCCCCCTACTTCGTGACCGACCCCGAGCGGATGGAGGCCGTCCTGGAGAACGCCCTCGTCCTCATCCACGAGAAGAAGATCTCGAGCATGAAGGACCTCCTCCCCGTGCTGGAGCAGGTGGCCAAGCTCGGGAAGCCGATGCTGATCATCGCCGAGGAGGTCGAGGGCGAGGCCCTGGCCACCCTCGTCGTGAACAAGCTCCGCGGCACGCTGCAGATCGCGGCCGTCAAGGCCCCCGGCTACGGCGACCGCCGCAAGGCCATGCTCGAGGACATCGCGATCCTCACCGGCGGCAAGGCCATCACCGAGGACCTCGGCATCAAGCTCGAGAACCTGAAGCTCGACGACCTCGGCAAGGCCAAGAAGATCACCATCGACAAGGACAACACGACCCTCGTGGAGGGCGCCGGCACGGCCAAGGCGATCGAGGGCCGGGTGAAGCAGATCCGGACCCAGATCGACGAGACGACCTCCGACTACGACCGCGAGAAGCTGCAGGAGCGGCTGGCCAAGCTGGTCGGCGGCGTCGCGGTGATCAAGGTCGGGGCGGCGACCGAGACCGAGATGAAGGAGAAGAAGGCCCGGGTCGAGGACGCGATGCACGCGACCAAGGCCGCGGTCGAGGAGGGGATTGTCGCCGGCGGCGGCGTGGCACTCCTCCGGGCCCAGAAGACGATCGAGGCCCTGAAGGCCGAGGGCGACGAGGCGGTCGGCGTCTCGATCGTCCGTCGCTCGCTCGAGGAGCCCCTCCGGCAGATCGCCGGCAACGCGGGCTTCGAGGGCGCGGTCGTGGTGGCGAAGGTGCGCGACATGAAGACCGACGAGGGCTTCAACGCGCTCACCGACGAGTACGAGAACCTGGTCGAGGCCGGCGTCATCGACCCGACCAAGGTCGTGCGCTCGGCGCTGCAGAACGCCTCGTCGATCGCCTCGCTCCTCCTCACCACCGAGGCTCTCGTGTCCGAGATCCCTGAGGAGAAGGAGGAGAAGGCGCCCGGCGGCGGAATGCCCCACGGCGGGGGCTTCTAGGCTTCAGCGTCGTTTCGTCTCGGGGGGGACGAACGTCGTCCCCCCCGCCGCTAGCGGGTGTTCTTGAAGTTCACCCGGATCGGCAGCCAGACCCGGACCGGCACGCCGCCCTTCGTGGCCGGACGGTACTTCCGTCCCCGCGTGTGTCGCTCTGCCTCCGCCTCGAAGCGGAAGCCGGGGCGGCTGCATCGGACGACCGTCACGTCGATCACGTTGCCGTTCTCGTCGATGAGGGCGCGGAGCTCGACCACCCCCTCGAGCCGCCCCAGCCGGGCCATCTCCGGGTAGGCGACGGCGGGCTGTCGGA
>Ga0335076_10003422_pt1 | contig 15963 bp, 17 predicted proteins | sample Lox_Sample_25_FD_206717 | JGI IMG/M metagenome (GOLD analysis project Ga0335076, IMG submission 206717) | Soil microbial communities from Loxahatchee National Wildlife Refuge, Florida, United States - Lox_Sample_2.5 | ecosystem: Environmental > Terrestrial > Soil > Wetlands | place: USA...
CTCGGGCCCGGCGTCGAGGGGTTCGAGGTCGATGAGCCGGTGCTCGGGTGGACAGACGAGCGGGCGAGCCACGCCGAGCTCGTGGTCGTGCCCGCCGAGCAACTGACGCGCAAGCCCGCGCACGTCTCGTGGGAGGCCGCGGGCGCGTTGTTCGTCGCCGGCACAACGGCGTACGCGGCGGTTCGCGCCGTGAAGGCGTCGGCGGGCGACACCGTGGTCGTCTCAGGAGCCGCCGGGGGCGTGGGGTCGCTCGCCGTACAGCTCGCCGTGCTGGCCGGCGCGACCGTGATCGGCCTCGCCGGCGAGACCAACCACCAGTGGCTGCTCGAGCACGGCGCGATTCCGGTGGCCTACGGCGACGGCGTAGCTGGCCGGATCCGCGAGGTCTCCGACGGTCACGTCGACGCGTTCATCGACACTTTCGGCGGGGGGTACGTCGCGCTGGCGGTCGACGAGCTCGGCGTCGCGCCCGATCGGGTCGACACGATCATCGACTGGGAGGCGGGGCAGAAGTACGGCGTCAAGATGGAAGGGACGGCCTTCGCGGCCAGCGCCGCCGTGCTGGCCGAGCTGGCCCAGCTGATCGACGAGGGCCGGCTCGAGGTACCGATCGCGAAGGTGTACCCGCTGGAGGATGTCCGAGACGCGTTCCGCGACCTCGAGCGGCGGCACACGCGCGGGAAGATCGTGCTCCGGCCGTAGCGCGACCGCGCGCGGCGCCGCTGAGCAAGCGCCCCCGGCGGGCGATCCACGGTCCTGCGCTTGGCGGTTCCAGCCGGTGCTACGCCCCGGACGCGGTGGGAGGCACGACTAGCACCGGACACGGCGAGATGTGAAGCAGCCGGTTGGTCACGCTTCCCAGAAGAAGCCCGCCGATCGCGCTGTGGCCACGCGAGCCCGCGACGATCAGGTCGGCGTTCTCCTCTTTCGCGGCCTTCACGACCTCGTTCGCCGGCCGGACGCCAACGTCGCCCGTGATCTTCAGCTCGGCATCGATGCCCTCCGCCTTCAGTTGCTCCGTGAGCTCCTTAAAGTGCTCCTGAAGCTCCCCCTCGTCGACCCTCCGGGGCGCAGACGAGGTCCCCCCGATGCCTTCGACCCTCTCTACGGCGTGCACGATCGTCACCTTCGCGCCACCTTCCTTCGCCAGCTGCTGCACCAGCGAGAACGCCTTCTCGGCGTGCTCGGAGCCATCGGTAGCCCAAACGATCGACTTGAACATCTGGCCCTCGTCTCCTCTCTCTCGGGTTCGACAGGCGGTCGCCTGGCCTCCCATCTCCTACAGACCCAGCGATTGACCTCCGGCTGTCCGCGGGCATTATCGCGCCAGGGCGACCCGGGAGGCGAGGTGCATCCGTCCTACCGCCCCGCCGAGCCGAAGGCGGCCAGCACGACGCGCCGACCCGCGACACTTGGCCGATGACCCAACACAAGTTCTCAAGCGACCAGGCGCGCGACATCGGCGAACGAGTCGGTATCGACTGGAGCACCTCGCGATTCGACGTCGAGCAATTCCGAATGGGCCTCGGAGTCGAGCTGGAACATGGCCGCCGTGATCCCGTGACCAATGTCAGCAACGACGATGAGCTGACCACCGGCAAGATCGCCTGGGCGCATCTCCGTGAGTTTCCCGACTACTACACGCGCCTCGAGAAGATGGAGGCCGAGGCTGAGGCCTACTGGGCCGAGCGGGATTAGTACGGAACGGCCCCGTGGCTACGCCACACGGCGAGCTCGAGCAGCGTGTCGAGCCGAACCCCGGTGCCCGACAGCACGCACGTGTGGCCGCGGCGCAACCAGGTGACGATCAACCGGCGGTTATCAGTAGACGCGTGGACGACGATGCCGCTGCGCCTGATCGTCTCCGCGCCTGGCGCGCCCGGCAGCCGGGTGCCGGGGACGATCGTGTAGGCGATCCGCCGGCCGTGGTTGCGGTAGAAGACCGTGGTCAAGGCCCTCCCGTCCACGTCGTCGTTGCGGACACCGGTGGCTTTCCAGCCGAACCGATCCTCCCAGTACGGGAACGGAAGTCCCGCGGCGCGGAGATGCGGAAGCGTCGCGTGGTCGTCGGGCGGCTCGGGCACCTTTGCGATCGCGGGACGGGCGGCGAGCGTCGCCGCGTCGGCAACCGTCAGCCCGGCCTGGCCGCCGCCGATCGCGGCCAGCGCCCACACGAGCGCGCCCAGCGCGCCCGCGACCCCGACGCCGAGCAGACGCGGACGATGGCGCCCGGGGACCGCGAGTACGGGCCGGCGCAGGCGAAGCGCCGGCGGTGCCCCCACCCCGGCGTGCGCGCGGACCGCGTCGACCGCCCGGCGCTGGTCCCGCAGCCGCGACTGGAGCTCGCCCGAGCCGGCGACGGAACGCTCGACGGCCTCGCGCCTGGCTGGGTCGAGCGTGCCATCGGCGAGGCGGGCGAGGTCGCGCTCGGTGGCGCGGGGGTGTCGGCCGGGGGTGCGCATCGACCTCTAGCCGGGCGTTCCGGCGAGGGCTGAGCGTTCGTCGCCGAGCGAGCGCGCCAGCCTCTGCCTCGCTCTGTACAGACGCGTGGTGATCGTCGCCTCGCGCACCCGCAGGGCGCGAGCCGCCTCGCGGTAGGACAGCCCGACGACGTCGACCGCGACCAGCGCCTCGCGGAACGGGTCGGGGAGCTCGGCGATCAGCGCGTACAGCTGAGACGCGTCGAGCGCCGCCTCGGGCGCGCTCGCCGAGCGATCCTCGACGCGATCAAGCTCGTCGGGAAGAGGGTCCGCCCGAGGCCGGCGCGCGGCGGCGCGAAGCCGCGAGAAGTGCGTGTTTCGCAGCACGCGCAGCAGGTATCCGAGGTCCTCGCCGGAGCGCAGCATGCGTGGCTTCTGCAGGACGCGCGCGTAGGTGTCCTGGACGAGGTCCTCGGCGTCCTCGCGGGAGCCGCACAAAGCCCAGGCCGCGCGGTAGAGCCGGTCGAGGTGGTCGCCGAGGTGGTTGGGATCGAGCCGGCGGGCGGGCGCCGTGGCTCCCGCGGCCCCGGTCAGGGCGTGATCGGCGGCGATCGGCACGGCTCAGCTGCGGTCTTCGGTCATGTGCGGGTGCGCCCTCGGGCCTAAAGACTCCGCGGCGCCCCGGGTCCTTCCCGCGGGCCGCAGCTATTGCCGGCGCGCGGCTCGGTGGCCGCCGCGGGTGTTGCGGGCGGGCTACGTCGCGGCCGGAAGGCTGAACCGAACGCGCGTGCCAACCGGCGCCTCGGCGAGCCAGATGCGGCCGCCGTGGGCTTCGACGATCGCGCGCGAGACCGCGAGCCCGAGCCCCGCGCCCGGGTTGGTTCGGGCCCTGTCGCTTCCGCCCCGGTAGAACGCGGTGAACACGTGCTCGCGCTCCTCGGGGCGGATCCCGTCGCCGGTGTCGGCGACCTCGAACTCGATCCCGGCGCCGACCGGCTGGGCCCGCACGACGACGCTCCCGTCCGCCGGCGTGTGCCGGATCGCGTTCTGGATCAGGTTGAACAGAACCCGTTGGAGCTTCTCGGGGTTGGCCTGCGCCGGGCACAGCGTCTCGGGTACGTCGGCGAGTACCGCCACCCCCTTGCGCTCCGCCTGCACCCGCATCGCCTCGACCGTCTCACCGACCAGCTCCTGAAGCGGCACCTGCTCGATCGACCAGCGGATGTCGCCCGCCTCGAGTCGCGAGAGCTCGAACAGGTCGTCGATCAGCACGCTCAGCGCATCGATGTGCGTGCCCATGCGGCGCAGATAGAGACGACGGGTGTCGGGGTCCTCGACGATGTCGTCGCCGATCGCCTCCGCGAGCAGCCGGATCGAGGTGATCGGCGTCCTCAGGTCGTGCGATACGGCGGCGATCAGGTCCCGGCGCGCGGCATCGGACTGATCGCGGCGCGCCTCCTCGTCGGCCAGCTGCATGATCATCGAATTGGCGGCGGCGGCGAGCTGAGCCAACTCGTCGTGCGCGCAGGTCTCGATCCGGACGTTCCGGTTGCCGCGACCGACGGCGGTCAGCCCGTCGCGGATTGCCTGGACGTCGCGCAGGATCCCGCCGGCGACGAACCGAGCCGCGACGATCGCGACGAGCCCGGCGACGGCGACGATCCCGGCGGCGAGCGCGGCCTCGCGGTCGGAGACCACCATCAGCGACCAAACCACGACCAGCGCCACCAGCACGGGCGCCACCACGATCGCCACCACCAGCGCGAACTGGCGCGGAAGCGAGCCGGCACGGAGCCGGGCCCAGGCGGCGATTTTGCTCAGGATCACGGCTGGAACCGGTAGCCGACCCCCCACACCGTCTGGATGTGCTTGGGCTGTGCGGGATCGGCTTCGATCTTCGACCGTAGCCGGCGGATGTGGACCGTGACGGTCGAGGTGTCGGTGTAGAAGGAGTACTGCCAGATGGCGTCCATCAGCTGGTTGCGCGAGAACGCCTGGCCGGGGTGGCGGGCCAGGTATAGGAGCACGTCGAACTCGCGGTGGGTCAGCTGGACCTCCTCGCCGCGGACGTAGACCTGCCGGGCGGTCGGGTCGATCGCCATGTCGCTGAGCTCGATCGGCGCCTCCTGCGTCTTGGAGGCGTCGACTCTCCGCAATACGGCGTCGACGCGCGCGACGAGCTCGGCGGGTGAGAACGGCTTGACGACGTAGTCGTCCGCGCCGAGGCGCAGGCCGATCACACGGTCGGATTCCTCGCCCTTGGCGGTCAGGAGGATCACAGCAACACGGTCACGATCCTGGTCGCGGAGCCGGCGCATCACCTCGAGCCCGTCGATCCCGGGGAGCATCAGATCGAGCACGACGAGATCGGGGCGCTGGGTGGCGGCGGCATCGAGCGCCTCACGCCCGTTGGCAGCAACCCGCGTCGCGTAGCCCGCGCGGTTCAGGTAGCGGGCGACGACCTCGGCGATCGTGGGCTCGTCGTCGACCACGAGCACCGAGCCCCGGACATGGTCCTCCATGGTGAGGATTGTCGCAGCGTCGGTGGGTCGAATCGACCGGCGCCGCGCCGCATTCACCGGTTGTTCAGATCCGGTGAGAGCAACCTCACGCGGGAAGCAACCCGACGCTGACGGCGTCCTCACACACGAGCCACTCACCTGGGGGGCAAGGAGATAACGATGAACACACTGCGCATTCCGGCGGCCGCGGTGCTGCTCACGCTGTTCGTGAGCGCGTGCGGATCGTCGTCCTCGACCTCGACCCAGACCGCGGCAAGCGCCGCGGGGACGACCACCGCGTCGCCGGCGCCACCCGTGACCACGACGACGGCGCCGACGGCCGCGAAGCCCGCGCACAAGCACAAGCGCCAACGACACGCCCACGCGAACACCCACGCCGCCTCGCACAAGGCCGCCGTGACTGCCGCCGCGACCCACACGACCGCGCCACCGCCGCCGCCCCCGCCCCCCGCGACCGAGACGATGACGACGCACGCGGCACGGGCCCCGAGCACCAGTTGCATCCCGCAGAACGGCGGTGGCGACGACGACTCGGACAACCACGGCGGCCCGAGCGACGGCGACGGCTGTCTCTAGCCGCCACGCTTGTAATAGTCGGCGTTCAGCCGCGTGTAGTGCTGCCACTCGTCGGGCAGCTGGTCCTCGGCGAAGCACGCGTCGACCGGGCACGCCTCCACGCAGGCGTCGCAGTCGATGCACTCCTCGGGATCGATGTACAGCTGTGCCTCGTCGTCGAACCCCGGCTCATCCTGGGTCGGGTGGATGCAATCGACCGGGCAGACCTCGACGCACGAGAGATCCTTGGTGCCGATGCACGGCTCGGCGATCACGTAGGTCATGAGCGCAGCGTTACACCTCAACCCGGGTTGAAGTCAAGTCGAACATGCGGCAGACGTCGATCGATTCGCAGTCGCATTCGCTGCAGATCTCGAGCAGCCGTCGCACCGACACGGCACGTTCGATCAGCTGATCGAGCTCGGGCAGCTTCGCCAGCGCGAGCTGGCGGAGCCGCTCGTGGGCGAGCTCGTCGCGCGAGCCGAGCAGGTCCCGGATCTCTTCCAGCCCGAACCCGACCCGCTGGGCCGCGTCGATGATCGCCAGCCGCCTCAGCACGTCGGACTCATACCGCCGCTTGCCCGAGACGCGCTCGGGCGCCGGGAGCAGGCCCCGGGCCTCGTAGTACCGGATCCGCGACGCGCTCATGCCGGCCTGCTCGGCGACCTCTCCAATCGCAAGCTGCTTTCCATCCTCACTCATGTCTCGCAGTATCCTGCCCGCTGCCGATGATCGGGGACATCCTCTGGACCCCACCCGCGGACTGGCGGGGCACGACCGAGATCGGGCGGTTCGTGAACTGGCTGCGCGACCGCCTCGGCCTCGACTTCAGCGGCTTTGATGACCTGTACCGCTGGTCGGTCGACGACCTCGAGGGGTTCTGGGGCGGACTGTGGGAGTTCTACGGCATCCGCGCGACGCCGTACGAGCGCGTGCTCGGCAAGCGCACGATGCCCGGCGCGGAGTGGTTCCCGGGAGCCCGCCTCAACTACGCAGAGCACCTGATCGGCCTCGAGGAGGACCGCGATCGGATCGCGGTGGTGGCGCGGTCGCAAACTCGCGGGCCGCGCGAGCTCACCTTCGGCGAGCTGATCGCGCAGGCCGGCCGGGTGCGCGCGGGGCTTCAGCGTCTCGGCGTGACCCAGGGCGACCGCGTCGTGGCATACATGCCGAACATCCCCGAGACGCTGATCGGCTTCATCGCGACCGCGAGCCTGGGCGCGATCTGGGCCACGTGCGCGCCCGAGTTCGGCGCTCGCAGCGTCGTCGACCGGTTCGCGCAGATCGAGCCGCGGGTGCTCATCGCCGTCGGCGGCTACGGCTTCCGCGATCGGTACATCGACCGCCGCCCGGAGGTCGAGACGATCCGGGGCCGGATCCCGTCGATCGAGCACGTCGTCTGGGTGCCGTTCGGAGAGGCGCGGATCCCGGACTCTGTCTCCTGGGAGGAGCTGACCGAGGAGAGCGCGCCGCTCGAGTTTGAACAGGTGGCGTTCGACCACCCGATCTACGTCCTGTTCTCATCGGGCACCACCGGGCTACCCAAGCCGATCGTGCACGGCCACGGCGGCCAGCTGATCGAGCACCGCAAGAACCTCGGGCTCGGCTGGGACCTCAAGCCGGGCGGCCGGATCCTGTGGTTCTCAACGACCGCGTGGATGATGTGGAACGCGCTCGTCGCGGGCCTGCAATTGCGCTCGTCGATCGTGATGCTCGACGGCGATCCCGCTTGGCCCGACCTGCTCGAGCAGTGGCGGCTGGCCGAAGAGCTTCAGCCGTCGGTGATGGGCGTCGCGCCGGCTTACTTGATGGCGTGCCGCAAGGCGGGAATCGAGCCCGGGCGCGAGTGCGACCTGAGCAGCATCCGCATGCTGTGCACGGCGGGCTCGCCGCTGCCGCCGGAGGGCTACCTGTACGCGTACGAGCAGCTCGGCCCGGACATGTTGCTCAACAACGGCTCGGGCGGAACCGACGTCTGCACCGGGCTCGTGTCCGGCAGCTTCGCCCAGCCGGTGTACGAGGGCGAGATCACCGGCGCGTGCCTGGCCGTCGACGCGCACGCGTTCGACGCCGAGGGCAACGAAGTGATCGGCGAGCTCGGCGAGTTCGTGATCACCGAGCCGATGCCGTCGATGCCGGTGGCGTTGTGGGGCGACAAGAACGGCGAGCGCTACCGGTCGTCGTACTTCGACGTGTACCCGGGGGTATGGCGCCAGGGCGACTGGATCAAGTTCACCGAGCGCGGCAGCTGCGTGATCACCGGCCGCTCCGACGCGACGCTGAACCGTGGCGGTGTCCGCCTCGGCACCGGCGAGTTCTACGCGGTCGTGGAGGACGTGCCCGAGGTGATCGATGCGCTCGTCGTGCACCTCGAGGACGCCGGCGGCGGTGCCGGCGAGCTGCTGCTGTTCGTCGTCCTCGGCGACGGCGCCGAGCTCGACGACGCGCTCCGCGGACGGATCGCCGGCGCGCTCCGAAGCGAGCTGTCGCCGCGACACGTGCCCGATCAGATCGTTTCGGTCCCGGCAATTCCGCGGACCCTCACGGGGAAGAAGCTCGAGGCGCCGGTCAAGCGGATCCTGCGCGGCGAGTCCTCGGACCGGGTCGCCAGCCGCGACTCGCTGCTGGATCCCGCGGCGCTCGATGCGTTCGTCGCGCTTGCCGCCGGCCGCCCGTCGTAATAGGCGATTTGCAGGGCGGTACCATCTCGCCAGGGACCGGAGCTGTTTCGTCCCCAGAGGGAGATCGACCGAGAGGACATTCGCTTGGCGCAGGCGCTTGCAACGGAGGTGGCGTCAGGCACGGCGATTCGCGAGCCGGAGCGCTGGCGTGTCGCCGGAGGCGACCTCAGGCAGAGGCTCGAGTCGTGGTCGGAGATCTTGGCCGCGACACATCTCGCGTTCGAGGTCCACTCCACCGACCGCACCCCGGCCGAGTTCCGCGGCACCGTGACGCGGCGGCCGATCGGCGACCTGATGCTGGTCGATTGCGCCGCCTCCCCGTTCCTCGGCCACCGCAGCCGCGCGGTCATGCGCCCCGACGTCAAGCACGAGGAGATACTCGGCTTCCAGCTCGTCTGCAGGGGGATCGAGACCGTCAGCGAGGGTTCGCGCGGCCTGGCGCTGTCGCCCGGGAACGTGGTGCTGTGGGACGGACAGCAGCCGACCGACGTCGAGATCGTCGAAGCCTTCCACAAGCGGACGCTGCTGTTCCCGCGCGACCGCGTGCTCGCGGTGTGCCCGCGGCTGGCAGAGCTGAGGGCGCTCCCCCCGCTCGACGACAACGGGCCCGCGCGGCTGCTCGTTCGTTACATGAACGCGCTCGCGCTCGAGCAGCCCAAGCTCGAGGCGGCGGCCGGGTTCGCCGCCGCCAACGCCGCGCTCGAACTACTGCGTGCGGCGGTGGAGCCGTCCGTCCCGACCAGTCGCGCCGCCGCCCGCGAGGCGATGCGGGCGGAGATCCGGCGCTACGCGAGGACCCATCTGCAGGACCCGGAGCTCGGGCCGGCGTCGATCGCCCGGGCGTACTCGATCTCCGTGCGCGCGCTGCATGCGTTGTTCGAGGACGTCGACGCGTCGGTGGCGGGGCTCGTCCGCAGCGAGCGTCTCGCCCGATGCCTCGAGGACCTCCAGCGCCCCAACGGCGGCTCGGTCACCGACATCGCGTTCCGCTGGGGCTTCTGCGACGCCGCGCATTTCTCGCGCGTGTTCAAGCGGGCGTACGGCGTCACCCCGAGCGATGTCCGTCACGCGGCCCAGCGCGGCGAGCGGGCGATGCCGGATCGCGCCGGCGCGGCGTAACCGCTCCCGAGAGATCCGACAGTTCGACCATGGCGTTCACCACGTTGAACATGGTTAGATTCGGGGTCCGGTGCCGAGCAGTATGTGATCGACCATGGCCTCGCGTCGGTGATCAGCCAGAGCTTCGGCGCCACCGAGCCGACGTTCCAGGATGCGAACGGCAACTTCGATCCGCAGCTGATCTACAACCTGCGGTACGCCTTCGAGGACGCTGCCGCAAACGGGGTAACCGTGCTCGCCGCCTCCGGAGACGACGGCGCGACCGACTATGAGCCGAACGGGATCGACAACTACCCGTTGCGCGTGATCGACTGGCCCTCGAGCGATCCGCTCGTGACGTCGGTCGGCGGCACCGAGCTACAACTGAACAGGGCCGGCAACCGCACCGCGCCCGACAGCGTGTGGAACGATCCCCCGAGCAGCTGCTTCGGTCTCTCGCCGTGCGCCGGCGCCGGCGGCGTCTCGGCCGTGTTCGGTCGACTGGTATGAGAGCTACCCGGCTGGTCCGAGCTTCACCGCCGTTCCAGGGGGATGGGGCCCGATCTGCGGCACCAGCGAGGCCTCGCCGTTGTTCTCGGGTGAGGTTGCCCTCGCCGACCAGGCCGCGGGTCACCGCTTGGGGCTGATCAACCCGGCACTGTACGAGATGGGCGATGGTCACCTCTCGGGGCTGACCGACATCACGATCGGTAACAACACCGTGACGTTCATCAACAGCGACGGCAACACCTACACGGTCAAGGGCTACAACGCCACGCCGGGCTACGACCTGGCCAGCGGAATCGGCGAGTCGAATATCGGCTTCCCGCTCGAGCTCGCAGCGCTGAGCTCGCACCGAGGCCGGTAAACGATGCTTCCGCGCTGCGCCGCCACGCGTGGCGCAGCGCGGCTAGCGCCGGTCGACCACGCGGACGGCCTTGCCCTCGCTGCGCGGAACCGATCCGGGGTCGACGACAGACACCCTGATCCGCACGCCGGTGTTTTCTTTTAGAAGTCTTTCGAGCGTTTGCCGTAAACCGTCGCGGTCGCCATCGAGCGCGCTCGGCTCGCACTCGAGCGTGAGCTCGTCCATCGGGCCTGGGCGCTCGAGGATCAGCCGGTAGTGCGGCCCCACGCCGTCGGCGGTCAGCATGATCTGCTCGATGTGCGACGGGTACAGGTTGACGCCGCGGATGATCATCATGTCGTCACGGCGGCCACCCAGACGGACCAGCCGCGCGGTCGTCCGCCCGCACGCGCAAGGCTCGAGCGTTATCGCGCCGAGGTCGCCCGTGCGGTAGCGGATCAGCGGCAGCGCTTCCTTGGTGAGCGTTGTGAACACGAGCTCGCCGTCGGCGCCGGGCGGCAGGCGAGTGCCGTCGGCGGGATCGACCACCTCGACGAGGAAGTGGTCCTCCTGAACGTGGAGCCCGTCGCGGGCGGTCAGGCACTCGGTCGCCACGCCCGGCCCGCACATCTCCGACAGGCCGTAGAAATTGATCGCCTTGATCCCGAGCGCGCTATCGATCTTGGTCCGAAGGCCCTCGGTCCATGGCTCGCCGCCGAACAGCCCGAGCTCGAGGGCGTTGTCCCCGGGCGCGATTCCCGCATCGAGCAGCGCCTGGGCGATCACGAGCGAGTACGAAGGGGTGGCGACGAGCACCTGGGCGCCGAAGTCGCGCACGAGCATCGCCTGGCGGGCGGTTTGGCCGCCCGACACCGGGACCACGGTGGCGCCGATCCGCTCGCCGCCCTGGTGGAACCCGAGACCACCGGTGAACAACCCGTACCCGTTCGCGTTGTGGATCAGCATCCCGGGCCGGACGCCCGCCGTCGTCATCGAGCGCGCCATCAGCTCGGTCCAGATCTCGAGGTCAGCCCGCGTGTAGCCGACCACCGTCGGCTTGCCGTGGCTGCCGCTCGAGGCCTGGACGCGCACGAGCTCCTCGCGCGGGACCGCGAGCAGACCGAACGGATAGTTCTCGCGGAGGTCGTTCTTGTGCGCGAACGGGAGCCGGTCGAGATCGTCGAGGGACTCGACGTCGTTCGGCGTGTTGATGCCGGACTCGGCGAGCCGCCCCGCGCCGAGTGGTTGCCCCTTCAGTACGCGCGCGACGGTGTCGCGCAGCCGCTCGAGCTGGAGCGCGGCGAGCTGCTCCCGCGGCATCGTCTCGGCCGCGGCGTCCCAGATTCCCGATTCAGAGGGCGCGTCGGTCAGCATTCCAGTGCTGCTCGAGGTTGCGGACGAGCGCGGGGCTCAGGTGGCAATAGGCCTGTTCCCGGGCGTATGTCGCCATGTACTCCCGGAACAGATCGAGCGGCTCCGCCCCTACGCGCATCGCGGCGCGGTTGGCCGACGCGTTGACGAGCCCGGAGCTCGTGAGGGCCTCGATCCGGTCGTCGATCGCGTGCTCGACCTCCTCCGCGTCCACGACCTCATCGCAGATCAGGTCGGCGTCCGGCTCACCAGCGGTCCACTCGCGGCCCGACAGAATGGCTTGGCGCGCCGCGCGGTCGCCGACGAACCGGGGCAGACGGAGGTTGGACGCGCCCGGGATGATCCCCTCTTTGCGCGCCGGCAGGTACAGGCGAACGCCGCGGACCGCGATTACGTGATCCATGACATGGGTGAGCTGGCAGGCGCCGCCGATCGCGAACTTCTCGACTGCCGCGATCCACAGCTTCTCGGTCGCCTGCGGTCCGGCGAGACCACGATAGATCTTGTTGACGTAGCCCATGTCGCGGATTACGTAGAACAGGAAGTCGATCCGCCCCTGGTAGAGGCGGGTGAGATTGATCCCGGCGCCGAACGGCCGCTGGCCGTCGTAACGCGGATGGTCGACTACGCCGCCCCGGAGCACACCCACCTCGATCCCGGGATCGAGCAGGATGAGGTCGACGGCGGCCTCCGTCTCGGCAAGCGTGGTGTCGTCCTCGGCGTTCAGGTGGCGCGGGTTGCGCAGCTCCAGGACGGCCGCGCGGCCGCGGCGGGTGACGCGAGCGTGGCCGAGGTCGACGGTGCCGGTTCGTTGCAGCTCCTCGAGGCGCTCCTGCGCGAGCGCCGTCGGGTGAAGCATCGACTCGACGAGATGACGGCCGGTGCGTGGGATGGCCAGGACCTCTGCGAGTAGCAACCCCTGCGCGAGCTCGAGACCCTGCTTGTCGGCGAGCATGCGCGCCCGCTCGGCCTCCATCTGGGCGCGTGTCGGGACGAGCCCGGGGACCCGATCGGCGGCGTCGTAGAGAAGGTCCTCGAGCCGCACCGGCCTCGTGCAGCGGTCGGTCAGCTCGTCGTAGAGCGCCTCGACGGTCAGCCCGGCTTGCTCGAGGACGATGGCGGGTGGCAGCTGTTCAGTCGTCGCCATAGATGCGCTCAGACAGTGTCCAACACTTCAAGCAGATCGGCGACGCGGTCGATCACCGCGTGCGGACGCTTGCTCTCGGGCAGCTTGTCGAGCGGCGTCGCGCCCGTGACGCCGCTCCGGACCAGCACGGTCTTCGATCCGCCCATGCGACCGAGCGCGATGTCCATGCCGACGTCATCCCCGATCACCGCGATCTGGTCGGTGGGGAGGTTCAGGCGCGTCCGGATCTCTTCGACGGCGGCGCGGGAAGGCTTGCCGACGATCTTTGGTCGCTTCGCGGTGACCTTGGCGATCGCAGCGGTCACCATCGCGCCGCGGCTGAAGATGATCCCGTTCGCGCCGGCATAGCCGCGCGCCCAGCTGCCGGTCAGTAGCGGCGCGCCCCGCTCGACCGCGCGCGCCGCGCGCTCCATCGCCGGCATGTCGGCTTCGTCGATGTGGGCGACGAACACCACCTCGGCGTCCTCGCCCCGCGCCTCGGGAATGCCCGCCTCCGCCATCCACTGGCGAACCACGTCCGAGGCGAACAGCAGCGCCGGCCGGTCGCGGTGGCGGCGGCGGATGTAAGTGATCGCGCTGTCGACCGGCGTCAGCATCTCTTCGTCGGCCACCGGGAGGCCGTCTTCTCTGAGCGCGCGAGCCATCGTCTCCGAGCGGACGTGGCTCCCGTTCGTGAACAGCACGAGCTTCCGTCCCGATGCGCGGATCCGCTCGAGCACCTCGACCGCCCCAGGCTGCGGCTCGGCGCGACCGTCGGGGCCTCGGTGCGCGAGCGTGCCGTCGACGTCGAACACGAACCCGCGCGCCTCGTTTAGAGCCAGACCGTCGAGGCCCTCAACCACGGTGCCACACCACCGTGTCGCCCCCGTCGTGCGTGAGCTCGAACTGGCTGATCGCGGGGCGCCGCCTCAGCTCGTGCAGGAGGGTGACGAGCGGGCTGCGTCCGGGGCGGGCCGCGGGTGCCGGCGGGGTCTGTCCCCGCGCCGCCACCATCGCGTCGACCTGCTCCTGCGGCATCGTCAGGCGGAGCAGGAGCTCCTCCTCGGAGATCCGCGTGCCGAACCGCTCGCGCGCGCCGTCGAGGCTGATCGGCGTCAGATCGCGGAGCTTCGCCGCCTGGGGCAGGCGCAGGACCCGATCGGCGATATCGGGGTCGACCGGCGCGGCCGGGTCGCCGTAGTGGCCGAGGAAGTACCGGATCGTCTCGTCGGACACGTTGACCCAGCGTTCGCCGTCGATCACGTTGCGGGCCGCCTGGCTGGCGACGAACTGCGAGACCGGCGTGACCAGAATCGGATAGCCCATCTCGCCGCGGACGCGCGTGACCTCGTCTAGCACCTCGTCGAACAGCTCGGGGCGGCGCAGCTCCTCGAGCATCCGGCGGGTGGTCGTGACCATGCCGCCGGGCAGCTGGTGGGTGTAGTAGACCGCGTCGAACTCGCGAGGCGCGCCGCCCGGCAGACCCTTGGCCTCCGCGATCTGGTCGAAGTGCTCCGAGACGATCTTCTGGGCGTCGAGGTCGAGATCGGTCTCGTACCCGATCGCCTCGAGGTTGCGGACCGTGCTGAACACCTCGGGCTGGGAGGTGCCGCGCGACAGCGCGCCCGACGCGGTGTGCACGACCTGGAAGCCGGCGCGTACGCCCTCGAGGTACACGAACGGCGCCAGGCCGATCGTGCAGTGGCTGTGAAGCTCGATCGTCCGCCCCCCGGCCGCGCTTGCGAAATGCGGCGCGAGCTCTCGCACGGCGTCCGGGGTCAGCAGGCCGCCCGGGTCCTTCAGATACAGGCGATCCAGCTCCGAGCAGTCGGCGAGCGCCGCGGCGCGCTCGGCGTAGTAGGCGTGGGTGTGGACGTCGCTGATCGAATAGGTCAGCCCGATCACGATCTCGTCGATCCCTGCGAGCCGCGCCAGCTCGGCGACGCGCCGCAGCCGCCGCACGTCATTGGACGGGTCGGCGATTTGAAGCCGCCTGATGCCGTTGCGCGCCACGAGCGTGAACGCCAGCGACATCACATCCTCCTCGGCCGGGGCCCATGCTATGAAGCGCATCCCGGGCGTGATCATGCTGAGCGGCGTGTTCGGCATTGCCGCGCTCATCAGCCGGATCCGCTCCCACGGGTCCTCGCGGTGGAACCTGACCGACACCGCCATATGCGTGCTCGAGGTGAAGTCGCACGCGTGGTACCCGACCCGGTCCATCGTCGGGGCGATCGCGAGCACGTCGGGCGTGGTCAGCCCGGTGGCGCTCCACAGGCTCTGGTTGCCGTCCCGCGTGGTCGTGTCGACGAGCTCGATGAGCCGCGTGGCGGAACTCATACGATCGCGCGCTCCAGCCAGTCGGTGGTGATCGTCCCGCGGCGGAAGTCATCGTGGGCGAGCACGCTGATCAAAAGCGCGCGGTTAGTCTCGACCCCCTCTACGTCGAGATCCTCGAGCGCTTCGAGCAGCACGTCGATCGTCGCGTCGCGGCCCTCGGCGTGCGCGATCAGCTTCGCCATCAGCGAGTCGTAATAGGGCGGGATGGTGGCGCCGGCACATAGGGCGGTGTCGACGCGGAGCTGGTGCAGATCCGGAATCGAGAACAGCGACAGCGTCCCCGGGCTCGGCATGAACCCGCGCGCAACGTCCTCGGCGTTCAGGCGGCACTCGATCGCGTGCCCGTCGAACACGACGTCTTGCTGTGCGAACCCGAGCGGCTCGCCGTCGGCGATGTGGATCTGGAGAGCGACCAGGTCGCGCCCGGTCACGGCCTCGGTGACCGGATGCTCGACCTGGATACGGCAGTTGATCTCGAGGAAGAACTGCTCGCCGGTGTCCGCGTCGAGGACGAACTCGACCGTACCCAGGTTCCGGTACCCGATCGCTGTCGCGAAGGCGACGGCTTCCGCGGTGAGCGCGTTACGCGTCGCAGGATCAAGGTTTGGCGCGGGCGCCTCCTCGATCACCTTCTGGTAGCGCCGTTGCACCGAGCAGTCGCGCTCACCTAGGTGGACGACCGCACCGTGCTCGTCGGCTGCGATCTGGACCTCGACGTGGCGGGCGTTCGCGACGAACCGCTCGAGGTACACGCGCTCGTCCCCGAACGCCGCGCCGGCCTCGCTCCGCGCGAGACTCAGCAGGTTGCCGAGCTCGTCGCGGTCGTGCGCGAGCTTGATCCCTCGACCGCCGCCTCCGCCGGCCGCCTTGACGAGCAGCGGGTATCCGATCTCGTCGGCAGCCTTGTGGGCGTCTCTATCCGGTGGGACTTCTTGACCCGGGAGGACCGGTACCCCGGCGCGGGCCGCCTCCTCGCGCGCGCGCAGCTTGTCGCCGCTCAGCT
>Ga0335076_10003424_pt1 | contig 15962 bp, 14 predicted proteins | sample Lox_Sample_25_FD_206717 | JGI IMG/M metagenome (GOLD analysis project Ga0335076, IMG submission 206717) | Soil microbial communities from Loxahatchee National Wildlife Refuge, Florida, United States - Lox_Sample_2.5 | ecosystem: Environmental > Terrestrial > Soil > Wetlands | place: USA...
AGTCGCTCGCGGGAACCGCGGTAGATCTCATCCTGCGCCACCTGCCCGCGGCCGTCGAGAACCCGCAAAACCTGGCGGCGCGGGAAGGCATGCTCGAAGCCGCGTACCTCGCGGGCCTGTGCCAGAGTACTGCCTCCACCGGCGCGGCCCACGCCCTGTCGCATGCCACGTCGAAACTGCACGGGACGCCGCACGCACCGGCCACCGGCTTTTACCTGCTGCCCACGATGCGCTGGAATCGCAGGAAGAACGCCGCCCTCTATGATCGCCTGGACGCGATTGCCGATCTTGCCGTGCGGGTCGGGCTTCCGCGGACCTTCACCGAACTGCTGGGCCGCACACTCGACGGCGCTGAACGCCAGGCGCTCGCCGAGACCGCGGCGAAGGACGTCTGCCTGCGCACCAACCCCTGCCGTATGACCGTGGCCGACCTCGCGCAACTGCTGGCGGAGATCGAATAGCCCATGAAAAGGATCGACGAACTCCTGCGGCTGCCGCCGTACGCCGCGCGCCCCGGCGAGCATCGCGATCTGCTGCGTGCGGCCATGCGCGAGGCCATCTCGCATCACTGCGCGCACTGTCTGCCGTTCGCGCGCTGGTATCGGAAGCAGGGCGCCGATCCCGAGGCGGAGATCACCGGCCTCGCGCAGGTGCCGTTCCTGCCGGTCTCGATCTTCAAGCGGCTGACGTTGGAATCGGCCGGCGCGCCGGACATCGTGCGGGTGCTGAAGTCCAGCGCCACGTCCTCCCAGACGCCCAGCCGCGTGGTGCTCGACCGCATCACTCGCGATCGCCAGATGCGAACCCTGGGCACGCTCCTGAGCGCGCTGATGGGCCCCGCGCGACGCCCGTTCGTGGTGCTGGATGCGCCCGCGGACCAATCGGCGGATCTCGAACTCTCGGCCCGCGTGGCGGGTTTGCGCGGTTACCTGATGATGGCCAGCGAGACGCATCACGTGCTGGAATCCCGCTCCGGCGGGCTGGAAGTGAATCGCGAGAAGCTGCAGGCGGCCATCGGCGATCAACCCGTCTGCATCATCGGCTACACCTACATCCTGTACCGGCACGTGGTGGCGCCGCTCATGCGAGCCGGTTGGAGCATGCCGCTCCCGCCCGGCAGCATGGTGCTGCACTTCGGCGGCTGGAAGCGCCTGGCGAGCGAAGCGGTGGACCGCCAGCGCCTCAACGCGGAAGTCGCGCAGGTATTCCGCATGGACGAGCCTGTGATCCGCGATGTCTACGGTTTCACCGAGCAACTCGGCATCATCTATCCGGATAACAGCCGAGGCGTGCGCCTGGCGCCGGTGTACTCCGAGGTGATCGTGCGCGATCCCGTGACGCTCGCGCCGCTCCCCGATGGCGAAACGGGCCTGCTGGAATTCCTCACGCCTCTTCCGCACAGCTATCCCGGAATCGCCCTGCTCTTAGACGACCTGGGGCGCATCGTCTCGCGGGACGAATCGATCGGCGGCCGCTGCGGCACGCGCTTCGAAGTAATCGGCCGCACCCAAGCCGCCGAAATCAAAGGCTGCGGCGACACACTGCCGGAGCGAATCTATACCCCCGCTTCGCGCAAGCGAAGCGGGCCCAATCCCCAACTCCTAACCCCTAACCCCCAACCCCCGTTTTTCGTCTTGTTCGACCGCAGCGGCCGGCACCTCGAACCTTTAGCCGATCCCGAAACCTGCCCCGCGGAATCCACTCCCGACCGTCTGGCCGCCGATCTGCGCGCCGCGCAGGAGCGGCTGCGAGCCGCGCCGCTCTCCGATCTCATCGGACTGTGTGATGCGGCCGGGCAGGCGTGGACGCAGCCGGGCAGCGCTGCGGCCCGCATGATCGCCAGCCTGGCCATCGGCTTTCTGCCGCTCTGGCTGCGCCGCGGAAATCTGGAGCCGCTGATGGATCAATCGCTGCGCGGCGACCGCCGGGTGGTGGATGGATTCGTCGGCCGCCACCGTGCACAGCCGCGCGGTCTGCTGGTCCACTGGGTGGCCGGCAATGTGCCTCTGCTGGGAATGATTTCGGTGATCCAGGGACTCCTCACCAAGAACGCCAACCTGGTGAAAGTGTCGCGCCACCATGCGGGCATTCTGCCGTACTTCCTCGCGGCGTTGAGCCAGGTGCGCCATCGCCGGCCGGACGGCACCGAAATTCCCGGCACCCTGTTCACCGACGCGGTCGCAGCGGTCTACACCGATCACGAGAACGCCGCGGCGCTTTCCGCGCTGGCCGATGTGCGGGTAGCGTGGGGCGGGCGCGAGGCCGTGGAGGCGATCATGAACCTGCCGCGCCGCTTCGGCACCGAGGACATCGTCTTCGGGCCGAAGACGTCGTTCGTGGTGGTGGGTGCGGAGATGTTGGCCGGCGAGGCTGCGGCCCGCCGCGTGGCATCGTTGGTGGCTCGCGACACGGTGGCGCTGGGACAGCGCGGGTGCAATTCGCCCCACACCGTCTTCGTGGAGCGCGGCGGATCGCTCGATCCGGCGGCGTTCGCCTCGCTCATGGGCGATGAACTGTGCCGCGCCGCCCGCCACGCTCCTGCGGACGTGACGGCGCAGGAGGCCTTCGAGATCCTGGGCTGGCGCGCCGAATACGACATGCGGGGCGAGGCATGGCATGGCGACGGCATCCGCTGGAGCGTGTTCTTCAGCGATGACGACCGCGGTATAGCCACGCCCTGCTACGGCCGGACGCTCTTCGTGCGGCCGGTAGACAACGTCCTCGACGTGGCGGCGTACTGCTCGGTGAACACGCAGACCGCCGGCATGGCGCTGGGCGAGCAGCGGCGCATGGCGGCGGCCGAAGCTCTCACCGCGCGCGGTGTGGAGCGCTGCCCGGAGGTGGGCCGCATGTCGCTCTACGAAGCGCCCTGGGATGGCCTGTTCCCCATGGATCGCATGGTCCGCTGGGTGTCGGCGTAGACGTGACTCCTGCCCACGGAAATCCCTGAAAACCTTCGGGCGCGATGTGGCGCGGGCACTCCTGCCTGCCGCGTCGGCACTCCTGCCGACGCCTGTCGGGCGTGGAAACGCCGCTCGACTCGACAATCGTTTGCACCGATTCCAGAAACGGGTTCTGAACAGCCGCCTTGACCATGCGCCGCTGCAACTCATAGGAGAACGAGCGCGAGGGCAAGCCGATGAGTCGGGGCGCGGCAGCCTCGAAAACCCGTTCGCGGGCACTGGCAGGAGTGTCTGCGCCACGTCTACGCTTCCAGATACGCCAGCGTGTCGTCCTTCGCAATCGAGATCTTATACCCCGCGGGAATCAGCAAATCGAGACAGCGCCGGTACGCCGCATCGCTCAGGTGCTTGTGCTCGAAGTGCACGATGGCGGGGAGCCGGAGCGTCACGTCGAACAGTTCCAGGATCCTGGCATCGCGGCCTTCGGCGTCGATCTGCAGCAGGTCGATGTGCCCGAGCCCATACGTGCGAAACAGCGTGTCGAAGGTCAGGCAGGGGACATTCTCCACTTCGAGGCGCGATTCCACGCCGGGCACCAGGTCGGCGAGGCCTGTGAGGAAGTTCCGGTCGAGGCTGGCGATTTGCGGGGCCCAGTCGGGACCCGAGGATTGCGGCTTGACCCGGTAGAGCGGCACCGTGGCATCGCGCTCTCCGATGGCGGCGTTCACGAACACGAAATCAGCAGCGGGGAAGCGCGCGTAATTGGCCCGCAGCCTGGCGAATGCATCATGCTGCGGCTCGACGAGGCACCCTTTCAAGCCGTACTTCCCGATGAGCGGGTAGATGGGATCCCCCGAAATTCCGTCGAACGCGCCCACTTCCAGGTAGCGGATTTCGGCGTGCGACTGCCGGTAGTGCGCCAGGACCATGTCGAGCGTGGCCCGCAGTTCGCACGCGGTGCCGGGCAAATGGGGAGACAGGAATCTCGACTGCAATCGCGGTCCTCGTCTCATCCTAACAGCGGCTATGCGGCAATGCCGGCGGCGCGCGCCTGCAGCAGATCGCGCCAGGCATCGCACTGCTTTTGCTTGCGCCGGCGCCGCCAGGTATACCCGGCGAACGAGAGCAGCGCGAGCGCACCGGTACCCGCGCCGCCCCACAGCGGGATGGTAGCCTGCTCGGCATCGTACGGGCTGATGGCATCGGGCCAATCCCAATTCGTGCACAGCACGTAGCCGGTGTTCACGTCGGGATACAGCTTCCGGATTTCCGAAAGGGCGGAGTCCGGAAGCCCGGCAGCGGCGGGGCGCAAAACCAATCCAGACGCGTTGATCAGATCGGACTTGTCGGCCGCCAGCGCCAGGCGTTTTTCGCCGCCGCCTTGTACCACGGCAAGGATGGGGAGCGCGCCATTGTTCCGAATCGCCTGAACGCCGGCCGGCGGCCGCAACGGAGTCCGCAGCCGGAACAGGCGCACCACCGAAAGGTCGCCGTGCAGGGACATGCTGGCGCCGTCGTGGACAGGCGCCTTGGCCCATTCGGCCGCTTCCGTAAACTGCCGCACATGTTTGCTGTGGGGTACGAGGGCGACATAAGCCGCGAACGCCAGTGCGGCAAACACTCCGAACAGGATGGTATACACCAGCATCAGGGTCTGCAACGGGGTCGGCGGATAATCATTGCGCCGCAAAGGCTGCTCGACCCGGTACAGCAGCCATGGCAGATCCTCGTCGCGCACTTCGCGTTTGCGCCACATTTCCTGCAGCGCCAGCGGCAGAACGCGGTATCGATTGTGCGCTTCCGCGAAGATGCCCACGGAGAACTTCTTGGGAATGTCGTTGCTTTCTGAAGGCACGGCCTGCTTGGCGCGCGGCGTGATGCTCGCGAAGGTTTCCGAAGTCAGGCGATAGGTGACGACACTCCAACGCACCGGGCGATTGCCGGCCCAGGGATCGAAACCGTCAAACTGGCGGTGCGTCCACTGGTGAACGGGAACCAGGTTGAGGCTGATCATGCCGGCCTCCCTGCAGGTTGGATCGTCAGGAGAAAGATCGCCAGGCCAAGAAAAAGGATGCCCCAGTATTCCGCGCGGATCCAGTACCAGGAGTGCACCGGCTTCCGCATCAGTTCGCGCCCGGTGTGCCGTTCCAGAATCAGGCGGGGCGGGCTGAGGCGCGCGTGCACGCCGAGCGCTACGGAGAACAGTCCCGCAAGCGCCAGTCCCACGGCTACCGGCCAGATCCGGTCACCGGGCGGAAGCACGTAATGATCGACCCCCATCATCAACGCGAGCGACAGGCAGAGGCTGCCCAGAATCCAGATGCCTCTACCGCTTGTAGTCCAGAAGAACAACAGCATCCCAATTCCTCCTTCGGCGGGTTTCGGTTTTCAATCGGCCAGCAGGTACCAGAGCACACCGGATGCGGCCATCGCCAGCAGCATCAGGGGCATCATGACGAACATCCGGGCGCGCCGGTCGGCATCATCACGGGCCGGACCGGCATATTCGGGCTTGACCAGGGTGGCCAGGCCGAAGACCACGGCCAGCATCGCGAAGAAGATCATTTGCGGGTAGAAGGTTTTCTCGGTGACGATCTGGTGCCAGTTGATCCAAAACCCTCCACCGCCCAGCAGAACGCACGCGGCGCCCGCGAGCCGCCCTTTCCGGGGTGTCACGCGGATGGAACGAAAGTAAGCCTGATAGTCGGGATGGTGCGGACCCATACGGGAAACCGCGCCGTTTTCATCCCGCAGTTCCAGATCCCCGTTTCTCAACACTTTGACCTGCATGGCTACTCCACTCGCTCTCTGCATACGATGCTGGAGTGCAAAGTGGATGGTCCCGCGATATGCAACGGTACTAGCAGCCAGGCGCGGCATGGCCGCACAACGACGGCACGGGGTTCGATGTTGTGTTGAAAGTGTTGCCGGTCAGCTTCGCATTCCTGCCCCGTTGCTGTCTTGTGATCGAGCAGCAGCCTCTTTGCTCTTTTTCCATTTCAAAAACACGGGCCACTGCCGCCTGATACCGGCGCAGATCGTAAAGCAGCAATTCAATGCCGTCGGCGAGCGTGAACGCCTTGACCGGCAGCACACATACCGAGAAGCCGCGCCGTGCCGCGTATTCGCGCAAGGCGAGCAACTGCGCCTCCGGATTCTGCTCACTGGTGGAGACGCGAGCGTAGATCGCGACCAGGGTCGGCTTGGCCACAGTTGTTCAGTTTTTTCCAGGGGAGTGTGTTCATAATACTGTAGTTTTGTGAACATCTAAAATCGCGGGAACCGTTGCCATGTTCTCAATGGGTTCGAGCGAGTCCGCGCAGCGGGTTTTGTGAACATCAAGGCGTTCCCCCGAGGCTTTCGCCAGAAGAATACGAAGTTCAACAAGTTGGTAATCCCTTATCCGAAGAATCAGAGTATCTATTCTGACCTCGTCAACATCGGGGAAGAGCGTGTTCCCTGGTACTGCCCTGCAGCGGATGTCTACGTGGCTTTCGGATTCTCCGCTGTGGAACATCATGAGCCAGGGGAGCTTGGAAAAGACTCCGACATCTTGAGAAGGATCGATATATCATTTCAGCCATTTCAGCCGTACTCGGGCTGCCTATGAAAAGGAAACAATCCCCCTGTTCCTGGTGGATCTGTAGTCGAAAAGTGGGTTACCGGAAACCACGAAAGACGGGTCGAGTGGACTGCCCGGAAGCCAAAGATTAAAACGAGTGTGACGTTTTAGCACGAATCGTTGCCTCGACCCTACATACCCAAGGGTTTCCACCTTGAACCCGGACCAATTCGGGGGCATGACTTCGGACTGAACCTTATGCCTGAGGATCGGGTCGCGCTCATCGCTTTCCTCAAGACGTTGTAATCGTGGCGCCCTCGAACGGTGGTAGAAGTCTGCGACACTTTGATCGTGACCGTGTAGCCGGGCGCGAAGATTAAGACGAGTGTGACGATTTAACCAGCATCCTTACCTCTACCCATACTTAACTTTGTGGCCGTTTAAGATGGACAAGAGTTCGTTGAAGTCGGGGGCGAACATCATGGGGCGTTGGCTCCTTTGCCTGATAGAGCGCAAGCGAAAGCTCGGCGGTGGTGTTCCAGCGTTCGTAGTCGGGAAGCTCCTGCCATTCCCGGTACTCGTCCGCCTTCATCTCGTCAAAGCTGGTGTACTTGCGGATGGTCTTGTCCATGGCGTCTTTGTAGCACAACACGGCGGCGCGGCTGATTATTTTCCGAATGCCCGATGGTCGATCACCCGGCGGCACACCTCATAAGTCTCCCGTGCGACTTCCTTCCAGCCGCGTTGGAAAAGCCCGGCAATCTGCTCCTGGTCCCACAGCCGCCCCAAGGCGAGATCGATAGCCTCCTGTAGCTTTTGCGTGTCTTTTACCGGAACCAGCATTCCGCACTTCTCGTCGACCATCTCCGGTATCCCGCCCACCGCGGTAGCCACCACGGGACGGCCCGTAGCCAGCGCCTCCACCACCACGTTCGGACAGCCCTCGGAGTGGCTGGGCAGACAGAAGATGTCGCAGGCCGTCATCCAGGCGGCCACCTGCGCGGAAGTCTGCCTTCCCAGAAACCGGAAGCGCTCCGCGTGGCCCTTCTCGGCCACGTACCGTTTCATTTCCGCGGTATAGCCGCCTTCGCCGATCAGGGCCACCTGCAACCGCGGACGCGTGGCGCTCAGCGCAATGATCGCGTCCATGAACTCCGCCAGCCCTTTCTCGGGAGTGACCGAGCCGGTAAAAAGCACCAGTTCCCAATCGGCCGGCAACCCCAGCTCGCGGCGCGCTGCCGCGCGGTCCCCCGGATGGAACACCGAGGCATCGAAACCATTCAGGATGGTAATCACGCGGTCGGGCGGAACCCCCAGGCGAATGGCGCGCCCGCGCAGTTCCTCGCTCACCGTGATGACCGCCGCCGAACGCTTCACCGTGTACCGCACCAGCAGGGTGGTCAGAAAATCGATCCGGCGAAGGTCGGAGCCGATCGAAACCACGATCACCGGCACGCCCAGTTGCTGTCCGATTCGCAAGGCGCTGAAGCCCTCCGGATACACCGAGTAGCTCAGGATGAGGTCGGGGCGGTAGTCCACCAGAAGCGGCTTCAGATGATGCGCGCAGGTCAGCCCGTTGAACGGCCGGCTGACAAGCGGCAGGGCCGGGTAGGTGAAGTAGGTCGTGCGGAGCCCTGGCGGCTGGTAATTCAGATCCGGCGGATAGTAGCGAAACCTCCGCGAGTTCAGCCATTTCGCGCGCGGATAGCTGGCCAGCGGGCAGAACACCTGAATACTGGCCTCCTCGGGCATGTTGCGCAGGGTGTGAAACGCCGAGTGCCCGCGATAGATCTCCTGGGCGGTCGGAAAGTACGAAGTCACCACCGCGAGCTTCATTTTGTGGTTGGTCGCCGTCGGGGAATTCATTTACCTTGCGGGGGCGGGATGAGTTACCGGGATCATTATAATACAATATCCATTTGCGCTTGAATAGCAAAGAGTTAGCGCGATTCTGCTGCGCTTGGAAATCGCTTCTCCCCACATGCCGAAATCAGATGAAATCCGGGTGGGACTGGTGGGCGCCGGCTATGTCAGTACTTACCATGCCAGGGCCCTTCGCAGCCTCCCCTTTGTCAAAATCATCGGGATTGCCGACCTCGACCGCGAGCGCGCCCAAAAGGTGGCCGATGAGTTCCAGATACCCGCGGTCTACCCCTCCCTCGCCGCCATGGGAGAGGCCTCCCCGAACGTCATCCATATTCTGACTCCCCCGGCATCGCATGCCCAACTGACGCTGGCCGCCCTCGATATGGGATGCCACGTGTTCGTCGAGAAGCCCATGGCCGAGACCGTTGCCGACTGCGACCGGATGATGGCCCGCGCCCGCGAAAAGGGCCTGCTGCTCTCGGTGAATCATTCGGCGCGCATGGATCCCATCGTCCTGCAGGCTTTGGATCTCCTGCGCGGAGGCGCCTGCGGGGAAGTCCTCGCCGCCGACTTCTTCCGCAGCTCCGACTACATGCCCTTTGCCGGCGGGCCTTCCATGCCGCCCCAGTTTCGCAACGGATCGTATCCCTTCCAGGATTTGGGCGTGCACGGGCTGTATCTCCTGGAAGCCTTTCTCGGACCGATCACCGGCGCGGACATCCGCTACCGCGCGAGCCGAACCGGCGACCCCAACCTGGTCTTCGACGAATGGCGCGCCGACGTGGAGTGCGAGCGCGGCATCGGCCACATGTACATCTCCTGGAACGTCAAGCCGATGCAGAACGAGGTCGTGATTCACGGCACGCGCGGGGTGATGTACGTGGATTGCTACCTGCAGACCATCACCATCCGCAAGACCTACCCCGCTCCCAAGCCGATCCAGCGCATCCTGGGCGCCGGGTTCAACTCCATGTCGATGCTGTGGAAGGTCGCGGTGAATACGCTGCGCTTTGCTACCCGCCGGCTGCTTCCTTCGCCCGGCATTCATGTGTCGGTGGTGAAGTTTCACGAAGCACTCCACAACGGCACTCCGCCGCCGGTCACCGCGGAAGAAGGCCGCCGGATCATCTCGCTGCTGGAAGAAGTCTCGCGCCGCGCCGACGAGGACAAGCGCCGCTATCTGGAGGAGGCGCCGCCCGTGCGCCAGCCCCGCATCCTGGTCACCGGAGCCAGCGGCTTCGTGGGGCGGGCCCTGGTGCGCCGCCTGCGCGAACAGGGCGAACCGATCCGCCTGATGCTTCGCCGGCCGCCGCGCGAGCGCTCCGGCGACCCGAACGTGCACCTGGTTTTCGGAGATTTGGGCGACCCTGCCGCGGTGGACCGCGCGGTCGAAGGCATTCACACCGTCTACCATGTGGGCGCCGCCATGCGCGGCGGCCCCATGGAGTTCCAGAGCGCCACCGTCTGGGGCACCCGCAATGTGGTGGCTTCCTGCGAGCGCCATGGCGTGGCCAGGCTGGTGTATGTCAGCTCGCTCAGCGTGCTCGATCATGCCGGCCACAAACCCGGCGTCCCCATCACCGAAAAGTCTCCCTACGAGCCGTTCCCCGATCGCCGCGGCCTGTACACCCAGACCAAGCTGGAAGCCGAAAAAACCGTGCTGCAGGCCGCCGCGGAAGGCCGGATCCAGGCCGTGATCCTGCGCTTCGGCCAGATCTACGGAGCCGGGTCCGAATTCCCGCCCTCGGGCACCATTGCGATCGCCGGCCGCTGGCTGGTAGTGGGCAACGGGTCACATCGTGTGCCCCTGGTCTATATCGAGAATGTGGTGGATGCCTTGTTACTGGCCGCCGGCCGCGACCTTCCCAACGGGACCCTCCTGCAAGTCATCGACCCGGAAGGGATTCGCCAGAAAGACTATGTCGAGTGGGTGCGTAAGTCCGGCCGGCGCGTCAAGGCGTCGTACGTTCCCAAGTGGTTCCTGTACCTGGCGGCTTGGGGAGTGGAAATCCTGGGTAAGTTACTGAAGCGCTCCGTGCCGCTCAATCGCTATCGGATCTCTTCCATTACCCCCGTCTGGCCTTGCGACTGTTCCGCCGCCGAGACTCAATTAGGATGGAAGCCCCGCGTCCTGATTCCCGAAGGCATGAAGCGGACTTTCGGTTAGAGAATCACGCACCGGCCTGCTAACCTCAAAATAGCAGCCATGACGACCGAAGAACGACTCGACCGGCTCACCACCATCGTCGAATCCCTTGCTGCCACTGTAGTCGCCCACGATAACCAGATCGACGCTCTGATCAAAATTGCCGAAAAGCACGATGCGCAGCTCGCCGAGACCCGCGCCGCGATCGCTGAGACCCGCGCCGCCATCGCCGACCTCGGCCGACAGCTCCAGGCCTATCTCACCCGCATTCCGCCGCAGTGAGGTGCGGCGTTTATGAACCATACCGGAAATGTGACTGGCATAGGGTCGCCCTCAGCCTTGGGTAAGGTTGAGTTTGCATTCTAGGGATCAGTATTGGTTGAGAGGAAGTCGGCGTCAAGGAGACAGAGTGGCGGTGAACGAGGTCGAGCCGCATCGGCTGCGGAGATCAGGACCGTATAGAAACGTGAAGAGATTGCGCAGTCGCGTTGCTAAATAGAGGAAAGCTGGCCCGCCTGACTGCCATCGCCGAGCCCCTTGCTGCCAGTGCGGCCGCCCGCAATCAACGGATTGCAGCTCTGATCAGGAATGCGGAAAAGCGCGAGGCCGAGCTTCAGGCCTATGCCTATCTCACTCCCCGACGCCCCAGGTTGAAGCCCGCTAACCTGAAGGCTGCCGAGCATATCAAGCTCCGCGGAGACGCGCCTCATGACTACAGAAGATCGCATCGAGCACGTCACTGCCGCCCTCGCTGAAGAGCGCCGCAAAGACCGCGAAGATACCGACAGCTCTGGCGCGATACCCAACGCCAAATCGCCGAACTTACCCTGAAAATCGCGGACACCAACGACACCGTCGCCCGTATCACCGAGGATCTCGCAGCCCAGATCCGTGCCGAAACCGCGCCCAAGCGGCCGAACAGCAACTTCGCGACCGCGTTGACGCCCTCGTCGTCGCCGTTGGCGAATGGATCCGCGCCTCCAAACCATCCCAGGACATAACCGTTAATTGTACAAATCTCCATAGACTTTAGGATGATTCTCGCGTACGATCGAATAGTACACGAGATGATCTTCCTCATCGGATTCGTCGTGGCGATGGCGGTGGGACTCACCGGGGTCGGCGCCGGGTCTATCACCGCGCCGGTTCTGATCCTGCTGTTCGGCTGTACGCCGACCGAAGCCGTGGGAACATCCTTAGTCTATGCGGCAGTCATCAAGCTGGCGGTGGCGCCAGTTTACTTCTGGCGCAAACAGGTGAACCTGAGGGTCCTCGCATTGCTCTCGTTGGGAGGGGTTCCCGGCGTATTGGCGGGCGTCATCCTGATCGGCGCGCTGGATACCGAGCGCTATCAGCATCTCCTCCTGCTGCTGATCGGCGCGACGGTTGCCATCCTGGCTCTCTTCAGCCTGTATCGCGCGGTTCCCAAACACGGACCCACAGTGGGCCGCGATCGTCCCCGGTGGCTCCCCTGGATTGCTGCTGCGATCGGCACCGAGGTGGGCTTCTCGTCGGCCGGAACGGGCGCGCTCGGCTCCCTGGTGCTGCTCCATCTCACGTCTCTCGAGCCGGCGGAGGTGGTCGGAACCAGCATCTTGTTCGGACTGATCCTATCGCTGATCGGCGGCGCTTTTCACCTGTCGGCCGGGCATTACAACGGCGCCATCCTCTGGCAGTTACTTGCCGGTGGGCTGGCGGGAGTATTCGCGGGCGCCAACCTGTCCGCGGTGCTGCCCGCCCGCCCTCTGCGGATCGCGCTCTCCGCCTGTCTGTCGGGGTTAGGGCTGCAACTCTGCTGGAAGGCTTTCGCCTAACGAGTTGCCTGCTTCGCTTTGCCATAGGCTTCTTCCAGCGCCGTGCGGAATACACCCTGGCGATTGCGGGAGCGGTAGAAAGCCAGCGTTGGTTCGAGCAGCGGCAGCGCTTCGGTATAACGCCCCTGGCCGGATAAAGCCATGCCCAGGTAACTGCGCGCTTCGTACAGCCGGAAATCGGTGGGCTGCGGATCAGGGCCGAGCGTCTGGAGCGCTTCGCGCGCCAGGGTTTCGCACGGCTGGAAGCGGCCGGTGAGACACGCGGCATAGGCCGCCGCGGCGGTGTTGGTCCAGAGTTGAAAACTTCCGGGCACGGGAAACTTCAGGCGCATGGCGGCCAGCGCCTCCCGAGCCTGCGGCCAGGCCCCTTCAGCTTTTCCGATGCCCACCAGGCTGACCGCCCAGACGCCGCGCTGGCTCGCGGTGGCGGCGTTGTCCGCCCCCAGCATCTGGACCATCAACTGGTAGACCTCCCGTTGCGCGGCTTCGTCCTGATCGTAATGCCCCAGGAAGCGGTTGACGCGGCCCCAGCTTTGCAGGCTCTCGATCAGCCCGATGCCCAGCGACGGGTCGGAACGGTCCAGCGCGAGGGCCTCCTGAATCAAAGGGTACGCCGCCCGGTAGCTTTGCTGGGCGTCGCCTGGAGCGCCCAGGTAGGACTCGGCCAGCGCATGGAAGGCGTGCGCCCGCCATAGCGTCTCCACCTTGGGGTACTTCCGCGCCAGCCGCACGGCCTCCTCCAGGTACTCGCGGTGCACCAGGTCGGTGGGGCGGATGTACTGCAACGTCTGCCCGGATTGTCCCAGCACGAACACGGCCTGCTGCGGGGTGAAGCTGCGGGGAGAGCGTTTCCAGAGAGCGAGGGCCTCCAGGGCCTGAGTCCAGGCGCGGGGGGCGTCGCCGGTCTGATAGGAGACCAGCGCCAGCCAGCTCATGGCGGCCGACTGGCGCGGGAGATCGCCCGCCTGCCGCGACCGCTCGAGCGCGCGCTCGAACAGCGCGCGGGCCTCGGCGTGCGCCTCTTGCGATTCCAGCCCCGCTCCCAGAACGAAGTCGGCATCGGTAGCGCTGGCCGGATCCTGCCCGAGCACGGCAGAGACGCGCTGGCCCGCCAGTTCCAGTAGCTCCTTGACCGTCATGTCGTGGCGCGAAGCGGTATCCACGAACGGGACCTGGAACAGGGTGGTGAGGAACTGGTTGGAAGCCTGCGCCCGGTCCGCCTGCTTTTGCGCCAGGCGCGCCTCGCGCAGGGAGAACACCGTGGCGCCGGCCAGGCCAAACGCAAAGACCGCCGCCAGCGCCACGCTCGCGGCGTGACGCCGGACGAATTTCCGGGCGCGGTAAGCCACTCCCGGCGGATGCGCCAGGACGGGCTCGGCTGCCTGATACCGGCGGACATCTTCGGAGAGCTGTTCGACGGAGGGATAGCGCTGGGCGGGATCGAGCGCCAGGGCTTTGCGCACCACGCGGTCGAGGTCGCCGGGGAGAGTGGCGGGCAGAGGCACCGCGCTCGCGCGCGCAAAGCCCGCGACCCGGGATACCAGGTCGGTGTCGAAGGCCCGCGCGCCGGCCGCCAGTTCGAACAGCAGGGCGCCCAGCGAAAAAACATCGCTCAAGGTGGACGCCGGCTCGCCGCGCAACTGCTCCGGGCTGGCGTATGCCGCGGTGATCCACTGGAACTGGGTGGCGGTGTTTTCGGCGCCGGCCAGCAGTTTGGCGGCGCCGAAATCCAGGAGCTTGGGAATGCCTTCGGCGTTCACCAGGATGTTGGCGGGCTTGATATCGCGGTGCACAACCAGGTGCTGGTGGGCGTACTGCACGCCGTCGCAGACCGCGCGAAACAGCCGCAGCCGATCGGCCACCGGGAGGCCAGCGGCATAGCGATCGATGGCGACGCCATCGACATACTCCATGGCCAGATAGAGTTCGCCTTCTTCGGTAGTGCCGCCATCCAGCAGGTGGGCGATGTTGGGGTGGCTGAGGCCGGCGAGGATCTGGCGCTCGCGACGGAAGCGCTCACGGAAAGACTCGAGCTCGAGCGGCAGGCCGATCACTTTCAGGGCGACCTGGCGCTCATACTCGCCATCGGCGCGATGCGCCAGGTAGACCGCGCCCATACCGCCCCGGCCGATCAGGCGGTCGAGCAGGTAGGGGCCGATGCGGCGCAGCGGCTCGGAGGAAGCGGCCGCCGCGGGGGTCCAACGATCAGCGGCCTCGCGCGCGGCCGACAGCTCCCGCAGCTCGGACAGCAGTCCCGGATCGCCCGCGGCATGCTCCGACCAGAATGCTTCGCGTTCCGCGGCAGGCAGTTGCCAGGAATCCACCAGGATCTCTTGCAGCCGCTGCCAGCGATCTCCCATAGATACGCTCCGCAGGATAACGCGAAAAACAGAATCAGTGGTTGGTGACGCGGCGGCGGCAGACCGCCAATGCGGCGAGGGCGGCCGCCAGCAGTCCGATGGTAGCGGGCTCCGGCGCGGCCGCTGCTGTCGTGCCGGGGAAACTGTTGGAAGCCGAGGTCAAGGTCACCGATGACGGCGTCGAAAGCGTCACTCCGACCGTATCGCCGTAGTCGTTGTTCCAGGTGTCCCCGCTGGGTGTGGCGCCGAATTCGTAACTGTCCAAGGCAATCACCAGCTCGAAGTTCGATCCGAGGGTGGAGAACGGAACCGGCAGGGTCACCTGGTTGGTGCCGTCGGGGATGTTGCCCAGGTCGTTAGTGGTGTTGTAGAGCCCTGAGCTCAGAAGGCCTCCGAAGCCGCTGGTGCCGCCCGGAAACGAGTCGTTGCCCAGAACGAAGAAGCCGGCATACAGAGGATTCTGGTAGATGTAATTCTGATCGAAGGAGCCCGCCGGCAGCGCTTCGACCACCAGCAGGGTGTAATCGTTTTGCGCGTCGGAAAAGGCGCTGCCGTGGATGGTGAGGTTGACTCCCAGGTCGAAGCCGTTGAGCGGTCCGGAGGCGGTGATGGTGTCGCCGATGACGGCTTGCGACGTTACGTTGACGTTGACCGGCGCCCCGCCGGTAATGGATCCCTGGTTCACGACGTGCAGTTGGCCGTTCGCCAGATCGGCCGTGGCGAACACCGTTTCTGTTCCGGTGGCGCCGGTCTGGCTGATGCCTGCGGTTGCCAGTGTTCCGTTGTTGTTGATTTGCGTGATCGTGTTGCAGCAGGGAATGGTGCCGGGAGTGTAGTCGGTGGCGTTGAAAGCGGTGGAGAGATACAGCACATCAGCCCGCGCGCCGGGAACTGCCAACAGCGCGCAGGCCACTGCCAGACGCATGGAAATAGTCGAACTGCTCGGATGAAGAATTGACACGGTGATCCTCTCTACCGGGGATACGGAATCGCGGCCGGGAATGCCTCACCGGCTGGGACTTACGGCGATTTGGCGGAGCGTGTACCAGGACTTTTGGAAGCCGGAGGAATGCCGGGCGTTTAGTAAACTGGGGCTTTGGGCGCCCCGGGAGACATCACGGTTCTTTTGCAGCGCTGGCAGGAAGGCGACCCAAACGCGCTGGACGAGTTGATGCCGCTGATCTATCCGCGGCTGAAGGCGATTGCCGGCTCGATGGACCATTACCAGGGCGGCGCCATCGGCCTGCAGGCCACCGCACTGGTGAACGAAGCGTTCCTGCGGCTGGTGGACCAGCAGCGGGTGGGTTGGGA
>Ga0335076_10003426_pt1 | contig 15958 bp, 13 predicted proteins | sample Lox_Sample_25_FD_206717 | JGI IMG/M metagenome (GOLD analysis project Ga0335076, IMG submission 206717) | Soil microbial communities from Loxahatchee National Wildlife Refuge, Florida, United States - Lox_Sample_2.5 | ecosystem: Environmental > Terrestrial > Soil > Wetlands | place: USA...
GGATTGCCCGTCGCGGTGTTCAGGCCGGGCATGATCCTCGCCGACAGCCGCTACGCGGGCCAGCTCAATGTGCCCGACATCTTCACCCGGCTGTTGTTCAGCCTGGTCGCCACCGGTGTGGCGCCCCGGTCGTTCTACCGGGCCCCCGAACACGGCGGGCGTCCCCACTACGAGGGCCTCCCGGTCGGCTTCCTCGCCGACGCGATGGCCGCCATCGGCCCACAGCACGGAAACAGCTTCGTCACCTACAACACCACCAACCCGCACGACGACGGCGTCTCCCTGGACACCTTCGTCGACTGGATCGTCGCCGCGGGCTATCCCATTGACAGGATTGACGATTACGCAACCTGGTTGGCTCGCTTCGAGACGGCGATGCGGGCGCTGCCGCAACGGCAGCGTGCGCAGTCGGTGCTGACGGTGTTGGACGTTTATCGTGAACCCATGACCCCCGTCCCCGGCTCGCCGGTACCCGGCGAACGCTTCCAGTCGGCGGTCCGGGGGTCCGGCCGGGCGATCCCCCACCTGTCGAAGGAGTTAATCGAGAAGTACCTCGTCGACCTCGAACGGCTCGGCGTGCTGTCCGGGTGATCGGAATGAAGGGACAATGATGTCAAGTCAAACACGCACCCCCTACCCGGAGGGCGTGCTCGGCGCACCCAAGCACCGCCGCGGTCACGCCAGGGACAACACCGAAGCCCCCACCGGCCTGCCCGCCGGCACGGAGGTGTTCTCGGCCGACAACCACATCTCGGTGGCCGACGACATCTTCTACGAGCACTTCCCGGACGACCTCAAGGACTACGCACCGCGGATCTGGTACGAGGACGGGGCTTACCTGCTCGGCCCGCCAGGCCAATCCATAGTGGTCGGCGATTTCAGCGCGGTGCTCATGCAATACGACGATTTGGCCGGCGCGGTCACCAACAACATCGACGCCCGCGTGCGCGAACTCGCCGAAGACGGGGTCGACAAGGAATTGGTGTTCCCGAACGCGGTGCTGGCGTTGTTCCACTATCCGGATAAGGACCTGCGCGAACGGATGCTCCGCATCTACAACGAACACATCGCCGGCGTGCAGGAGCGGTCCAACGGCCACTGCTACGGGGTCGGCCTGATCAATTGGTGGGATCCCCGCGGCGCCCGGCGCACGCTGGCCGAGCTGAAGTCACTGGGGCTCAAGACGTTTCTGATGCCACTGAGCCCGGGCAATGACGACAACGGTCACGTCATCGACTACTCGAGCACGGCGATGAGCGCGGTGTGGGACGAGATCGAAGAGGCCGGGCTGCCGCTCGCCCACCACATCGGCGAAAGCCAGCCGAAGTGCCCGAGCGAGGTCAACAGCGTGGCGGTCGCCATGATGGTGAACATCGACTCGTTCCGGGAGATGTTCGCCAAATACATCTTCGGTGGCATTCTCGACCGCCATCCCCGGCTACGTGTCGGCTGGTTCGAGGGTGGGATCGCCTGGGTCCCACCGGCTCTGCAGGACGCCGAGCATGTGCTGGCTTCCTATCGGCACATGCTCAAACAGCACCCGGAGCGCGACATCCGCTACTACTGGGACAACCACATGTGCGCCTCGTTCATGGTCGACGGCCTGGGACTCAGCCAAGTCGAGGAGATCGGCATCGACAAGGTGATGTGGTCATCCGACTATCCACACAACGAAAGCACTTTCGGCTACTCCGAGAGGTCACTGGCCGCGGTGGTCGACGCGGTCGGCCCCGAGGCCGCTTTCCAGGTTGTCAGCGGCAACATCAAGAGGTTCCTGGGCGTTTAGGATGACCAACTCGCTCACCGCCCGTGGCTCGATCATCGACATTCCCGGCGAGCCCGACTTTGCCCGCATGCGTGCGGAGACCGGCGCACGGCTGCGCAGCGCGATGGCCGACCACGGCGTCGACGCGCTCATCCTGCTGATGAACGGCTACGTCGGGTATGCGACGGGTGCGATCTGGCCTCTGCTCGACGCAGGCCTGTCGCACGTGGAGCGTCCGGTGGCCGTCGTGCTGGCCGACGACGAACATCCGCACCTCTTCATGCCATTTCGTGGCGGAGCGTCGCTGCAGTCTCCCGCTCCACCGGTGCCCGACGATCACCTACACGGGCCCGTTTACCTCGAATTCGACCAGGGCGTAAAGGATTTCACACGGGTGCTGGCCGACTTGATCCCGCAGGGCGCCAACGTCGCCGTCGACGAGCTTACCGGCGCGATGCGGCGGTCGGCGGCCACGCTGTTTCCTTCCGGCCCGCCGTCGGATGCGGCGCTCGTAGTCGGTGCGGCGCAATTGGTCAAGACGCGGGACGAGATCTCCTGTCTTCGCCGGGCCTGCCGCATCACCGAGCAGGCCATGGCCGATGTGCAAGACGCGTTGGCGCCGGGCGTGCGGCAGATCGATCTTTCGGCAAAGCTGGTTCGGCGCGCGTTCGAGCTGGGCGCCACCACGAACATGCTGGAGGCCATCTGGCAGGTGATGCCCAGCTCGCGGGAAGCCGGTGTGTGGACGACCCACGGCGATCTCGCATTGCCCCTGCTCCCCACCGCCCGCGAACTGGACGCCGGCGACGTGCTGTGGACCGACATCAGCATCAGCTACGCCGGATACTGTTCGGATTTCGGGCGAACCTGGCTGGTCGGCGACCAACCCTCGCCGCGGCAACAGGACCAGTTCCGCCAGTGGCGAGCGATCCTGGACGAAGTACTCGCGGTGACCAAGGCCGGTGTCACATCGGGCGATCTTGCGCGGGCCGCGATCGCCGCCAACGGCGGTCGCAAACCGTGGCTGCCGCACTTCTACCTGGGCCACGGCATCGGCACATACCCGGCCGAAGCCCCGATGATCGGAACGGATCTCGGCGAGGAGTTCGACGACAACTTCGTCTTTCCGCCCGGCATGGTGCTGGTCCTCGAGCCGGTGGTGTGGGAGGACGGCACCGGCGGCTATCGCAGCGAGGAGATCGTGGTGATCACCGAGGACGGCTACACGCCGATCACCGACTACCCCTACGCGCCCTATGGCGACTGAGGTTGCGCCCGATCCCCTGCGACTGCGGGCGGGGCGTCGGGAACGGGCGCTGGCCCAAATGGCCGCGCACGATCTCGACATCCTGGTGTTGGGCCGCCAGGCCAATGTCCGATACGTCACCGGCGCCCCCCAGCTTTGGATCGCCGGGACGCGGCCGTTCGGCCCGGTCTGTGTCGTGGTGCGCGCCACCGGGGACATCTACCTCAACAGCACCGACGACGAGGGCGTACCCGAGGAAATCGGCCGCGATCACCTCTACGGGTTGGCCTGGAATCCCATGACCCTGATCGAGGTGTTGAAGAAGATTGACGGCGCCGCGACGGCGCGCCGGGTCGGAACCGACGCCATCACACCGACTTTCGCGGCGTTGCTGCCCGAGGCGTTCCCCAACGCGGAACTCGTCGACGCCGAGCCTGCCATGCGCGCGGCGCGGCGCATCAAGACGCCCGATGAAATCGCGGCGATGGGCCCGGCGCTCCGGGTGGCGGAACACGGGCTCGCCGCCGCCGTCGCCGAACTGCGACCGGGGGTCTCCGAGCAGACGTTGGCCGGGGCCGCCCTGGAGGCCATGGCCGCCGGCGGGGTGAGCACGCCGGCCACGCAGGACGTCGCATGGGTGACGTCGCCGGAACAACCATGGCGCCGAGCTCGGGCCGCGGGCGACGTGAGATCGGGCGACCTGGTGGCGTTCGCCGCAGGCGCCCTGGCGGGTGGGTATGTCGGCGAGGTGGGGCGGACCTGGCCCGTCGGAAACATCACAGCCGATTCAGCTAACGGCTCAACCCGCGAGCTGTTTGAGCGCTCGAAGGCATTGTGCGACAAGATGGTCGCCGCCTGCCGTCCCGACACACCGACGGCCGCACTGCTTGGCGCCTATGAGGCGGCCGGTGAGCCGCTACCGCCCATGCCCGTTGCGCACGGATTGGGGTTGGGTTTCGATCCGCCCGTCGTGTCCGAAACACTCTGCGCCGCTGGCGCGGACGACCGGCTTGAGGCCGGGATGGTGCTGGCGATCACCGGCTACGTGTGGCAAGAGGGCGTCGGGGCGGTGTTCCGCCGTGACACCGTCCACATCACCGACAACGGCGCCATTGTGTTGACCACCAGCACTTCCTGGGGTGACGAAGCGCTGCCTTAAACCAGTCGAGTGCCACGACGAGCCGGGATGGGTGGCGGGATCGCCCCGGAGTTCGCAGAAACAACACTTTCCTGCTGACCAACGCCGGGTGCTCAGGCGGTTCACCCGCTCCGCGCGGCGCATCGCGACCGCCCTTGAACGCGCCCGAATGCGCCGCTCCTCAAACGTCAACCTGCGGGAAGTCGCATGTCACCACTCGCCGCCGTCTCGGTCACCAAGGTTTCACGATCATGGATCAGACCGGTTCGATGGCTGACCACCGCGCACGTCGAAGATGCGTGTTGGCCCGGGCGCCGTATGTGCGGGCCGACAATGCCGTTTATGTCCCGGCGTCAACCGGGTTCGTCGTCGTCCCCATCGCGTAGGAATCTTTCGGGGTGATGAAATGTATTGGTTCTCGGTTGTCCACGGTCCAGGTGCGGCGGCGGGATCCATTCGGTGTCGCCTCGGGCGTTGGTGCGGGTGGTCCAGCCTTTTTCGGCGAGTCTGTTATCGGGACCGCACGCCAACGCCAGGTCGTTAATGTCGGTGCGGCGGGTGGCCGCCCATCCCTGGACGTGGTGGACTTGGCTGTGGTAGCCCGGTGCGTCACAGCCCGGTTTCGTGCACCCACGATCCCTGGCGTACAACATAATTCGCTGTGCGGGGGAAGCCAACCGTTTCGTGTGATACAGCGCCAGCGACCTGCCTTTGTCAAAAATCGCCAGGTAATGGTGAGCGTGGCTGGCCCAGCGGATCACATCCGACATGGGCACGAGGGTGCCGCCACCGGTCAGGCCTTTGCCGGCGGCGGCCTCCAGATCCTTCAATGTGGTGGTCACAACGATCGAAACGGGCAGCCCGTTGTGTTGGCCCAGTTCGCCAGAGGCGAGGAGGCCGCGCAGTCCGGCGAGGAATGCGTCATGGTTGCGTTGGGCTTCGGATCGGCTGTCGCGCCGGACCGCATCCTCGTCGGGTGTCGCATCGACCACCGGCGTCTCATCCTCGGGGTTGCACGCCCCGGGGGCGGCCAGTTTGGCCAGCATGGCCTCGATGGCGGCCCGCAATTCCGGGGTCACCAGCCCGCTGATGCGCGACATACCGTCCAATTCCTGCTTGCCGATAGTGATCCCGCGCTTGCGCGCCCTCTCTTGGTCGCTGAACTCCCCATCGGGATTGAGCCAGTCCATGATCCGCTGGGCGTACTTGGCTAACTCATCGGGGCGATATTTGATGGCCTTGCGGGCCAGGTCGACTTCGGCGGCTTCCCGGGTGGGCAGGTCCACCTCGGCGGGCAGATGGGCGAAGAAGGTGCGGATTAACCGCACGTGCCCATCGCCGATCAGCCCCTCGCATTGGGCGCTAGCCGTCGCGGTCAATCGAGGCGCCAACGACTCACCGGTCAGCGCCCGACGTTCACCTAAATCCGCGGCCTCGTCGATGCGCCGGCCGGCCTCAGCCTTAGTGATACGCAACCGGTCCGCCAGCGCCGAGCGCAGCTTGCCGCCCAACTCTTCCTCACTGGCCTGCGCGCTCAGTTGGTTGATCAACGCGTGCTGGGGGGCCCGCAGCCGGCGTGCGGCGCACTCCAGACGTTCTAGGGCCGCCAATCGTTCCGGGGTGGTCAGCACGTCAAAGGACAAATCGCACAGCCGTTTCAGGTCCCCGGCGAACGCATCGAAGACCTCGACGATCTCCTCGCGGCTGCTCGAACCCATGCTTAGACCCTACGAAGGGCCACCGACAAGAATCGCCGCTTTGTTACCACTGAAGCTAAAGTGACACAAGGGGTTTAGGCGACGCGGCCTCCTTCGGCAACGGCTACGTCGAGCAGGTCTCCCACACAATGCCGTTCCCAGACGTTCAACAGATTCGCGAGCATCTGCAGCGGCGCACGCACGCTCTCGTCATTCCTGATCCGCGGATCCATCCGATAGGTCGGCGGGTCGGCTCCAAATCGAGCGCGTATCAACGCCGGCACGTCGAGCAGCCAGGCGACCCCCATCACCGCCGCGTAGAGGACGGTGTGCCGAGCGAGCCTGTCCGGCTCTAGACTCGGACCGCCCCAGCGACGGACCTCATCGACGAACAACTGCAGCAATTCGTCGAAATGCTCGTCCCACATGCCGGTCTCGGCGCCGGACATGGCGCCCCAGATAGCCATCCCCATGTTGATCTGGCCGACGCATCCCCAGTCCAGCAATCCGCAGCGCAGGACGCCGTCGGTGCCACGCCAAAACCAGGCGTTGTCGATGTTGGCGTTCCAGTGGCACAGCGCAACGTAGTCGGAGTCGACGGCCAGCTGGCTCATGATCGTGTGCTCGTGACGCGCGACCCGCGGCACCTCTTCGCGTAGGCGCGCCAAGAACTCGGGCGAGCCGACGTTGGCGGGCACCAGGCCGGGGTGGGCTTCGACGAAGCCGGCCAGCTGGGCCACGCGCCGGTCCAGCTTGTCGGCGCTGAGCGGTGTTCGTTCGCCCACGGTCGCGGCGCGCACATCGAGCGGAAAGCGCGCGGTGAGATGCTGCGGCAGGCGTCCGGATCCATAAGTGCCGGCGAGACGCGCCAACGCGGTCAGCAGCGCGCGGTAATGCGCGAAGGGGTCGGGCATCTCGTAGTCAAGGCATTTGTGGTATTGGCGTTCGATCCCGCTGCGGCCGAACGGGATTCGTTCGGTGATCAGGATGCCCGTCCCGGTCCGGCGGTCGTAGTCGGCAAACTGAAGGGCGGGCACCGCGATGGGGAATCCGGGAGCTCGAGACAGCGATGCGAACCGGACCTCCGGCTCCATCTGTGTCTTTCCCCTGTCGCGCGTCGGGTTGTCGAGATCGCGCGAGAACTTGACGAACAAGTCGGTGTGCAAGCCCGGCTGGGGCTTGTCGTATTCGACCGACAGCGCGACTTTGCGTCCGGTGCTGCCGCCTGCGACCTCGCAAAACGCGGTGACGCTCATGACGGCGTTGCCGTCCGCGAGAACGCCCGAAGCCCGAAACGCGTCGGTGAGAAACCGCGCACCGCCGTCGCGTAACCCCGCGGGGTCGGCCGGGATCTCGAGTCCGAACTGGCCGCCGGTCACCGACCGGTGAGTGTCGTTGTGCATTGGCCCGGATCACCAAGTCTGTTCGGCCGCACGGACCAACATCTGGTTGACCGCCACCCGGCGGTCGCGCGTCACCATGTAGAGCACCGCGTCGGCGATGTCTTCCGGCCGCAACTTGACCATGCCGGCGGTCTGGCGCTCGATCGCCTCCCGCGACGGTGCGGCCAGGCGGCTGAAGATCTCGGTGTCGACGGTTCCGGGGCCCACCACCCCGACGCGCACCCGCTTGCCGAGCACCTCTTGGCGGATGCCCTCGCTGAACGCATTCACCCCGAATTTCGTCAGCGAATAGACCGCGGTGTTGGGTCGGGCCACCCAGCCGCCCGTGGAGCTGATGGTGACCAGGTCGGCGACGCCGCGCGGCGAGCTTGCGGCCGCGTCGATCAGGTGCGGGAGCGCTGCGCGGGTGACGTACAGGACCCCTTGGACGTTCACCGCGACCATTTCATCCCAATCCTGCAGCCGGGCCTCGGCCGCGGGCCCCGACTGCATCAGCCCGGCGTTGTTCACCACGATGTCGAGCCGCCCCAGCTCGTCGACGGTGCGCCGCACGGCCGTCGATACCTCCTTGGCGTCGGTGACATCGGCGGCCGTGACCAGCGCTGTGCCGCCTGCCGATTCAATCTCGGATTTCAGGTCGGCCAGTCGGTCGGCCCGGCGTGCGAGGAGGGCCACCGCGGCGCCTTCCGCGGCCAGCGCCTTCGCGGTTGCCGCTCCGATGCCGCTGCTGGCGCCGGTCACCAGGGCCGCGGTGTCGGCCAGTATCGCCGTCACGTCCCGCCTCCCGTCGGTGATCCGGCGCTCAGGATCCGCCCCAGAACGTACTCGGTGTCCTCGCCCAAATCCGGTGCACCGCGTTCAATCCGCGCCCGGAAGCGCGCCATCCGCCACGACGGTCCCACTATCGGGCGCTGGCCTTCGTGGTGATCCGAGACGAAGCGATACAACTCGCGGTCCCACAGTCGCTGATCGCCGATCACATCGATTGCGGTGGCGCTCTTGCTCGCCGGCACGCCCGCCGCCCGCAGGCGGTGCGCGAGCCGCTCGGCATCGTGCTTGCCGGTGACCCGCGCGAGGTCGGCATCGAGCGCTTCGGCGTGCCGGTGTCGCTCGTCCATCGTGGCGTACCGCGCGTCATCGGCCAGTGCCTTGGCGCCGAGCGCGTCGCACAGCCGGCGCCATTCGGCATCGTTGGCCACCGCCACCGCGACCCAGGAATTGTCCGTGCAGGGGTAGCAACCATGTGGGCACATGTCGGGATGATTGTTGCCGTTGGGCCCGAGGCGTTTTCCGGTGAGGCTTTGTTCCAGCAGGCAGTCCCCGATCATCGACGAAAGCGTCTCTACGGCCGACACGTCGACGAATTGGCCGGCGCCGGTGAGTTCCCGGTGCAGCAGCGCCACCACGGCGGCGTACGCGGCGGCCGCGCCGACCGTGGAATCCCCGTAGCGCATGCTCGTCCCGAGCGGCGGCCCGCCCGGGTAGCCGACCAGTGAAGCCAGCCCGGCCAGCGCGGCGAAGCATGGCGCATAGCCGGTTTGATGACCCAGCGGCCCGTCGTTGCCCCACATCTTGATCGACACCGAGATGATGTCCGGCTTGATGGCTTTGAGCTCCTCATACCCGAGGCCCTGGCGCTCCATCGCGCCCGGGCGCAGGTTGTTGATGACGATGTCGCTGCGGGCGATGAGCTCGCGCAGCCGCGCCATGCCCTCGTCCGACTTGATGTCGAGGTCCACGCTGAGGATCTCGGGGTTGATGCTCAGGAAGTAGGGGGCGTGGTTGATGTCGGTGCCGCCGTAGGCCCGCATCTCCTCCGGGTTGCACGCGGTTTCGACCTTGATCACTTCGGCGCCCAACAACGCCAGCAGCTTGCCGGCGTACGGACCGGCCCACACCTTGGTGAGCTCGACGACGCGCACCCCTGCCAGCGGCCCGCCGCGGGAATCCCTCGGCGGCTTGAGTTGCGGCGCCTTGACCGCGGGCGCCGCGCACGGGTCATCGAGCCGGTCCAGGACCGATGTGGTGTGCTGACCGAGAGTGGGTGCGGCAGAGGTGATCCGGGCCGGCGACACGCTCAACGCGTACGGCACGGTCGGGTATGCCGCATCGCCCAACACGGGGTGGCTCACGTCCTGGAAGAAGCCGCGGTGGCGGTACTGCGGCGAGTGGTGCAGATCCGCGGCTTCGTTGACCGGGACCAGCGGCACCCCCAAACGCTGCGCCCGGTCGGCCGCGGACTCTTTGGCCAAGCCGCGGACCCACGCGGCGAACCCTCGCTGGAACGCGGCGACCTTTTCCGCAGTGACGGAGAACTCCAGCCAGTCGTCTTCGAAGGCCTCCAGCCATTCCGGACGACCCATGAGTTCCTTCACGCCGAGCCAGTGAGTCCGGCTGGTCATGTAGAGATAGACAAAGCCGTCGGCGCAGGCGAAAAACGCCGCCGGGCCCGCCTGGTCGTAATCGCCGCGATCGCCTTCGGCCGGCACCTCCCCGGTGATGAATCGACCCACGATGCAGTCGGCGCGGGAGACCAACACGGCATGCTGCGAAACGTCGATCAACTCGCCGCGGCCGGTATGCAGGCGCCCGAATAGCGATGAGGCAACACACAGCGCGGCGTCCAGTCCGGCTTCGTAGTCGGCGAGGAATCGCCCCGGTCCCTGCAGCGGCGGCTTGCTGGGATCGGGGTGGCTGGGGGTGTGATACCCCCAGCCGCTGGCGTGGAACACGTTGATGCTGTGGGCGTTTTCGAACTCGTCAGACGCCCCGTTGCCGAACGGTGTGATCGAGCAGAAGACAACGGAAGAATGCGTTTCGGACCAGCCCGAGGCGCGGTCTTCGATGACCGCGTCAGCCGTGGCGATCAGCTTGTGCAGGCGCTCGGCGTCGGCCGCCGAGGTGACGTCGAGAACGGCGGATCGCTTGTTCGTATTGAGGTACGCGAACAGTGCGCTGCCTTCGCGCCCATCGGCGAGAACGGGCGCCATCGCGCGAGTCGCGCTGCCGCGTTCCGGGGTCTCGACCTTGATTACCTCGGCGCCGAAGTCGGCCAATAGCTTTCCGCAGTACTCCCCCGCGACAGATTCGGCTAACTCAACGACCCTGATGCCCGTCAGTGCCGACATGCGCGCCCTCTCAAAGCGATCAGGGCTTCTTCCGTCCCGAGCGGCTCAAGCGCCATTCCGGCGGGAAGTTCAGGTCGTTGTCCTTCACCACGTTGTTGAGACCCTTCTCGAAGGTGCCCTCGGTGAGGTCCACCTCTTGCGCGTCGTTGGTGATCAGCGGCAGCATGCCCTCGACCATGCCGGTGAGCAGGCTTCCGAAGTATTCCCCCTTGTGCTGCTTGTACAGCTCCAGGAAGGTCTTCTGCACCGCGACGGTGTCGGTGGGACGCGAGCGGGAACACGCCATCGCGTACTTCAGCGTCTCCTCTTCCAGCTTGTCGCGGGGCACCACGCTATTGACAAAGCCGCATTCGTACATCTCCTTGGCGCTGAAAGGCCGCCCGGTGAAAAGCATTTCGGAGAATTTCCGCAAACCCATCGTCTCGCACCACCACCACAGGCGCGGTCCCCAGCCCACGTAGCGGAAGGCCGGGTGACCGAAAAGGGCGTCGTCGGAGGAGACCACCAGGTCGGCGTCGCCGGCCTGGTAGAAGTGCCACCCGTAGCAGTAGCCCTTGGCCTCGATGATGCTGATCTTGCGAAGCTCCTGCAGCGGCCGATTTCCCGCACGTGCCTTCGCGTAGAAGTCCGTGACCGTCGATAAGTAGCGGTAGGACCCGCCCGGCGGGTACTTGACGTCGTCGTCGTTGATCGCGAGCTCATGCAGCAGCGGCAAGCCGGGGTTCTCCAACATCGGGCGCTGCTCGGGCAGGTCGCCGCCACTGCCGAAATCTTGGCCCTCGCCTCGGATCACCACGACCTTGACGTCGTCATCCACGTTGCACTTGTGGATCAGGTCGGCGTAGTTCTGCCGCATCCCCAAGGTGGTGGCATTCTGCGCGTCGGGACGATCGAAGGTGATGTACGCGATTCGGTTCTTCTTGTCCTTCTCGAACTTGATGTACTGCTCGGCTTCCTTCTTCAACTTTTCGTAGTCGTACTCAGGCATGTGCTCTCTCCAACTTCTTTCCTAATTGAGTTAGTGCCTACTTGAGCAAAGCGCCCGCGTCAACGGGTAGCGAAACGCCGGTGACGTAACGAGATTCATCAGAGGCGAGGAACAGGACGGCGTTGCTGATGTCATTGGCCTCCACCCACGGCACCGGCAACGTGTGCGTCATCTGTGAGAACGGGGCGAAGTCCTCTGGTCCCGGGTTTTCCAAGTCCGGTCGAAACAGGCGGAACGTCACGTCATTCATGGTCATCGGCGTGTTGACCTGGCTGGGGTGCACCGAGTTCACTCGAATCCGGTGCTGACCCAACTCGACGGCGAAGGCTCGCATCAGCCCCATCACGCCGTGTTTGGCGGCGATGTAATGGCCGGTGTACGCCATGGCCTTGTGCGACCCGACCGAGCCGGTCAGCACGATGGAGCCGCCGCGTTCGCCGGCGATAATGTGCGGCACACCGGCTTTCACGGTGTGCCAGACGCCGGAGAGGTTGACGTCGATCATGTCCTGCCAAATATTCTCCGAGAGCTTGTGCAGTTTGTTGCCGAAGGTGCCGATGCCGGCATTCGCGACGATGATGTCGAGCCGGCCGAGTTGTTCTACCCCGCCATCGACCGCGGCCTTGAGGGCGTCGTAATCACGCACGTCGACTTGTGCGGTCACGATGCGGCGGTTGTGCGCCTTCACCAAGTCGGCGGTTTCGGCAAGATCGGCGGGGGTGGAGTGCGGATAGGCCAAGTTGTCGATCGGTCCGCAGATGTCGACGGCGATGATGTCGGCGCCCTCCTGCGCCAGGCGCACCGCGTGGCTGCGGCCCTGACCGCGAGCCGCGCCACTGATGAACGCGACCCTGCCCTCGACCCGGCCGGCCATCAGTGCACCAGCGCCGGCAGGGTTTCCCAGCCCCGCACCGTCGATGTCGGGCTGAGCTTGGCGTTGGCCAGATCGACCTCCCACTCGGGGAACCGTTTCAGGATTTCCTCCAAAGCGACGCGGCCTTCGAGACGCGCCAGCGCCGAGCCCAGGCAGAAGTGCGCGCCCACGCTGAAGGTCAGGTGCGGCCGGGCGGGGCGATGGATATCGAACTTCCCGGCGTCGGGACCGAACTGGCGCTCATCGCGGCACGCCGAGCCGAGCAGCATCATCATCACGCTGCCTTCGGGCACCGTCTGGTCATACAGACCGACGTCGCGGGTCACATACCGTGCCATGTGCGGTGCGGGCGGCTCGTAGCGCAGCAGCTCCTCGATCGCCTGCGGGATGAGCCCGGGGCTTTCCACCAGCTCGCGGCGCTGATCGGGATGCTCGGCGAGCACCTTTCCGGTCCAACCGATCAGCCGGGTTGTCGTCTCGTTGCCCGCTCCGGCGACGACGTTGAGGTACACCAGGATCTCGCTACGCGTGAGTCGCCGCGTCGTGCCGGTCTCGTCGACGAACTCGACGTTGAGCAGGTCGGTCATGATGTCGTCGGATGGGTTGTCGGCACGCCAGTCGATGTAGGCCTCGAACTGCTCGCCTACGGACAAACCGCGCTGATGTGCCATGGGTTTACCCACCTCCGTGCGCAGCTGGGCATTGACGCGATTGCGAACCATTTCCTGGTCGTCTTCGGGGATGCCGAGCAGCATGCTGATGACTTTCATCGGCATGATCGCGCCAAGATCCGTGACGAAGTCGAAACACCCCGATCCCACCAACGGATCAAGTGCCTGAGCACAGAATTCGCGGATCATCGGCTCGAGCGCGGCGATCTTGCGGGGCGTGAACATGCGCGAGAGCAGCTTGCGGTGCACGTCGTGGATCGGCGGGTCCTCGAAGATCAGCATGCCCGACGGGATTTCGAGGTTGGCCTTGATCAGCTCCAGGATCACCCCCCGGGCGGAGCTGTAGGTGCCGTGGTCGACCACAGCCCTATTGACGTCGGCGAACCGGCTCAGGGCGAAGAAGTCGTATTCCGGGTTGTAGTAAAGCGGCGCCTCGTCCCGTAGGCGAGCGAACATGGGATACGGATCGGCGATGAGATCGACGTCGTATGGGTCGAAATGAACATCGCTATCGGTGCTCGCCGTCACGAAATCCCTCCTACCGCTGCCATTTTCGGATGCCGACACCGTCTGCATTCGACTGGGGCAATTTGTACACTCCGCTTAACTGCGTTGCTCTGACACGCGCACGGGCTTGGCTGATGAAGTGACTCACCGAGGGCCCAGGAACGCCGGCTTACTCTATTCTCGTAGAGAACCATATGGCGGGTGCCGTGGCAAGACCCGGCAATACGAAACATCATGCGCGCACTCAACCGGATGCGGCCGCCCGCTGGCGGCGCGCTGGACCCAGGCCGCCCGGCTGCGTCAGCCGCCCCTTGTCCGAACTCCTGAGGATGCCGGTCGCGATCGCCGCCAAGATGCCGTCGAGCTGCTCAGGACTGTCGATGACCCGGTCCCCATGGGCAAACCGCAGCAGTAGCCCGTTGATGAACGTCAGCGTGACGTTGCTCAGATCCTCGACCACGGCCGGTTCCAGCTCCGCGCCGTGCGGCATGAGCTGGACCAGGATTTCCCGATGCAGCTTGGTGAATCCGTCCGTGGCCTGCTGCAGGATCGCGGCCAGCGCCGGATCGCGAGTGGCCTGCATCGTCAGCTCGTACCTGGCTTTCGTCTGCGACAACTGCGGCTCGCTGCCCGCTTGAATCACCACCTGCGACAACCGCGACGGCGAGGGGTGCGTTCCGCGACCGTCGGAGCCGTCAGCGACGGACTGCAAGCTCACCAAATCCAGCTCCGCCAGCCGCTCGGCCACTGCACGCAGCAGCGCCGAACGGGTACGGAAATAAAACGATGTCGTGCCGTCCGGCACGCCGGCTCTGCGGTCGACCTTGAGATGGCTCAACCCCTTGGCCCCGTCGTGGGCCAACAGGTAGATCGCCGCATCGCACAGGTCGCGGCGGCGCTCGGCGGGGTTAGGCTTTCGTCGTTTGTCCATCAAATGTCCGTTAGCTCGGAGCGAGACACTACTCTATATTCGTAGTGTCCGTAAAGCCTCGCGATTTGTTCTCGTCGGTTTGGCAACCACCCGAAATGTTCGCGCGCGACACGCCGATCGGCGCGTCGTGGCCCACGCCGGTGGTCCTCTACCTTGGGCTGAAGTGTTCGACGGGAGGCGAATGACGCATCGCGGATACCGGCAAGTGCGCCCTTGATGGGCGCTCGCACGCTCACGGGCATCCTCGCGTTCGCCGCGTTGCTGTGTGGTTGCCACTCAACGCAACACCCGCCCGCTGCCACCACATCGACCACAACCGCGGCGCCGACGACGACCCAATCGGCGGCACCCGCGGTGAACATTCAGCCGTTGCCCGTTCGGCCGGTGCAAAAGTCGCAGCCGACCGCGCCCGAGAAGTGCCCCGCTACAAATCCGAACGCCCCCGTGGCGCCCACCGGCGTTCTGGTCACTTGTGACATCGCCCGGACCACCGTCTATACGTTGGGTCCCGAAACGATGCGGCTTGCGCTGACGCATGTGAATCCGCCCAAGTCGCTGACGTCGGGGTTCTATGAGGTGAGTCTGACGATGGACCCGCCGTCCGCGGCGGCCTGGGCGGCGTTCACCGCCGCGCACCCGAAAGACCATGTCGCCTTCATCCGCGACGACCTCGTTCTGGAAGCGCCGATTATCGAAGAACAGGTCACCTCCGGCGAGATCGCACTGACCACCCAAACCGCCCAGGCCGCCGACCAATTGGCCCAACTGGCCGGCCGCCCCGCGTGACATGGACCGGCTCGGTATCGGTTTCCTCGGCGGATTCGGGCTTCCGCCAGTGGAGTTCGTCAACCTCACCGCGGATCTTGGCTGCAGGCACATGTCGGCCGTTGTGCAAGGGCTGCCATTGGTGCCGCTCGGCTATCCGCCCTTCTCGCTGAAGGATGCGAAACTCAGGCGAGACGTGCTCGCGGCCATGGATCGCCGCGGCGTCACGATATCGCTTGGCGACGGGTTTCTGGTGCTGCCCGACGCCGAGATGCACGCCTTCACGGCCGACCTCGACGCGCTGGCCGAACTCGGCGTTCCCCGGATAAACGTCGTCAGCCTCGACCCCGATCTCGGCCGCACCTTCGACCAGTTCGCAATCCTGACAGAACTTGGCGCCCAACGCGGCATCGAGACGGTCGTCGAACCGGTACCGGGGCTGACCGTCGGGGATTTGCCCACCGCGCTGGCCGCTCGGCGACACGTCGGACGGTCCGACTTCCGCCTGCTGATCGACACCATGCACCTGGTGCGATCCGGTTCCGGCGCCGCCGATGTCGCGGCCCTCGACCCCGACCACATCGGGTACGCCCAACTCAACGACACGACGCTGCAGCCGCGTGGTGACAACTACATGGAGGAAGCCATGTTCGAGCGCATGGTTCCCGGCGAGGGCGAATTGCCGCTGCGTGCAATCCTTTCCGCCCTTCCGCCCGATATCGTGATCGAAATCGAGGTGCCAAGACGATCACTGGCGCTGGCCGGTGTCAGCCCGATCGATCGCCTCCGCCCATGCGTCGCGGCCGCACGCCATTTGTTGTCCGAGCGCTCTTGATTCGGCAACC